>Ga0129313_1001790_pt1 | contig 12657 bp, 11 predicted proteins | sample O1105metagenome_FD_94436 | JGI IMG/M metagenome (GOLD analysis project Ga0129313, IMG submission 94436) | Orangutan group fecal microbial communities from fecal samples from Wisconsin, USA - O1105 metagenome | ecosystem: Host-associated > Mammals > Digestive system > Large intestine > Fecal... | reverse complement strand
TCCTCCCATGCTGTCGTTCCTTCTTCCACGCGCTGGAACTCCGAGTAGTAGATTCTCCCTGCACAGCACCTCACAGGACTGATCGAGCTTACCGCAGTTCACCCCGACATACTTATTCTCCGCCGCCTTCGCCATCAGGATCAGCTCCATCGGCTCCAGCTGTATATGATTCACCCTGCACAGCGCCACGAGAAAGGCAATGATGACGGCCGCAGAGGAGGACAGCCCTCCGATCGGCAGCTCGCCCTCGATCACCGCGCTCATGCCCACCGAAAGCGTATGCTTCTCCGACAGCATCAGCGTCGCCCCGCGAAGATGATCCGCCCAGTCGCCCACCTTCTCCTGCTCGATCGAGCGAATGTGGAACTGCGCCCGCTTCGGAAAATTCAGCGAACAGAGCTCGATAACACCGTTCTTCTTCGCACTGTACGCGATATGGATTCCCTTATCGATCGCGAGACCGTGGATCTTCCCGTACTGATGGTCAATGTGGGCACCGAGCGGCGAGATTCTGTACGGACAGAATACCTCACCGTCAGGCAACACTCACAGCTTACAGCGGAAGTTTACTCATTGCATCTTTGAATTGCTCAACTGTCATATTAGAATCTTCTGCTGCCGGCTCAGCCACGCCGCGAAACTTCCCGGAGCGTCCGCACCGCATCCCGCGGCCAATGCTTCCGGAATCCGCTTCACGACCTCCCTGCCCCTGTTGATTCCATCTGGTATTCTATTCTTGCTGCTCCACTATTTTCTCTGCCCAACCTACAATTTCTTTTGCATATAGTAACGCATCTCGTACATGGCGTTCTTCAATGTCAAGTTCATTTGGATACCGTACTGCGATTCCATATGGCGTTAATGCATCCGCATAATCATAATACTTCTCTGGAATTTCCACCTTGCTCTTTATTTGCTCCAGAAGAAATGAGAGATTGTGTTTCTTCGGCATCCCGCCTTGTGCACCATACGATATAATGATTGCTTTGATTGCTTTCTCTACCGCCTGCTGGCAGTGATAGCAAATGATTTCCAATGGCTTTGGATAGTACTGTTTATCAAGGTGCTCCGCTACTCCAAGATCTGTTTTTGCAAACTCAATCCACATGATGTCTTCATGCTCCATATAGCAGCACCCCCTTCTGTACCACCTCACTCTCCACGGAAGCGATTTTTTCTTTTCTGTCTTCAAATGTCTTTTCCGTATTTACTATGATGTCAACAGATCGCTTTTGCTTATGCCTTATCGCCTTATACGCTTTAGCCGTAAGCCCAAGCATATCCTTTTGCGAATCATCCACAATGATATAAAAATCAAAATCGCTGTCTGCATTCTGTTTTCCTTCTGCAAAAGATCCAAACAAATAGATTCTGATTGGCATTAAGTCTTTAACAAAACTATTTGTTAACTCATTAATCTCAGTTGTAGGCATATGTTTATCCTCCTCCCTTTAAACAAGCTTTTCACCATCACTCCCTTTTAACAGGGACTGGATTTAATCTTTATGGGACCCGGCCCCATTGTAGCCTCCCCTTCTAATTGTATCCTTTAGTATACCATATGCTGTCTATACTTTTGACCACCTCACTTCACCTCAAACACCTGACCCATTATAAGCTTTCCAATCTCATTCCGTTTACTCCGCCTCACAGACTTAATGATATCGTTTACATCTTTTTCCTTATACCCAACCGAAGATGCCCACTTCTGCGCCTCGTCAAGAGATTCCTCAATTATTTCTACGTCTGGTAACTCTAACATTTTCAGCCTAATCTGCTTACACACTTCGCTCACTCCTTACTCACGAGGTTGCCCCGCCACCATTTTTTTCTTCTTTATCAAACTCAAATTCTATCGGCTGTTTTTATAAATTTCGTTTTTGCAAGCACATTTGTTCTTTTATATCCATGATATTACTATTCATACAAAAAATCAAGTGCCACTTATGTTGCCTGTCCCACTATTCTTGCTCCCCTTTCACCGTCAAAACATATTCATCCCCCACGCAAATCATTTCCATCTTAATCTATACGCTTCACAATTCATCCGGTGCCCGCTCTCTTCCGCGGGCACCGGCCTCCCTCCTCTTTTATTCTTTACTCGCCTTCATCTCTCCGTATTCCAGTATATCCGCGATTCTTTCGCATGCGTGTCCGTCACCATACGGGTTCGCAGCGTGCGACATCTTCTCATACTCTTCCCGGTTATCGAGGAGCTTCGTAAACTCGTTATAGATTACCTCCTCCGAGGTGCCGACCAGCTTCAGCGTTCCCGCCTTGATGTCCTCCGGACGCTCGGTGGTATCACGCATCACCAGTACCGGCTTGCCGAGTGACGGTGCCTCCTCCTGGATTCCGCCGGAATCCGTGAGGATCAGGTAGCTATGATGCATGTAGTTATGGAAGTCCAGCACATCCAGTGGCTCAATGATTCGGATCCGATCATCGTCACCGAAGACTTCATGTGCTGCCTGCCGCACCACCGGCCGACCTACTTCCCTTCAAACACTCTGCACACTTCCCTATAGCTATTAACTTTCTCATTGGCTTTTAACAAAAACCTCTCTATCTATTATAGCCCAAAACAATTGAAGCATTACGGCTGTAAAGCACATGGCAAAAGGATCGAAATTAATACTAACTCCGTGCATGATTGAATTACGCAAATTTACCTTTTTTGTGGAAAACAATATATCTAAAACATCATAGTATGGTTTTTTTATATGAGTCATCGCATATTGATTTCTCAAGAATTGTCCCAGTGTCAACGGACTTCGGCCATGAACGCCTAAAATGATTTCTTCTGTATCTTTATCTGGTATGAGATTCGCTGCACTAAGTATATCTCTGCATTTTCGCATGGCATCTTCTCGACTTCCATTCATATACTTTGGTCCATTCAAAAGAGTATCTACAAACTGCTTATCATCTGATGCTAAAACAAGTTCTCCATTTATTATTTTTGTGTGGATCTGCATCAGCAGATCCAGCACTAGGTCCTGTTGCATAAAACTAATCATAAATCGTTCAATTAGACTCGGTAACGCAAAACTCGCAAAGTATGCTTTATTGTCACCATATATTTGTTCACGCTGCATGGATTCAAGAATATGGTTCCGCTTTTCTTGTGCTTCTTCATTATAAAATTCAATTCTTATATCAAACGGGTATCTTGGAGGCATTCCTTTTAAAACACTTATATAGTCATAAATCACCTTGCTATAAACGCTTGGGTAGTCTGTAATCATTCTTCCCAAAACGATATCCGGTAGCTGGCGATGATCTATCATCCATTCATGATAGTTATACAAAATGGAGCCTAAGTGATAATCAAATTCTATCGCCAGAAGATGATTCTCTTCCCACTTTTTCTTTTCCTCTTCAGATTTGAATGTTCCAAATGGTTCAGGTAATACCGCTGTTTGTTTATCAAATTCAAACACTCTTACAAATTCTGTAAAAATATCTTCTAAGTACAGATAAAACATCGTAGACCCATACTGACAAGATTCTAACTTTTCAATACGGGTACCTAAAAACCGGCTGTTCTCTTCTATATTAGAAAGCACAGAGTTACCCATCTGCCCCATTATAAATCTCTTTTGAGGAAACTGTGACTTCACCATACCCACCCCTTTGTTTTCCTATAACAACTCATTGATCCCTACCTTTATCAGGTAATAATCAGACTTTCTCTATCTCATTACATCAAATTGCTGTCCGTACACCTCTTTATCAATTAACCCACAAACTCCACCCCTATCACTTCTTCACCTTCCGTTTCCACATTTATCCCTATATCAAGATGCAGATCTACCACTCTTCGTTTATTCTGTAAGTAATCACTCAACTCTTCTCTGGTTAACTGCACCGGCATTCCAGTACATGCTTCATACTGGTATGTACCGGTCTCTGGATCCGGCTGAGCTTTACTACCGACTGCCTCGCTGAAAGTTTCCGGCCGAATTTCAAATTTGACATTTTTAAAATTCAGCTTTATACACTTACTTTTCAGTATAACCGCCGTCCCATGTCCGACGTATGTATAGTGTTTGATACCATTCAGCCAATCGAGAACCGCCTCTCTAGCATGTTTATGCTGTGCATAGAAAGCCGCTTGAGCTCCCAGTGCTAAATCGCCGTCATATGACTTTAGATCGTTCAGCCACTCTTCATCAGATTTTCCTTCTCTACTCATCTCTTGAACAAATCCAGCGTTATGTAGATGACTGATTATACCCATCGTTAGAACTTTGAATATTCGATCATAAAAATTCGTCACAATTTTTTCCAGGTCGGTATCCGACATGATTCCGAGCCTTAAGATGCATGAACGCTCATATCCATTTCGTTTAAATATATTTCCTGTCTCTTCTTGCACTAGATTTTCACTTATAACTTCTGAAAAACGTTTCTTTAAATACTGCAGCAGATCTTCAGCCGCCTTCACTCCCTGCTGATTATGCTCTTCTGCCGTATACCTTTTATCGGTACGTGCGGTGTGAAGTATATGATTCTTATAATTATCCTTGATTTTCCAGACTAGCTCCGCATATGCAGCATCGGCACGTTGCGAAGTATTATCAGCCTGCGAAAGTCCATCTGATCCATCTGTCTGAACCACGCTTGTATCACTCACTTCCATGATGTTAAAGAAACGGAGGAGCTTTTGACTTCGATCGATCTGAACATAATGCATATAAAACAGCGCTGATTTCTCCTCGGAGATGATATGATCCAGTATGGTGTAATCTTGCAGAATATTCCCTATATAAGTCGCCAGGTATGTCACAAAATCCATCACAACTTCACTCATCACCATCGACTTGACCATACCATTTCCAGGCATACATTCAGAATGTCGCAGGCCCTCATAAAGCCGGTCTTTCAGCTCACCGTTGAAAATATCATGTACGTTCTCCCCCTTCTCGATACACTTCGCAAATTCCGGATCCACTACATTCTTCTCTGTATCGCATATCAGCAATATATACTCACCAAACGCTTTACGTGTGTTCTCCTCACTGATAAACGCCTTCGCAGAATCAATTAGCTGCTGTTCTGCATACTCTGTGGTCTCGTAAAACGCCAGATAGTAGATGTAGCAATGCAGTTTCAGGACCGAATATACAAATTCATCTTCATCCTGGTAACGAGTAGATTTCTTTAATCCTTTATACCAATAATCTCTAATGACGTCATAATACCCACGCCGAACCTGTCTTATCATAAAGTTAACACAACACACTGCGATAGTTTTATTTGCAAACACATCCTGCGGACTTTTCGAAGTGCACGATTGAATCAGATCCAGATAATCTAATCTTTCTCCCCAGATACATTTATTTATAGTCGATGCTTTCGAAGCTGTATAATCTCCAAGATACGATGAGAAGTCTTTGACCGCTTTAAGATCATAGGCGATTGAAGGTACATTCTCCAGTATTTTTCCAATGTTCTCTTCCTTTATGTCGGATGCGTCATCCGTCATTCTATATCTGCCCATCAGATTTACTGCGTTCTGAATCACGGAATCGACAACTACTCCCCAGTGAAAGTGTTTTTCCAGGTTGGCTATCTCTGCGCTTGGAAATGCTTCCATCAAGTCCTCCAGAATTCTATCCAGAAGATTAAAGCCATCTCTAACAATTATCAGTTTATATCCATGCTTTTGCGCAAGATCCAAGGCTTTCTGATAACAATCCCCAACAAATAGAATACCTCTGATGATAACATAGTTGTTTGTAGCTTCAAGCTGTGATCTGCTCAAGTCCTCGCACGCAGAGAGCAGCTTCACTCTACCATCATCATCTGAATACATACACGGAAAAAACTTACTGAAAGTATCCAAATATCCATCATATTCCGCTTTCGTTTGATTGGCGATTTCATCACTCCACTGCTTGGAAAATGCCTCAAATTTCGATAGAGATCTATGATATCTGTCTTCATCAAATGTCTCCCACTCGTCCAGTCCATCTATGATATACGCCACGATTTCCTCATGGAGTCGTTCTGTTCCTGAAAAAGCATCATAAATCTGCGATATCGACAACAGTACCAGTGCCATAGTTGCAACAAAAACTGCCATAATCATATTATAGAGAGCCAGCACTTGAAGTCCTACGCTTATTATAATACCGATGATTTCAGCCACAATAATCCTTTTCTGCGTAAAGAGCCAGGGCTTAATATTCAGCAGAAAATCATTTGCACTGACGCCCTGAAATGCATCGTCCATTTTATTAGCCATCAGTGACAGCACCGTAATCACCAGCGTAGCAACCGTCGCCTGTATAGAAATAACAGCCAGTGTTAGTGAAGCCATATCGTCAATAAAAATAATGGTCTTTCCAGCCTTGGCGATCAGCTCACTAACGATTCCACAGAGAAGAATGACTGCAATACCGCACATCCATACTTTTTCTTTCCTTCTCGTATTCGATTGAATATCTCTATATACCACTTATGCTCCTTCTCGCCAAAACGATCACAACCGAATAAGATGTTTCACGTCTTCACGAATTGTCTAGCCAGGCTTCCCTATCTATTCACGCAGCCACACATTAGTATGACTATAATTTTACTCCTCCTGCACCATCGCATCAATCACATCCATGTCGCCAGTTAACTATGTTCGCACCATTCTTTTTATTCAGACAAACATGAAACTTATTTTCACTCCAGCATTTACTTTGTAAGAAATATGTCAGAATTTACGATCAGAATCTATAGTAATATTAACTATATCTATACTGTATACTTTTGCAGTTCGGTTTCTAACACTACAGAAAGGATATTAATCATGAATCCAACCACCACTTCGTCGCACTTCACCCAGCACGCTCGCCGCGCCTTCGCTCATCCTCTGTCCTCACTCCGTCTCATCCTCCTGTTCATCATGCTCGCTCTCCTGTCTTCTCTTTCCGTCCCTGCTGCTGAGCCTCCGAACTCTACTCATCCGCCTAGTCGTTCTGTGTCCGCATCTCCTGCCCTTCGCACATCCCGCGCTCGCAATGCACTCCATCCGCAGTCTGATACCGGCTGGTACTATGCCGACGACTCGCGCCACTGGTACTACCAGGTTCCGACACAATCTACTTCAGTACTCACCGCCGCACCTCCAAACGCGCAGGATTCATCCCCACTTCTGAAAACCGGCTGGCACCATGACGTCGACGGCTTCACCTACTACTTCGATCCGTCCGACGGTCACATGCTCGCTGGTTCCCACACAATCGACGGCATCGAGTACAGCTTCCTTCCGGAGCGCGACCGTGGCAACTATCATCAGGACAGTCTCGGTGCCTGGTTCTACCGCGCCAACGGTCTCGCACCTTACGGCTCTCTTCTTTTTTCTCGCTCCCGCAGCGACCGTCACGCTACGCCTGCCGCCACTCGTCCGGCCAATACAGACCGCGATCACGGGCTCATCGATTCGGAGGATCTCGTCACCGATCGAATCACGATCCCGCCGAAGGCTTCTCCGTCTGAACTGACCCGCGACGACTCGGATACCGACACGACTGCCACCCCATCTGAGCTTTCGCGTGACGAAGATTCCACAACCACGCCTTCCGAGCTCCCACGCGAGGATGATTCTCCAGCCACGCCTTCCGAGCCGCCACGCAGCGAAAACACAGTGCCAAGCGCACCAGACCCTGATTCCCCGGATCCTGACGAGTTGCCAGATCCTCCGTCCCCACCAGAGACGACCGATCCAGAAACTCCAGAGCCTCCTTCCGACGACCGCAATCACGCTCACACGACGGATCCTTCAGTCCGCTGTATCGCGACCGACGACTGGCCGACGATCCTCGCGAACCGTGACGCCTACGGCGACTGCATCAAGCATCACTGCACCGCGCTTCTGTACCTGAGTGGTCCACCGGTTTCCTGGCCGCTTCCGTCGACCGACACCACAACGCAGGATTATCCGCTCTACGTCTCGCTCGTCGACGCCCACGATGACCAGCTCATCTTCGCGCAGGCCTACGCCATCCCGGAGCTGAGCGCCGTCCCGATGTACGTCGGAACCAGCTTGCATGATTCTGAATCTACACCGACCTACAAGCAGTCGAACTTAGGTGGTATCTGCGATACATGGCTGTTCCGTACACTGATCGGCACTGGAACAAAATCACCGTTCAGATTCTATCTCGAAGATGATGACGGCACCTACTCGCAGCACGAATTCACCTATCCAGGCTATCTGATCCGCATACCAGAAGCGGACGAAAGCTGTGCTGGTACTTTGCTTCCACTGCAGTCGACGAAAAAATACATAAGTCGAGGCTATCAGGCTGAATCCCCTGGGGTTGAACGTGGTCGATATACAACTTACCTATCCGACAAAACAACACCAGAATCCAGGCTTCCTCAGCTGTTTACCAAGGGAAAGATGAAATCTTCTCTACTGTGGTTCCCGTCCGCGCAGGAGCTTCGCGAATATACACTGACGAAAACGGAAGAGAACACTTACCTGCCGCTCGACAACGATGGTGATCCTCTGCTCAGTATGTACCTGAAGCCTGAGCACTACATCCCGGCCCTCGCCGACAGCTGGCGTAGCGACGAATCCTACTGGCTTCGAAGCACGCCATCCGCATACCTCAGCGAGGATACCTTTGTCGAACAGAACATGTCCGACAAAACCACCCGCGACGAGTACTTCCTCCAGGCCGACAGCACCGGGAACATACGCGCCGCGCACTACGACGACACCGCTGCCGTACGCCTGATCTTCACTGTCAAATAACTTACGAACTTTCGATTATTATTTCCGTCCTAATCTATACGCCCTATACTACTCATTCGGTGCCCGCCAGTCAGCAGGCACCGAATTATCTGCATATTTTAGTTAGTTTTACACCTCTTGGTCAAGAGGACTGCTTGTGTTCTCTTAGACTGCAAATGTCATGATGAATACTTTGTTAACAGCTCACATATAGCTAACCTTCCTCCCATAATAATCGCTAAACTTTGCAGTGATATGTGCACCGCTTCCTTTACCGGCAGCGACGACAATCAGCTCGTCGGACCAGGCGCTGATTATTCGGTTTCTTTCCGGGAAGGTATAGCGTGCAGGATACGTACCGGGTGGATATTCAGAGATCAGAAGTCCGTCCGTTTCTAAAACTTCTTTCAATTTCGCATGCTCACTCGGATAACAGATGTCGAGGCCATTCGCGAGAACTGCGATGGTATATCCGCCAGCTTGCAGGCATGCGGTATGAGCATACGAATCGACGCCTTTGGCCATACCACTGACGACCGCAACGTGTTTCTCTGCATTGGCCTCGGCAAGTGAAGCGACGAGATGCTTCGTTTCCTGTGTGCAGCGGCGAGCTCCGACGATGCCGACCGAGTGATCGATTGGCTGCAGTTTTCCTTTATAATATAGAAGAATCGGAGTGTCCTTGCAGTTTCTGGCGCGCTTCGGGTAGCGCGGATCATCAAGCGTCAGCAGCGAAATATGCTTTTGTTCACACTCCTCAAGTATTCTTTTCGCATCGTCCAGGTCTTTATTTTCGAGGAGAATATTTCTCTGCGCAACTGTCAGGTCCCCTATCTTCTTTAATTCTTCTTCCGAACTGTGATATACATTTTCCGGATTCATGAACTTTTTCATGAGGCGATTCGCCGTAACAGGGCCGATGCGTGGCAACGTCGTCAGCCAGATCCAGTATTCCAACATCGCTTCTTCCTTTCTATAATTTCAAGCTCTTCATCATTGATTGTTTCGAGTTATTCTTTCATCGCGCAAGTTTTCACTTCACAACGAGCATTTCACTGTTACTCTTATCAAGGTCCCGATAGTTCAAAATTCGTTTTATATCCTGCAGACGGATGTTCTCGACACCATCGAGATCTGCACTCGTGCGAGCGAGCCGAAGCAGCTTGTGAATCACACGTGCGCTATAGCCATATTTTTCGCTGGTTTCCTTCAGAAGTGTTCGCGATTCTTCATCCAGGGCACAGTATTTCTGCATCTGTGCGGTCGACATCTGTGCGTTACAGTTGATGCCTGGATCATTTTTATAACGGCGCTGCTGAATTTTCCTCGCCGCTTCTACTTTTTTCCGAATCTCAGTCGATGATACCATCGCATCCTCCTGCTCGAGTTCGAAGTAATTCACCGGCTTCACTTCCTTCTGAATATCGATGCGGTCCATGATCGGACCAGATATTTTCCCTCGATATTTTATAATCTCATAGTCGCTGCAACGGCATTTGGGCCCCGGATGATAACCGCACGGACACGGATTCATCGCAGTGACGAACATAAAATTCGATGGGAAGGTATGTGTACCGTTCACTCGAGATATACAGACCTTTTTATCCTCGATCGGCTGCCGAAGGGCATCGAGTGTTCGACGCGAAAACTCAGCAAGCTCATCCAGAAACAAAACACCGTTATGTGCCAGTGAAACCTCGCCTGGAAGCGCATTGGTACCGCCACCGATAAGAGCGTTCAGCGAAGCATTGTGATGAGGTGCGCGGAACGGACGGTTCCGGATCAGCTCATGCCCATTCGCAATCATCCCCGAAATACTGTATATCTTCGTCACTTCCAGGCACTCCTCTTCGGTCATAGCTGGGAGAATCGTCGGAATTCGCTGCGCGATCATCGTCTTGCCACAGCCTGGTTCACCGATCATCAGCATATTATGGCCACCCGCAGCTGCCAGAATCACCGCATCAATCAGTTCCTTCTGCCCTTTTACATCCGAAAAATCGAGGATCCGATCTCTGTTCTCTGGTACCTTCATCTCGTTCGTGCAATGCGTATCCACCGGCTTTCCTTCCAGATAGCGCACGACATCCGCGAGGTTCTGAAGACCGATGATCGTCATATCCTGTACGAGGCTCGCCTCCTGCAGATTTCCCGCCGGAATGATCACCTTCCGAACACCCTTCCGCTGGGCAGCGATAATCATCGGCAAAATCCCGTTACAGGCCCGCAGTTTTCCGTCCAAGGCCAGTTCTCCAATGAAACCGTAGTCCCCCAAATTCTTCGCTGCGATATCCTCATTCTGCTGAAGGATACCGATCGCCATCGCCAAATCAAAGTGCGACCCGCTCTTCTTGATATCGCCCGGTGCCAGACTGATGATGACACGCTTCTTCGGAAATACATATCCGGTCTCATCGATGGCCGCCTGTACCCTTTCCGATGCCTCTTTCACTGCCTGATCACCAAGGCCGATCACCGAAATAGATGGCTGACCATCGAGTGTTTTCGTTTCAATATCTACCTGATATCCATCGATTCCATCAATCGCAAAGCTTTTTACCAAGGAAGCCATACGTCATTTTCTCCCATCACTTTTCTGATGCCGTCTTCTTCGACGACGTATTTATGTGCCGTATTTTCTACAAACTCCCGATACCCGAAGATCCCCTTCGGGCCAAAATATGCTAATGTCTTCTCCGATTCTGTTATGCCATCGTCCTGCAGGCGGATGATTGTTTTATAAGAACTATAGCGGTAGTCCTCCGGATGCGCCGCCATCCTCGCCTTCACCGGATTCAAGTGAATATACCGGCTTGTCTGCAGAAAATAATCATCCGTTTTCACTAGACAGGACTTGTATCTCCGCTCGAAAACATGCCCGCTATAGCCATGATGGCGGTTATAGTACATCGCATATTTCCCCGAAAGATGCATCATAAACTGGCCGATTTCAACCTCTCCCGTCTCTACCAGAAGGTGAAAATGATTCGTCATCAGGCAGTATGCATGGATACGACAGTCATTATTTACTGATTGCTGCTGCATGATTTTCAGAAACACCTGAAAATCGAATTCGTCTTCAAAGATTTCCATTCGGCGGATTCCACGTGCCATCAGATGATACGTCGCACCGGGAAACCACTCTCTGCATTGTCTGGCTATGGCATCGATGACCTCCTTTAGTTGAAATTTTTACAGGAGAAGGGGCAAATAAGCGAAAAACTCACTTAATGAATATTTGAGAGAATGAACCATCTACTAGGCTAATTCATGAGAAATTCTTTAATATGACCTGATTCTAACATGAAGTTCTGAAATTGCCTATAGTCGTCAAACAGACTATATGAAGCGGTTTACCCCACGTGTTTTCAAGGTTTCTCGAGATTTTGACTTTTAAAAATTTTTTGACTATTTTACAGAAATCAGCCTTGGCGCAAGTTAAATCCTGCATATTCTGACCTGCTCCGCATTATCCGGGCAATGCAGACGACGCTTCTACCATCTATTTTAATCACCCAGTATCACTCCATCTAATTATATCCATCTTTATCTATACGGCATTTTCACGCATGGTCGCCTCCAGATTATCTGCCGGCGACCATGTTATTCCCGGGGCCTGGTCTCAATGTGCACACGGCATGTTATGCATATATCAATCTACCTTTAGGTGCTGGGATTTCTCTACCTAATGCTTCCGCTGTTTCCAGCCATTCAGAAATAACTATTTCTGCGTTTTCCAGGGCCTCCTCTGCTGTCGCACCATCTGCCATACAGCCAGGAAGTTCCGGAACATCTACGATCCATTTTTGATCTTCTTCAGACCAAAAAACTATACGCTCATATTTATGCATGTTTATACCTCCATTTTATATTTTAAAATCAGGCTTCTAACCTGTTTCACCTGATACGCTTTAGCTTTA
>Ga0129313_1001789_pt1 | contig 12659 bp, 7 predicted proteins | sample O1105metagenome_FD_94436 | JGI IMG/M metagenome (GOLD analysis project Ga0129313, IMG submission 94436) | Orangutan group fecal microbial communities from fecal samples from Wisconsin, USA - O1105 metagenome | ecosystem: Host-associated > Mammals > Digestive system > Large intestine > Fecal... | reverse complement strand
GATGATGACACCAACCTTATCGTTCTCGACCAACTCAATCATTCGTTTCCAATCGGGTCTGTTGAAGTTGGCACCGGAATAACCATCGTCGACGAAAAATTGGATGTTTCGGAAACCTTGTTCTTGTGCGTATTTTTTGAGAATCGCCTTTTGGAAAGAGATTTGTCAAGGGTGTTTTCTCCAAACAATCACATTCATCCCCGTGGAAACAACACATAACCGGTTTTCCACGGGGTATTTTTCGTAAATTTCACAATCTTTACCTTTCTGCCAATCTATCAATCTATGGATACGTTATCAGTTTGCCCTTTATCTTTGCATACTCTGCTAAATTGCTTAGAGCTTTCGCAAAACCGACCATATTTGATTCTTTTAATGTACAAATAACGGATTCACATTCATTGATCCATTTCTTTGTCTGCTTTATTTGCTCATCTGAAATATAATGAAAGGCAGGTACAGAAATTACTTCTGCCGCCAATGATTTAGCCGAAGCAAAGTCTATATCGTTTTCCCACAGAATTCCCGTTGCAAACGCTTTTCTTTCACGCTGCAATCTGCGAAATATGCTGGTTCCGGTGCCATTTCCTGCAATGACAAAAATCTCAGGTTTCTCCTGCACCGATGGCAGTTCCAAATCGCCGGTCAGTTCATCATAAGAGCCGGTTGTCATCTGATAAAGCTGAGGAATATATCCTTGGGTAAAGATTTCTTCGGGCGTCCCAAACCGGTCGATTCGATCCCCCTGTACGCAAGCAATCTTGTCCGAGATACGCCCGGCAAGGTCAAGTTCATGCAGCGACATAAGCACTGTCAGATTCCGCTTTCTGGACATCTCCTGCAAAATAGATAAGAACTCCAGTTTGTAACGGATATCCAGGAAAGAAGTCGGTTCATCCAAAACGATCACATCAGGCTGCTGGCATAGTGCTCTTGCCAGCATAACCCGCTGCTTTTGCCCGTCACTGATTTTATTGAAATCTCGGTTGGCCAGCTCCGTTATGCGCACCAGCTCCATGGATTCACGCACGATCTTCCAATCTTCTTGGGATAGAATGCCGAATTTCCCCGTATAAGGATATCGGCCAGTTGCCACAACATCTTCGCAATTCATCATCTCAGGATTTACCCGTTCGGTCAATACAACGGACAGCCTTTGCGCCATTTCTTTGCCCGGCATTTTCTCCGCCTGTTGTCCATCTAACCATACAACGCCACACACGGGTGGCAACTGCTGGATAATACTGCGCAAAATAGTTGTTTTTCCTGCACCGTTTGGTCCTATCAATGTAACAATTTCGCCTTTATTTATTTCAAGCTGAATATTGCGGATGAGCGGTATACCATTATAACCAACAGTTAAATCTTTTGTATATAGATAGCCATGATTCATTCCCGATTACCCCATCTTTTCTCTTTTCCGGCGTAGCATAATGTAGATAACCACCGGAGCGCCCAAAATTGCAGTTACCGTGCTGATCGACAACTCGGTGGGAGTAAATACTGTTCTTGCCAGCAAATCGCAGAACAGGCAGAATGACGCACCTCCTAAGAAGCAAGCTGGAATCATTAAAATCGGCTGTGTTGTACCAAACAAGCCTTTGACAAGGTGAGGAACGGCGATTCCGACGAAGGATACCGGTCCGGCAAATGCAGTTACACAGGCCGAAAGGATACTGGACAGGATCACCAGCACAATACGGAAACGTGATACATTAAGCCCCATATTCTGCGCATAGGCTTCACCCATCTGATAGGCGCTAATTGGTTTGGATAACAGAAACACAAAAAACATCGTAATAAGCACTACGATTGCCATAACTTTTACATTGTCCCAGTTAATCCCCGAAAAGCTGCCCAGAGACCAATTGTGCAGATTTACAATATCCGCATCATCCGCAAATGTAACAACAAAGTCAGTCACAGCAGAACAGATATAGCCGATCATGACGCCGCTGACAATGAGCATTGCCATCTGATTGATGACTTTGGACATTAGAATAACAAAACCCATGCATAACATGGAACCGGCAAAGGCCGCAAGAATCATCAGCCATGAACCGAGCTGTACTGAAAATTGCAGGGACGCTACCATCACCAATGCGACAATCAGCTTTGCACCAGATGAAACGCCCAGCGTAAACGGGGTTGCGATTGGATTGTGGAAAAAGGTTTGCAGCAGATATCCGGATAATGCGAGGGCACCTCCCAAAATCACCGCTGCAAATGCTCTTGGCGCTCGGACCTGCGTAACAATTTCTGTGTAGGTTTCATCCGTTCCGATTCCTTGAAGGATTTTAGGAATCTCAGAAAATGGAATATTAACGCTTCCGATACATAGGTTCATGACCAGAAACAAAAGCAGAAGCACAAATAAAACAACAAATGCAGCAAAATATCGTTTTTTCTTCATCTGTTTGTATCACTCCAACTTGTAAATATAGGTAAGGCTCTGATCATCTCCTTGCAGCATATTATGGATATCTGCGATGATGGTGCCAAGTTCCATAGTGGACTGGTAAATGTTCTGGGTTGTACAATAAACATTTCCATTCTGCACAGCCTTGAAGTTCTCTAAAAGCTGACTTTTCGTTAATAATTCATCCCGAGATTTGAGTTCCCCGTCTACTGTGCTGTTATAGATGATATAATCGGCATCCTTTGCCTGTGCATAAAAAGCTTCCATCTCCATGCTCATGGTGGAAGATTTACTTTCATCATCGGGATCTTGTTCCAAAATATAGGTTCCACCAGCCATTTCAATCATTTTCGCCAGATAATCGGACGGTCTGCGTACGTTAGCCTCGCCATTGGTTGTGATATAAAAAAATGCAACTGTTTTTCCGGTAGGCTGTGCTCCGCTGACAGACTCAAACGCCTGTTTTTCTGCATTGAACGCTGACTCAGCAGCTTCCTGCTGTCCGGTCAGCAATCCATAGAGTTTTACCCATTCTGTTCTGCCGAGAGGGTGAGACTCATAACTGGAATAATCCACCAAAACCGGGATTCCAAACTTCTCCAGCTGTTCCTTCACTTCGGGCGTATGAAAAATCATAGTGTTCTCAATCGCCAAGCTGCAATTCTCATCAATGAGGTGCTCATAATCCGGAGCGGAATATTTGCCAGCATATAGAATATTTCCAGATTCCATTGCCGCACGCACTGGTTCAATATACCAGCCATCGCTTTTCAGCGCACTGAAACGGATCGTATCCACCGCATCCATCGAAACAAACATATCCATCACAGCCGAGGCAACTAAATAAATGTTTTGGATCGGTTGGTGCAGCTGCACAATGTTTTCATCCAAACCGGATGGCTCTGGTTTTCCCTCTGGGATTACCAGATACTGCGTACCATTGGAGATGGTAATAAGCGCATATCCATCATTGTAATAGTCCACTGCAAATTCCTCAGCATAATCGAGAGGCATACTGTGATCGAAGGTTAAATCCGGACTGATATCAGTATTACGTGTTTCCAGCAAATCAGCTTCAGAAGGTGAACCGCAGGAGGATACAGTAAATATGAGGATAAAACACAATAAAACTACTGTCATTTTTCTCATTTTATTTGCTCCTCCGTTTCTTATGAATCCCAAAAAAGGAGATAATTACGACTATGGCAATTACAATTACCGTTCCTGCAACCATAGCCATCATTTCAAAAGATGTGTCTTGTTTTATGGTGTCTTGGAGGAAGGTTAATGTATATTCGATTTCATGTGGTGTGCTCATTGCTGTGGTATTCGCAACGACCGCTATTGGCATATCAAAATCTATAATTGGAAGTTCAAAAGTGGAATTTCCAGCCTCCTGGAGTGGTTTAAAAGTTTTATTTTCTACCTTCATGTAGTCATAGTTCGGGCTGCTCCATTCAATCTGAACATAACCCTTTCCACCCCGTACAGTCATAATTGCCGGAGATGTAATAGTCGCCCGTCCGCTTCCACCCTCCAGTATGACTTCTATGGAATATTCACCATCCTCCAGATCAACCGTTGCTGCTTCCGCAGATGCTGAGGCAGGAAATACCATAATGGATGTGATACACATCACCATCAATAGCCCAAGACAAAATTTTTTCACCAGATAGGGAAATATGCTTCTCCTCATATTCGTCCTCCTCTCCAGATACAAATCTGTCCCTGCCGTTAAGAGCAGGGACAGAGCATGGTTTATTCAATTTTTCCTGGGTTCGATACAATTACCTCATGATCGTACCACTTTCCCTTTGTACCGATTAGCGCAAGGTTAAACGGCTCGTCCAGAACCGGAACTGGAACATCAAAACCGTTGACCTCTTCGCTTATTCCATCCTCATAAGTTACGGTATCCACAGTAGGCTGCAAAAGTTCTGCCCCATCTTTCTGGGCATCCTCTGCGGTACCTGGGAAAAGATTGACAATATTCTGAGAGGTAAGCGAAATGTGAATGGTCATTTTACCGTCCTGAACCGTCAGCTTTCCTTTACCATCGCATGTCTCGTTGACACGGAACATGCTACTGTCCGTTTCAAAATCAGCAGAATAGATGCCATCTTCCAGAGTTGTTTGTTGTTCCTGCGAAACAGCTGGAGGGCTGGAGCCGTCCTGAGCAGATGTATCCGTCTGATTGCTGCATCCAACAGCGAAAACAGCGACCAAAGCAGCCATACACAGGAGTATCGTTCTTTTTTTCATGCTCGATCTGTTCCTTTATTGATTGATTACAGCACCAGTATGTGCAACATATAGCTCCTGAATGGCTGGAATCTGACCGAGGCCTGTAATCTGAGTATCAACGCTCTCAAAAGCGCCGGATGCGTTGAACATACTCTTCCAGGAATCAGCATCATCGCCTGCCATATCATTGTTTGCATGGTCACCTGCAACGACCATCAGAGGACGAAGGATGACTTTCTTATAACCAGCTTCTTTGATGCTTTCAATAACAGCTTCGCAGGCGGTTTCTTCCGGTTCACCCTCAACGGTACCGATGAATACATTGTTGTATCCCAGAGCCTCCATCTGAGCCTGCATCTGGCTGTAAGATACCTTTGCTGTGTGGGAAGTACCGTGACCCATAAATACGAATGCAACGCCGTCTGCCTTTGCTTCATCCAGAGTCTGGTATCCAGCTGTCTTAACCGCTTCTGCGGTAACAGCCTCTGCAACAGCTTTTTTATCTTCATTGATGACAGTTGCATCGGTACCGACATCGCCCAGAAGAGGAGCAGCGATCTGAACCGATTCAAATTTATCCTGATAAGCTCCTACGGTTTCTGCCAGCTCATCATACTCAGCACCATACATCAGATGGGTAGGCTGAATCACCAGATTCTTAACACCATTTTCTACCGCACGGTCAAGCGCCTGCTGGACGTTATCGATCTTTTCTCCGTCACGAGCCTGCACATGATTGATAATGATCTGGGCGGTAAATGCTCTTCTGACCGACCAGTCCGGATAGGCTTCCTGCAAAGCGTCCTCAATGCTCTTGATGTCAGCAACACGGCTGTCATTAAAAGAGGTTCCGAAGCTGACTACGAGCAGTTCATTTTCGCCGATTTCATCACCGTTGCGGGGATCATCTTTAGAAGCATCTCCAGTATCCCGTCCAAAATAGTCTGGATCTGCAAATTCGCCGGAAACCAATTCCTTTTGGGCATCCGTCAGGGCATCCCAAGCAGCCTTTGCAGCCTCACATTGTTCATCCGTGTTTTCGTTTCGTTCTTGCACATAGATTGCATCAATCAGCTTGGCCACCTCATCAGCAGCAGCTTGATCGTCAGAGACTGGATTGGTAGAAGACACCTCTCCTAAGTTGTCTGATGTCTCACTTTCCTGAGAACCGCAGGCAGCAAGGGATGTTGCAATGCACATCGCAAGCAGGAGTGCTACAAATTTTTTCATGTTCTTCATTTTACTTTCCTCCATTGATTTATATCTTTTTGTGGTTTAAGCCACGAAAAAGCAGTAGTAAAATGGAGAAAAGTATGCTAAAGATATGCCAAAAAAGAAAGCAGCAGTCATACATGACTGCTGCTGCCGTTTTTTCGCAACAAAATAGCCCATTTCTCCATAACTCGAGAGCAAATAGACTTTAACAATCTGAGCAGGTCTCCTGACTTGCGTATCATAAGCATTCCGCACAGCCTTCTCAGAATCAACTCCCAATGACCGACTTTCGTCATGTGCGGTGCCTCCGCGCATACAGTGGCGGTACCGTTCCGGATTCCAACCGGATTCACTATTCTCCATCAACACTATACGAAATTGATGGCACTCAGATATCATATTTACTTAGAATAAAAAATATCATAGTAATACATATTTGTCAAGCAACTAACAGACGATAAAAGTTCTTATTAGTAAAACTTCAATATATTTTATAACATCAATTAGTGCTCTTGTTCCTTACGCTTTTCCTTGCTGGGAATCATCTGTTCCTTCTGCGCCTGCCGCACCATCCTCCGCACAGCTTGCTGCTCCATATCTTCATGCAGCATCCGGGAAACCGCCTTTTTACTGTCAAACATCAAAAGCGGGCTGTACTTCTCGCCGTAAACCTGCTGTGCCCGGTTCTCCGCTTCCTGCTCCTTGCCGGGGCGGATTGCCTGTTTTGTTTCGTAGAGCTGCACTGGATCGAAGCCTTGCGCCAGCTCCCGAAGTCCGGCATACTCGTTCAGGGCAGCGTCCAGTTCGGCGGAATATTTTTGTTCCTGTTCTTCCAACCGTTTCAGACTCTGCTCCATGGCTGCAATGTCCTTGGGAAATTTATCGGCAGCATCTTCCTCAGAATATGCCAGCGACACCAGAAGCAGATTTTTCTCCGAACGCAGTTCCTCCAAATCCTCTGTCAGAGCCGCAATCTTAGCCGCCAGCTCCCGGTGCCGGAATACATGGACAGCAGAAAGTGCCTTTTTCTCGGAGAGCAGGCTGCGGCGTTCTTTTGTCTTATCCTGGATGTCCTTTGTCAGCTGATTGTACTGCGTGAGGGCAGGGCGAAGCGTATTCAGCGAAGTGTTCAGACGCTCCTTGCCCTTGCGGAGATACCCCAGCTGATAACAGAACAGCAGCAGATTTTTACGCAGGTTCTCCATGGCCTCAGCAAGCGCCGGGAGGGTGTTCCTGACCGCCTGCGCCAGCTTTTTGACCTGTTCCCTCAACTCTCGGAGCAGGGCATTGTCGGCCTTGATCTGCCGGTTCAGTTCGCACCGGTCAGAGATAATGCCCTTTTTCTCCATGGCTCTGGCAACCACACCTTCATGGACCGTAGGCCGCTCCAGCAGGCCACGCTCGGCATGGCTGCGGTGGTCGATGCGTTCTTCGTGCCCAGTGCGCTCCAGATATCATCAGCCCTTTGGCAATATCCTGCAGCAATTCTCTTTCGTCCTCAATAAGCAAAATTCTCATACAGCAGATTCGCCTGTTTTTACTGCTTGGCCGCTGCTGTGCAGCATTGCCCACATTGTAGCAGTATTTTTTCGGTTCCACAACATACCCATACGAAGAAAAAGCAGCGGCAAAATTTCAATTCATCGCCGCTTTTTATAGGAAAGCTTATATAAAAATATCCGGGAACGGTTTTATCCTCTGTCTTTTTTCTTTCTGGCCTTCTCCATTGCCGCACAGTAAATGCAAAACTCCTGATGCACCGTCCGCAGCTTTCCACACCGGCTGCATCGGTATCGCTCATTCTGCTGCCGGATGAATTCCTCAAGACCGTTTTTCTGAATGAATGCAAGATTTTCCAGCATACTCATGTGATACCTTGTCCGGTATCGCTTATCCAATGCTTTCAACCTTTTGCACGGATATATGGCACATCGTTTGCTGTATATGTTAAATATAAACCTTACCATTATAGTAAGGTCAAGAACATGACCAGAAGATGTACAAATTCAGGAGCAGCTTACCATTGGCGAATATGTCAATCAAACGGGCGCGACAGAATACAGGCTACTTGAGGGGTTAAACCTTTTAGAAACGGACCCTCCACGGACAAACTTGCATTTTTGCAAACAAGCAAAAAGAAAAGAGCGTTGAAACTTTACGTTTCAACGCTCTTTTTGTGGTTGCGGGGGCGCGTTCCATACATTGTTTACTATTACCTGTCGTTTTCTCTCCTACTAACCCCCAAAAAGAGGCAGCCTTAACAGGCTGCCTCTTTCCTATCACATATACTTCTCCACCATCTCCTCTGCCTTGCTTCTGCTGTACCCTGCCCCCACCAGGGCCCGAATCCTGGCCTCTTTCACGCTTCCGGGTACGGTCTCGCCATTCCGGTCTTTCTCGCCTTCCACCCCGGCGCAAATGGCCTTTATCAGGATGGCCTCCCCATAGGCCTTTGCCGCCTTATCGGGGTTCTTCCCGGCGTCCTCATAGATGTCCCGCATCCACTTGGCAGGGGCATCCTCATCCCAGTCCTTCTTTCCAATCTGCACATCCACCAGATAGCCGGTCACTTTTTGGGCGTACTCTTCAGCCTTGGCCTGCTGGGCCTCGGTCATCCGCTCAAAGGCCGGCAGATCCATATAGCTGTCCGCCACTGCGGCGCCGATCTCCGGCTGTGCTGCCTCGGCGTCGGCATCGAACACCCAGTCGGCCAAGCTCTCGGCACTGCTGCCTTCCATGGGCTGAGCCGGCAGCACCGGCTCTCCCTCGATGGTGATGCCGGTCAGTACCCCGGCCATCTTTTCCCGGGTCTGCTGGTCGGCGGCCAGGTACTCCTCTTTGTATTTTTTCTTCAGCACGCCCTTCAGGCTGCTGATGGCATCCCCGGGCTCTTTGCCCGGGTTTTCTTCTTTCCAGCCGCTGTACCACCGATCTACCACCTTCTGGGCGTCCTTCAGGTCATAGCTGCGCTGGCGCATGGCCTTGCCCGCAGCGGCGGCCGCGTTGGCCGTGGTGGTGGTATACCCGGCCTGCAGCCAATCTCTGGTGCTGATATCCTCTCCCCAGGCCCGGATACTCTTGTACCAGCTTCTGGCCTGGATGGCCGGGATGCCCGCAGCGGTGCACACATTCACCAGGGCGTCCTGGATGTCCTTGTCTTCCAGCTCCTCGCCTGCCTGTGCGCGGCTGATCAGATACAGCCCGCCCCTCAGCAGTACCGAAAGGTTGCTCTGCAGATCTCCCAGCAGCTCGATTCCCTGGTCCCGCATCCCGCCGTAGTAGGTTCGGCCGTTCAGGGCAGTGCTCACCAGCTCATACACAGTCTCGCCCGCCACCGGGAAGGTCGCGTCCGCCAGGCTGCTCAAGGTATTGTCCAGGATGTTGGTCAGAGTATTCCACCAAGTCACCTCTCCGGTATCATCCCGGTCATCGTCCCATTTGTGGAAGATGATCCCCTTGGCCATCACGCTCAGGGCCGCCCACATGGCCGCCTGTACCACCTGTGCCGAAACGGCCTGAGCCAGCTGCTTTTTGGCGGTGCGGCGCTCCACCTCGCTCTTGCTGTTCTTCTTGGCCTGGTAATTTCCCAGGGCGTCATACAGCACATTGAAGTTCGCAATGGTGGGTGTTTTGAACATGGTAAACATCTTGTTCACTTCGTTGGGGCTTCGGCTGATGGCGCTCTGCTCCATTACTGTGTAGTTGGGCTGGGTCTCCGATATAGCCCTCTCAAACAGCTCCGTCACCTTGGCCCAGTATGCGCCTTCCTGTTCCTTGCTCACCTTCCCGGTAATGCCCATCTTCTCCTGGGCCGCATACTTGGACGCCTGCCAGATCCCCGCCACGGTGTTCTCATCCATCCGATCCAGCCATCCCAGCAGGGGCTTTGCCAGTTTGTCCAGCTTCATGGCCTTGGCGCCCCGGCTCCGGGTGGCCATTCTCACCGCCCAGTTAGGATTGTTTTTCAGGTCGTACAGTTCCTGGGTGCTGCCCTTCTGCCGGATCCATCCCATGGGGCTGTGCTGTGCCATCTCCTCGTTGACCTCATCCAGCTTCTTTCGCCCGCCGGGCAGGGTCACGCCGGCCATATCCTTCCAGCCCCGGTTCACGGCCTTCCAGCCCAGCACGCTGGCAGCGGTGGGATAACCGCTCACCTGGCTCACGGCGCTGTTTGGATTCAGGGTCAGCACGCTCTGTGCATAGTTCCGACGTAGGCGCCCCAAATTCCGGGTAATAAAATTGCTGTCCCGGTCCCGCCCCATTTGAAGATCCGCCATCAGGTCATCCAGGTATTTCACGCCGCTGGCGCCCCACTTGTGGGACACGGCATTGTGCAGGCTGTCCTGCCATCCGGGCTCGGCGGTGTTCCACAGCTTGGAAAAATCCCGCACCGGGATGGCCAGGCCTGCATACTTGGCCACGTTTTCGCTCTGGCGGGCCACCACCTGGTCGATGCCCTCCAGGTTGATGGGGTTAGAGGCCCTGGCGATCCGGCTTTTCAGCATCCCCATCCCTTCCAGGCTGCCGTCCCGCACCACCTCGGAAAATTCCCTCTCGGAAAAATTCTTGTCCGTGCTGATGGGGTAGTAGTTGTCCACATCGGCCTTGGTATAACCTACCAGCGCCAGGCTGGTCTCGTTGATGTTCCGGCGGCAGAACTTGTCAAAGAAGGGTTTTGCCAGCTTCACCCACTGCCGGTCGTAGTCGTCCATAGCGGCGGCTACCTTGGCCTGGATCTCCAGATGGTCCACGATCACCCGCCGGCTGCGGGCGAATGCCTCTTTCATGTTTCCTCTGGCGTATTCAGCGGGGTCCGGCACCGAGAATCCGCCCCGGGCCATATGGTTGCGGTTCTGCTCGTTCTGCAGGTGCATCCAGATGCTGCACAGCTGGGCATGGGTGATTTTCACCGGCCGTCCGGTCTCCTCGTCCTTCAGGCCGATATCCACCAGCTTTGCGTCCCGACCGCTGAAGGCCTCCATCCGTGCCCGGTTCTTTTCCCCTGTCACCGGGGCGAAGTGCCGGGCAGCTTCCATCTGGATCCGATACATCTTCCTGGTGCCCTCGCTCAGCTGCCGGCGCATCCGGTCCAGCTCCCCGCCGGTCCAGCCGCCGATCATGTTGAAGAAGGTCCGGGGCGTCATGAACAGCTCCGTCAGCTCCACCTGCGCCCGCCCGGCCCGGCTCCTCTGGTCGATGCCCCGACTCTGCCGCACCTGCCGGGTGGCCCGGGCCGCCGCTTCCGATACCTGAATCGACTCTTCCCGGCCGATCAGCCGGTTGGCCTCGGTCAGGTTGTGGCGGATGGCCCCCAGGATCTTGTCCACCTGCTCCAGCTGGTAACGATCCATCTCGCCGGTGGTCTTGTACTCGCCCACATTTTTCAGGTCATCCAGCAACTGGCTCACCATCTGGTAAACACCGCTGTTTTTCCATTCCTGGCTTACCGCATAGTCCGGGCTGTCCTGCACCCGGCTGATCCGCCCCAGCAGATCCGTCAGGTACTGGGTGTTCTTCTCCGGGTTCGGGTCAGCCAGCATGGTGTTGGCCACCTCGGCCACCTTGGCGGTCAGCTCCATCAGATCCCGGGGCACATGATGGGCCTTATCCGGGTGGGTGGCCACCGCCGTGAACCACCGGGTCTTCTTCTCGATGCCGGCCTTCAGCCGGCTCTTGGCGCTGGCGTCCCAGGCTTTTTCCTTGATCTGGCGCTGGCGCTGCGCCTCAGCCTCGGCCCGCTCCACCTTTTTCTGCATCCGCTGGCGCTGGGCCTCCATCTTTCGGTCAAACTCGCTCAGCCGGTTCAGCATCCAGTCGCTCTGGGCCTTTTTCAGCCGCTGTACCCTCCGCTCATACTCGGCTGCCAGCTTCTCGTCGTGGGCCTTCCGTGCCTGGCGCTGCTTTTCCTTCAGCCTCTCGATCTGTTCATCCCTGGCCTTGCGGGCCTCCTCCAGTCCCGCCCGGTAAGCCTGGCGCTTTTCCCGTTTGGCCTCGGCCCGGCTCTTGGCATACTCCGCCCGCAGCTGGGCCAGCTTTTGGGCCTGCTTGTCCGCAAAGGTCCTGGTCTCCGGGGTGTTCATGTACTCCTCAAAGATCTCCTCGGCAATGTCCAGCGCGGCCTCGTCCCGATCCATGCCGTACCCATTCTCTACCGCCGGCTTGTTCACCGCCCGCCTGGCCTCGGCCATCCGCTCGAAGATGTCCTCGGCGCTCATCTGCGTCTCGGAATCAAAGAACTCCGGCCACAGTTCGCTCAGTTCGCTGTGGTTGTATTCGTCCAGGCTCCGGGTGCTGCTGTCTCCCAGCTTCACCCGCAGCCCCAGCACCCGGCCTCCGCTGAGCTTTCCGAAGGCCGCCGTGATGCTGCGGTAATCCTCCGGCCGCAGGGTAATGGTGGCCCCCATGGCCTTGTACAGGGCCTCAAAGCGGGCGTCCTCCTGCCGCAGGCTGGGCCGGGTATCCCGGCTCTCTTCCAGCAGCTGGCGCCCGATGGCCGCCGCCTCGCTCATGGCGGTATCCCAGTTCATTTCCGGGTCGTTGGCGATGCTCTCAAAAAGGGTGGCAATCTGGTCGGTCAATCTTGCTCGGTCGTACCGGCTCTCGTACCGCTTCAACAGCCGGCCGGCCACCCCGGCCACATGGTCGGCGCTCATCCGGTGGCCCTTGGTAATGCGGAACTCCTCCTTCAGCCGTCCCACCTGTTTTTTCAGCCGGTTGTTTTCCTGTACCAGTTTTTTCATCTGGTCGGCCATCCGGCGGGTGGTCTCGTCCTGCCGGGCAG
>Ga0129313_1001787_pt1 | contig 12668 bp, 7 predicted proteins | sample O1105metagenome_FD_94436 | JGI IMG/M metagenome (GOLD analysis project Ga0129313, IMG submission 94436) | Orangutan group fecal microbial communities from fecal samples from Wisconsin, USA - O1105 metagenome | ecosystem: Host-associated > Mammals > Digestive system > Large intestine > Fecal... | reverse complement strand
GGTGCAGTCCATGAAGGCCGAAATGCAGTAGGCGAGTCCCATGACACCGATTCGGTACATACCGGCATCGATGACCTCCGGATCTGTCGTAAACAGTGCGAGGAATTCGCGCCCGAACAGCAGCAAGCTGCCGCCGAGCAGGAGCCCGATGGCGAAGGAATAGGCCATGCTGATAAAGAAGCTCTTCTTCACACGATCGACCTTGCCTGCGCCGTAGTTCTGGCTCATGAAGCTTGCGCAGGCCATATAGATGGCGGCCATGGCATCATAGATCAGGTTGTCTGCATTGGCCGCTGCCGAGTTTCCCTTTACCATCAGCGAATCGAAGGAGTTGACACCAGCCTGGATAAACAGGTTCGCGAAGGCGAACACGGCATTCTGAAGCCCCGCCGGCACACCGAGCATCAGCACCCGCTGTCCGATCGTGCGATCGAACTTCACCTCCCGCAGGTGGAGCGCATAGCTGTCCTGCACCTTCGTCAGGGCATGAAGGATCAGTCCCGCGGATACACACTGTGAAATCGCACTCGCCAGTGCGACACCGACGACGCTCAGATGGCATACGATGACGAAGAACAGATTCAGGATCACATTCAGTATACCCGCGATCGCGAGGTAGATCAGCGGCTTCTTCGTATCACCGATTGCGCTGAAGACCGCATTACCGTAGTTGTACAGTGCAAGCGCCGGCATACCGAGGAAGTAGACCCGGAGGTACATGACCGCCCCCGGCAGCAGATCCGGCTTCGTGTTGATGGTCTGGAGCAATGCAGGCGACCCGAAGAGTCCGACGATCAGGAGGATCACGCCGGCGATCAGGCTGATGATCAGCGACGACCCGACCGTTTTTTTCACGTCCTCTGCACGACCGGCACCGTAATAGCGCGCGACCAGCACATTGATGCCGCCACCGAGACCGATCAGAAATCCAGTAAACAGGGTGACGAAGATGCTCGTAGAGCCCACGGAACCGAGTGCCGTCGAGCCCGCGAAACGTCCGACGATCGCGACATCCGATATATTAAACAATACCTGTAAAAGGTCTGATAGCATGAGCGGCAGACTCACGAACAGAATCTGCTTCGCCAGCGGCCCCTCGGTCATACTGATTGCTTTCTTCATAACTCCCCCAACGCTCTGCTCCGATCTGCGCATCACTTCCATCCCTGCAGCAACGCCGCATGAAATAAACACTATAAGAGCACGGTCCTCTGCCTTGCATCTAAGCTGGTATAACTGCAGACATCCCTCTTTATATCAACTTTCTGAACACTTGTGAAGTATATTTACATAAAAACAGCGCAGGATGAAGTGATTCTTCGTCCTGCGCAAGACTCCATCAAACATAATGGTTCGATTCTATGCAGATCATTTTTTCAGTACAAATGAAGCTTTATTCTCTGTCGAACTGTCTTTTCCGATAAATATTTCAAATTCTCCTGCTTCGCTCTCGTAGATTCCATTCTCCGTCAAAAAACGAAGCTGCTGCTCTGTTATGGTGAAAACCACCTTCTTTTCCTCTCCTGGACGAAGCGTAACCTTCTTAAAATCTTTCAATTCTCTGACCGGACGTACTACAGAAGCCGCAATATCATGGATATAAAGCTGCAGGGTTTCTGTTCCCATGTAGTTTCCTGTATTTTTTACAGTTACCTCCGCTTCGATCTGCCCCGAAGTATCCATCCATGTCTGATTTAAATGAATATCTGATACCTCAAACCTTGTGTAGCTAAGACCATATCCAAATGGATACAATGGCTCATTTGGAATATCCAGATATTTCGAACGGAATCTGTCTTTATCTTTTCCTTCTATATGTGGGCGTCCTGTTGAATATTCATTATAATGTACCGGTACCTGTCCTACACAGTATGGAAAACTCATCGGCAGTTTTCCGCTTGGATTATATTTTCCAAATAAAGTGTCCGCAATTGCGCTCGCTCCCTCTGTTCCGGGCAGCCACACCTGAAGGATGGCTTTTGCCTTTTGGTTTATTTCACGTATGTCTAACGGACGTCCTGAAAATAAAACCACTGCAATATTTGGATTAACTTCCGCAATTCTGTCAAGCAATGCTTCCTGTACCTTAGGGATTCTGATATTTGCGTTACTGGTTGCTTCTCCCGACTGTAAACGGTCTTCTCCTATTGCAAGTACTACGATATCTGCCTCTTCTGCTGCCTGTACCGCCTCTTGCAGCATATGATCCTTCTGCTCCTGTGTATAAGATTGCTGCTGCTGTTCTCCAAATCCTTCCAGACATATATCCGCCCCTAACATTGGTGAGCCTTGGCAGAATATACTATTTTCCAAAGTATACTGTTCCTGTACTGCCTCACGCAGCGTCATAACGTCTTTTGTATCTGCGAAAAATGACCAGGCACCAAGCAGATTTCTGTTATCTACATACGGACCAATAAAGGCAATCTTTTTTTGTTGATCCAAAGGCAGGATACATTCCTCATTTTTCAACAAAACAAAAGATTTCTTTGCAGCTTCCCTCGCCAGATTCCGGTGCTTCTCACATAAAATATATGCCTTTTCTTTTTTCGGATCTGCATCTTTATATGGATTCTCAAAGAGTCCCAGATTATTTTTAAGCTGCAGAATACGGAGACACGCTTCATCGATAAGCTCTTCTCTTATTTTTCCATCCCTGACCATCTGACACAGATTTTCACTGTAAATCCCTGTCATCATGTCAATGTCTACGCCCGCTTCCACTGCACGCACGGCTGCTTCTTCTCTATCTGCACAGTATCCATGGTAAATGGTCTCCTCGATGGCTGCCCAGTCTGATATAAGTACACCGTCGAACTTCATCTGCTCTCTTAAAATGTCCCGCATCAGTTTTTTATTTCCGGTTGCCGGGATTCCGTTGACTGTATTAAAAGAGGTCATAACAAGAGCCGCACCTGCATCTATTCCCGCCTGATACGATGGCAGATAGAACTCTCTGAATGTATGTTCTGAAAGTTCTACCGTATTATAATCTCTCCCTGCTGTCGGTGCACCATAGCCTGCAAAATGTTTGACACATGCTGCAATTGTATAGTGATCTTTCAAGCTCCTTCCCTGAAATCCACGCACCATGGCTGCACAGAATAAACTGTTCAGGTAAGGATCTTCTCCCGTTGATTCCATGACACGTCCCCACCTGGCATCTCTCACCAGATCCGTCATAGGTGCAAATGTCACATGAAGACCGCTGACTGAGGCCTCCTTTGCTGCCACAGCTGCACACCGTTCTGATAATTCCGGTTCAAAGGAAGCTCCCTGTGCAAGTGGGATTGGAAACACTGTCTTATAACCATTTATGACATCCAACATAAACAGTAACGGAATATGGTGCGGATGCTTTTCCATATATTTTTTTTGTATTTTTTTCAGGGTTTCAGCACCCATGGATCCGATGACTGATCCTGCAAGATTTACATTGTCTTCTGTAAATCCCTTATCTGCCATAGGACCCGTGGCTACGATTTCTCCATTAAAAAATCCTCCGGTCACCTGGCTCATCTGATTTACTTTTTCTTCCAGAGACATGTCTCTCAAAAGTTCTGTTAATTGCTGCTCTGTCATACGTGTGTTCGCTCTCCAAATTTCCTTCTGTATTCCAGTGGCGTCAATCCTGTATTTTCCTTAAACATTTTTGTAAAATAGGAGAAATTACTATATCCGATATGTAATGAAACGGTATTGATTGGAAGACTGCTGCCACATAAAAGTTTTTTTGCTTCGTCTACTCTTTTCTGCAATATATAATTGCTTATAGATATTCCCTTTTCTTTTTTGAACATTCGAGACATATAGTCTGTGTTCAAATAGACGAATTCTGCCAGTTCATCTCTGTGTATCTCTTCCCTGAAATGACTGTCAATATATGTACATATCTGATCTGCAACAGAGTCTTCTTTTGTGATATATAATCTATATCCAACCGCTTTCCGCAGCAGATTTTCTACATACTCCATCATTTCGTTAAATCCATTTACAGCAGCACGCATGTACTTCTCACTCTCTTTATCTGAAAAAAGTGCATTCGCATAAATTCCCATCTCTGACAACCACACGTACACCATCTGTGTAACGTCCGTCCTTAATGAAAGCAAAAGCTGCTGCGTGATCATCTCGTTCTTCCTGACGGTCTCCAGATAACTGTGTATGCTTGTTATGACTGCTTCCACATCCTCTCCTGCCAGAAGGGCTTTCCATGTATCCAGCTCCGGATTTTTATAAACTGCTCCACTTGGCTGGAATTCATGCAGATATATAACCTCATTCCATACCGACAGACTGCTTTCATGCATCTTCCGCAAATCTTCAGCCTGTGCAGTCATTTCAGAGAATTCACTCCAGTTTCCTGCTCCACACCAGAAACAGGAGTGCATATGATCTGTCATCCAATGTACAAACTGATCAAGCAGATCTTTTTCCTTTATTGTTTCTCCTTCTTCTGGAATTTGATCCGCTGATAAAATCACCCAGTAGCGATATTCATTTTCACATAGCACGGTATCCACGCTGGCATAAAGAGAATCAAATAATTCCGTCAGCACGTTCTGCATGATGAATTCAATGGTGGATGGTTCCCATTTTTGTGTTTCTTCCGATTTATGGTCCATGTAAAAGCAGATCGGTTTAAAATATATCAGTCCATCATGATACAGATTCATTCTTTTTGCCGCTTCGCAGAACTGGCTTTTCGTCATGTTCCCACTTAACGAATTTCTCCAGATATCCTTTTGCAGCATGGTTCTGTCTTTTTCCCATTGAGCACTCGCTTCTGTAAGTTTTTCTATCTGTTTTCCCTGGAGCACTGCATGTTCTGCTTTTTTTAATGCTTCTTCCAGTTTTTCAAAATCAATTGGCTTTAGCAGATATTCAACGCTTTCAAGCTGGATCGCACGTCTTGCATAGTCAAATTCCGCATAACTGGTCAAAAAAATAACCTGTATCTTGAAATTCTGCTCCCGCACCCATTGCACCAGATCAAATCCCGTTGCAGCAGGCATCACGATATCACTGATGATAATATCCATTTTCACAGCTGTTATGATTTCCTGTGCCTGTTTCATAGTAAATGCTGTATAGATCTCAGTAATACCCGTCCGCTCCCAGCAGATATTTTTCTTTATACTTTCAATCACATAACGTTCGTCATCCACCAGCAGTAATTTCATTCCTGTGTATCGCTCCTTCCGATTTTATATGGAACATGAATATCCACAACGGCACCACCTAATGAACTATTGCTGAAATGAATCTCTCCCTGATCCCCATAATAGTACTGAAACCGTCTCATACAGTTCCAGATACCGATATGTTTTCCATTGTCAGAAATGTTTTGCCCGTTTTGCAGTTTATATAATATCTCGTCCGGAAATCCTTTTCCTGTATCCGAGATAAAAATATTAACGTATTTTCCATCATCCCTGTCCTCTGGATATACGGTAACGGAGATCAGCATTTTTTCATCTGCCATCAATGCCTGTTTTGCAGCATTTTCAACATAAACCTGTATTAAGAACGGAAATATCTCCGCATCTGCCACTTCATCATGAACTTCAAAATAGTAGGTAAACTTATCCGGATACCGCAGCAGCAGGATTTTCAAATAATCTTCACAATGCTTTGATTCCGCTAAAACCGGGACTCTGTCTGTTGTATTCCGGAAAATATACGAAAGATAATCCGAAGTAATTTTTGTCATTGCCCTTGCGTGTTCATAATCGCCAAAGTCAATCATGCTGTAAATAAAGTTCAGGCAATTCAAATAAAAATGCGGCCGGATCTGCATTTTCAGATAATCCATCTCTATTTTCTGCTTTTCTAATTCTCTTTCATATAAAGTGATTTTCAATTTGCGGATCTGATGGATCATCGTTCGGAATTTGCCATCAATCTGCTCTAATTCAAGCAGATTTCCTTCTGTCATGTTCAGCATATATCCACCTTCATCATATTGCTGAAGGTTTTGTGTGAACACTTTAAGCGGTTTCATAATATTGGAATACACATGAAAAAGTAAAATGCCACTCATGATAAGAATCATAAAAATCAATACTGTCATTCCGAGCAGCGTTCCTGCCATCAGGCTTAATACACCGCCTAAAGAGATCCCGATTCTGATCTCAAAGGGTGCTCTGGATAATTCCTGCTGGATCGTATGAGTATTTGTGACATTCATACTTTGCGACTCTGCTATAATTCCGCTCTGGTCTAACATACCTATGCAGACCTCATCCTGATCGACAAGGCTAACATATCCATGCTTTCCCAGCGAAAGCTTTGAGAATGGTTCTAATATACTTTTTACGTTTACAATACACCCTAAAGCAATTCCATTTTTTTGAGCAATTTTACAGATATATGCCTCATTACCACACGCTAAAACATCCCACTTTCTCTTTACTGCATAGGTCTTTTGATCTAATTTGTCTATCTGCTCACGAATAGACGCTGCAACATCAGATGACATTGTGTAATTTCCATCCGCAGACAGGGAAAGCTGATATAATTTATCCGTCTCGTGCGTGTATAAAAAAATCCTGTATTCCGTTCCGTATTCCCATGCCGAAGAAAAATACTCTTCTCTGAGTTTTCCGATCGCGTACTCCGTATAATCCCCGTTCTTCATCAGATTTACATTTCCCCAGAACGTGGAATTTGTCTCATTTGTATCCATGATCGTAGAAAAAAGATTCCGGCTGATCCTCAAAAAACGATTGTCAAGCTCCTGTGCATACAACTGTGCCATCTGGCTCATCTGTTCATAAATCTGCCCACTTGTTTTGTTTAAAACATAAGTGCTACCTCCCAGAATAATCACCAGAATGACGGTCATCAAAATTAATATTTGTTTACTCTGTTGTGCTAAAGATTTCTTTTTTCGTCTTTTTAGATTCATCTTTTTCCCAACGCTATGCTATTCCCTTAACCTTTTACTGCCCCTAGCGTAATACCCTCTGCGAAATATTTCTGTAAAAACGGATAAATGATAAATAATGGAAGCATTGCTATAAACGCAATGGCCATCCTTATGGATGTTGTCGGAAGTTTTGCCACTTCTGCCCCAATATTACCTGCAACCTTGCCACTTGCAAGATACTGGATATCCGTGATCATCTGATTCAGAAGATTCTGGATACTATATAATTTCTGTCCCTGATTCCCTGATAAATAGTATAACCCGTTTGTCCAGTCATTCCAATATCCAAGTGCCGAAAACAGTCCCATGGTTACCAGGATAGGTTTGCCGAGTGGAAACGTAATATGCCAGAAGATCTGTGCGTGTCCTGCACCATCAATTTTTGCCGCTTCATACAATGCTTCTGGAATACTGGTCATAAAATAGCTCCTTATCATCAGCACATTGTTTGCACTTAACAGCAGATTAGGAACGATCAGTGCCCATATTGTATTTTTAATATGAAAATAATTTACATACATCAGATATGTAGGTACTAACCCACCATTAAATAACATTGTAAAAAATACAAAAAACGTAATCTGCCTTCTATATGGCAATGTCTTCACAGACAGTGGATATGCCAGTAATGCTGAAAACATCAGATTTAAACAAGTACCTATGACAGTGGTAAAAATTGTAATACGATATGCACGAAGTATTTTCTCTCCCTGTCTGATAATATACTGATATGCATAAAAGCTTACCTTTTCCGGAAAAAAGGAATATCCATTCCGGATCAGCACATTTTCATCCGTAATGGATGAAATAAATACCAGCAGAAATGGTAAAATAACAGCCAATGTCATCACGATCAGTATCAGATTGATCCAAAACTGATATCTCTTTGTTTTTCTTGAATATGTCATAATGGACTCTCCTCTTAAAACAATGCTCTGTCTTTATCTACTCGTCTTACAATCCAGTTACTAAACATGACAATGACAAAACCTACTAATGACTGGTAAACACCCGCTGCAGATGACATACTGATATTTCCCTGTTCGATCAATGCACGATATACATACGTATCAATAACGTTTGTTGTCGGGAATAACAAACCGGAGTTCATCGGAACCTGATAGAATAATCCAAAATCTGAATAGAAGATTCTTCCAATGCTCAATAATAAGAGCGTGATGATCGTCGGTACCAGGCATGGCAATGTGATTTTTGTAATTTCCTGCCACTTTGAGGCTCCATCCAGTCTTGCTGCCTCATAATACGTCGGATCAATACCGATCAGAGATGCTATATAAATCAGACATCCGTATCCTACGCCTTTCCAGCAGTTTGCAATAATAAGGATCGCCGGCCAGTATTTTGGTTTCTGATACCACTGGATCGGATCTATATGAAGTAATGGCAGGATCGTATTGTTTACAAGTCCATTTTCGGCACTTAAAAGTGCATACACAATATAGCTCAGAATGACCATCGACATCAAAAATGGCAATAATATCGCACTCTGGTATATTTTTTTCATTTTTTTGTCCTTAACCTCACAGATTAGAATTGCGATTGCAATTCCAACGACCATATTGACAAGAATAAAAGCTATATTATATAGCAATGTATTTCTTGTAATAATCCAGGCATCTTTTGACGAGAACAAAAATTTAAAATTATCCAGTCCTGCCCACGGGCTTGCCAGAATTCCTTTTGAAAAATTCAACTTTTTAAAAGCAAGTATAATGCCTGCCATCGGCAGATAATTATTAATCAGCAGATATAATAATCCCGGAAGCATCATCAGATAGAGCGGCAGATATTCCTTAACTCTGTTCTTTTTCTTCATACATTTCTCCTTTTTGAAAAAAGTCCCACGTTTTATCTGTGGGACTTTGCTTCTGAACCTGATTATTTTGCTGCAAGAAAAGCATCTAACTGTTCCTGTTTTGCCTGGATCACTTCATTGATGCCCGCATCATCTAATGCTTTTAACAATTCCGGAATAAGTTCATCCGGATCTCCGGAACCGCTGTAAAGTGCTCCGCTGTACTGCTTTACAATATTGGAAAGAGCGGCGATCTCACTTGAATAATTACTGCTGTCAAATAAAAATCCTACTGCTTTGGAGCTCTTTGCAGAATCGTTAAATTCTTCCATTTTTTCCCATAATTTCGGATCTGAACCAGCCCATTTATAAGCAATAAACTGATTTGGCAGTTCCCATCCAAGGTTTAAGTTATAGCCTGCATTATCAGAAGTGATTCCTTCCGGGAAATTGATAATGCCATTATCAGCATCTTCAATCACATAGTCTTTATCCTGTTCACCCCAGTTTAAAAGATTCATGATCTCTGGACTTCCGTAGATATAATCCAGTACTTCCATTGTTTTCTCCGGATTTTCTGAATTCTGGGCAATGCAGAATGTAACACCGTTATAGGACGAGCTATTAATGATCGGTTCATTATAGAACGGTACGATTTCAAATTCATAGCCGGTGGAGCTTTCAAATTCTACCGGTGTTCCAGGATGATAAGCGAAAAACAGTGAGAACAGATTTCCTGCCTTGAATACTGTTCTCCAGTTCTCTGTATTGGTTCCTGCATCCTGGCTGATATATCCCTTCTTATACCAGTCATAGAGCATGGTCGTTGTATCTCTAAACCAGTCTGTCGCAAAGAAATTCTCTAACTTTGTGCTGTTCGTCTGGTCCATGAGTACGCCGAGATAACTATTGTCTGACAGATTGTCTCCGCGGAACAGTCGGGTTAATGGTGTATCATTATCATTCATCGAATATAACATGGTCATATCCGGTTCTCCCGCTTTTACTGTTTCAAAAACTCTTTCCAGATCTTTTGGTTCTTTAATCTGTGTTGTATCAATATTGTACTTTTCCACCAGATCTTTTCTCATAAACACGGCAGGAATGCTTCCACGTTCAATCTGATTTGGTACGCCATATACAAACCCGTCGATCTGATTGATTTTAGCTGTATCCTCTCCGTAAATCTTTTTGATGTTTGTTCCATACTTATCGATCAGTTCAGACATGTCTACAATCTGGCCGGCATTCATATACTGCACTGCATTGGTTGCCTGCGTATAAAAGACATCAATTTTTTCATCCCCTGATAACATAAGCTGTAGCTGCTGATTTGCACTTGCCCACGGCAACATAACAAGATCAAGATCCGCATTAAGTTCCGGTTCAAGAATCTCATTGATTTTCTGTTCGATTCTTTCTTCATCCGGCTGTGTGCTTCCATTCAGAACCATGGTAACGGTATATGGTCCATCCCCACTACCACCATTTTTAGCAGAATCCTTTGATTCTCCAGTTTCTGAATTTCCGCACGCAGTCATGAACGCAAGCGCAGACATCGTGAGCATAGCTGCTAAAATTCTTTTTTTCATACACTTTCTCCTCTCTTTGTGACAGAATGATCTGAGTCCACCTCACTCTTCTAGTGTATCTTGATATTAATCGTTTTCTTTCATCATCTCTATAACTGAACCGACTCATCAATATCACTCTTTTGACTCTTTTAAATAACACGTAATTCATAAAAAATCCCCCACATGCTCCATGTCGAACACGCAGGGGAATTTCCCGATCTCGGTCTGTCCGTCACCACATTCGCACTATTCCTGCCTGCTCTGTCAGGCATGGGACTGCTGCAAAATCGGAAACGAAGTATATTTATGTAAAAACTGCGCAGGATGAAGCGTTTCTCCATCCTGCGCAGTTTCTGCATCAAATCTTCAGTTTTTTCGCCACTTCCGCCAGTACTTAGTACAGCTTCGCTCCTGCCGGAATCACATCATCCAGCATCAGGAGATTCAGTCCCTCGTGTCCGTCATACTCGTATACTGCAGAAAGCAGCATGCCCTCGGAAGGGATACCCATCATCATTCTGGTCGGAAGGTTCGTGATGGCCACGCAGGTCTTACCTACCAGCTCCTCCGGCTCATAATACTCGTGGATACCGCTCAGGATGGTGCGCTTCTTATCCGTTCCATCGTTCAGTGTGAACTTGAGAAGCTTCTTTGACTTCGGAACCGCCTCACAGGCCTCGACCTTCACCACTCTGAAATCCGACTTTGCGAAGGTGTCGAAGTCTACACAGTCCTCGAACAGCGGCTCGATCTTCACTTTCGTAAGGTCAAGCTGCTCTGCGGCCGTCTCAACTGCCGCACTTGCAGCGGTCTTCTCCGCCTTCTTATCCGCATTCAGGCTCTTCATGGTAGGGAAGAGAAGAACGTCACGGATCGCCGGCGTATCGGTCAGCAGCATCACGAGACGATCGATACCATAGCCGATACCACCGGTTGGCGGCAGACCGATCTCCATCGCATGAAGGAAGTCCTCATCGGTGTGGTTCGCCTCTTCGTCACCGGCAGCCGCCAGTGCATCCTGTGCCTTGAAACGCTCACGCTGATCGATCGGGTCATTCAGCTCGGAGTATGCATTACACATCTCACGTCCATAGATATAAAGCTCGAAACGCTCTACCTTCGTCGGATCGGAAGGCTTCTTCTTCGTAAGCGGCGAAATCTCCACCGGATGGTCCATGATGAAGGTCGGCTGGATCATCTTCTCCTCACAGAATGTCTCGAAGAAAGCATTCTCGATGTCACCGATCTTATGGTGTGCCTCGTACGGAACGTTATGCTGATCGGCCAGCGCACGTGCCTCCTCAAGGGTCTTTACCGTGTTAAAATCAACACCGCACTCCTCCTTGATGGCATCGGTCATCGACAGACGACGGAACGGCTTGCCGAGATCGATCTCGGTGCCCTGGTAGCTGATGAGCGTCTTCCCACATACCTTCTCTGCGAGGTATCGGAACATGCTCTCGGTGAGCTCCATCATACCGTTGTAATCAGTATACGCCTGATACAGCTCCATCAGCGTAAACTCCGGATTATGACGGGTATCAACACCCTCATTACGGAATACGCGGCCGATCTCGAACACACGCTCGAGGCCACCGACGATGAGACGCTTGAGATAAAGCTCGAGGGAAATACGAAGCTTCACGTCCTCGTTCAGTGCGTTATAGTGCGTCTCAAACGGACGGGCAGCGGCACCGCCGGCATTCTCCACCAGCATCGGTGTCTCCACCTCCATAAATCCACGTCCATCGAGGAAGTTACGAATCTCACGGAGAATCTGTGAACGCTTGATGAAGACATTCTTCGAATCCTCGTTCATGATGAGGTCAACATAACGCTGACGGTATCTCGTATCGGTATCCTGCAGACCATGGAACTTCTCAGGAAGCGGATAGAGCGACTTCGACAGAAGTGTAAGTGACTGTGCATGTACGGAAATCTCGCCCATCTTCGTCTTAAATACGAAGCCCTTTACACCGACGATATCACCGATATCCATCTTCTTAAACTTCTTATACTCATCCTCACCGAGCTCGTCACGGGTGATGTAGGCCTGGATACGTCCCTGCTTATCCTGGATATGGATGAAGGACGCCTTACCCATCACACGCTTCTGCATGATACGGCCGGCGATCGATACCTGCTGATTCTCGAACTTCTCGAAATCATCCCGGATCTCCTGGCTGTGCTGCTCCTGATCGAACTTCGTAATCTCGAAAGGATCCTGTCCGGCAGCCTGCAGCTCTGCAAGCTTCTCACGGCGCGTACGAACGATATGGTTCGTATCCTCTACCGGCGCCTGGTTCTTCTGGTTTTCCTGATTCTCTGCCATAGCTTCTCCTTGCTT
>Ga0129313_1001786_pt1 | contig 12668 bp, 17 predicted proteins | sample O1105metagenome_FD_94436 | JGI IMG/M metagenome (GOLD analysis project Ga0129313, IMG submission 94436) | Orangutan group fecal microbial communities from fecal samples from Wisconsin, USA - O1105 metagenome | ecosystem: Host-associated > Mammals > Digestive system > Large intestine > Fecal... | reverse complement strand
TGTCTTCGTAAGTCGTGATCAGTTCAAAATCTTCTGCATCCAGTCCCGCCCATTTGATCCGGTTCATCGTTGCCACCTTTGGAAATACCGGATTGGTTGCAAGGTAGGTGCGAATTCCTTTTTTCTTCGCTTTTTTCACAACCTGATCCGACAGAATGCTTGGCTGAGTCACCGAAATTGCCTGGTTAAATTCATTTTTATAAAAATCAAGGGCAATCCGTTCAGAGTTCTCCGGATCCGTCGGAAGCAGTTCGTCCATATACTTCCAGAATGCTTCCCGGTTGGTACAGCTTCCGTCATTTTTCACCATCGCGTCATAGCCCTTCCACACGGATGCGATAAATGCTTTCGGATCAAAGGAAATTCCTTCGGATAAATATTTTTTTGCCAGAAGCGGCATATAAAAAGTAACAAATTCATCCTGGTTCATCGGAAGCAGCGTTCCGTCAAGATCAAATAAAATATGTCGAATGAGCATTATTTTTCCTCCAGATTCAGATGATGTAACTTTTTGTAATAAGAGTCCAGCGTATACAAAGCAGCCACCGGATTATTTCCAAGCACACGGTCCTTTACAACCAGCGTCGTACTTGGCGCCTCGGCATACTTATAAAAGAGACTGTCATGGCCAACACAAAGTCCCATCACGATATTAATATCTGTCTTCTCTTTGTTCAGCATCTGCGCCTGCAGAATCGGGTTACACATGTGTACGCCAACTTCTTCGCACCGCTCCGGAATACCAACCTCCGTCTTCGGAACTTCCCCGATCTTACATCCCACGCCGTACACTTCAAATCCATACTCTCGCAGAAGTCCTGCAAGCAGATGACTTTCTTTTAAGAATCCCACGCAGCTTGCAATTCCGATCTTCTTGGCGCCCAGTTTTTTTGCCCAGCGGATCGTCTCCTCCACACGGGTTGCCTGGCAGTAAAAATCGTGCTCGATCTCAGCACTTGCCCGCATGATCTTCAGATCCTTTTCATCTCCCATGTAAGTATCCAGTGCCTGCTGCCGGTCTTTCGGATCCATGTTATTCGATATGCAAAATCCAGGATATGGTTTGTTGTTCTCTATATTCTGCTTTACATTGCATTTCTTGACATTACAGTCTATACATGATAACTTTTTTGTTTCTTCCATGTTTTTGTGCCTCCTCCTGATATACTGATAAGGATAACTGGTATTTTGGGGAAATGCAAGCACGGAATAACTTTACTTTACCTGTTTCCGCAAAAGTGTTATCATTATACTAATTCAATTTTACAGAAAAAAGACATACAAATGACATCAAAGACGGTTCTGACATGAAATTCATTTTAAAGGTACTGGTCTGGGTAAACTGCGCACTGCTTTACTGCTGTGAAACTGCTCCAGTCTTCTTCCGCCCGGAAAATCATGCCGGTTCTGATCTGGTTACTTCCATCGGTGCACTTATTATGGCAATTGGCATTCTTCTGGAATCATTTTCTGATTTCACCAAAAATAATTTCAAAAAAGAGCATCCGCACTCTTTCTGTAACGTGGGTCTTTTCCGTTTCGCACGCTGCCCGAATTACCTTGGCGAAGTCATCACATGGACCGGTGTCTTGGTATCCGATACCACTGCTCTGCACGGCACTTTGCAGTGGACTGCTGCCCTGATCGGATGGCTTGGAATTATCTACATTATGTTCGGTGGAACAAGACGTCTGGAACTCAGACAGAACAAGAATTACGGCAACGATCCGGAATATCAGAAGTATGTGAAAAGTACACCGATCCTGAACCAACAGATGCGGGTTCTCATGCCTTCTGGATTTATTGGCATGATCGCCGGGCTGATTATTGGGCGGCATGTGATTAACTTTGCAGTTCTTAGGAGTGAAATTTTTTCATTTCCTGCGGTAGTGTTTTTTTGATTACGATTATTGGGATGATCTGTATGAGCGTGTTTGCTGTGAAGCTGGATGAGACGAAGGCGAAGAATAACTGGATCGAGCAGATCACGAATCCAGTGGCACAGGGGTGCTTTCTGGCTGGGGTGATTGCGATTATCTGGTAAATAAAACTCAAGTTTTATGATATAAAAAATATGAGGGGGTATTATAATGACACGCACAATAAAACAATGGATTTTTCTTGTAGCTCTTCCAATTTATCTTTTTTTAGAATCGTTCTTTTTACAAAACTTTTTTTATGTTTATTTTAATGGAATTCTTTCTGAAATAATTTTTTTAATCATCAATTTTATTCCTTGTATCGCAATTCTAATCTATATTCACGTTTATGATGAACCGGTAAAAGAATATGGCTTCCATTTACATAACCCACTTATCCAACTGATCTATGGGATAGGGCTCTATGTTTTTATAGGAATCCTTTTCCGCTCTACTGCTTCTTCTCTTTCACTGATTTCTGAATCTGTTAATCATCTGATAACAAACTTTAATACGATTAATTTGTTTGTCCTATTAGATTTGTTTTACAATGTATTTATAGAAGAATTTATCTGGCGCGGATTTGTTTTGACTTTTTTGTCAAAGAAACTAAATATTTTTCTCGGTATTATCATAACTTCCATTTTATTTGGATTGGTACACTACCCTGTTTTTTTCTCATATACACATGTGATTAATAGCTGTATTATATCTGTCATTTATTGTTATTTGAGAATACATTCTCCAGAAAAATTCGGTGTTTTTTCGCTTGCTATAACACATTTTTTATGGGATGTCGCTCTTCATTAACAAATTATATTTTACAGGAGATTTATACTATGACTATGAAATCTGATAAAACATTATTTTATAAAAAATGGCTTTTCTTCCTTACCTTTTGTATTCTGGAATGGTGTGTGTTCCTTATCACCAAAAATCGCTCTTCCATCAAATTTGATCTTATTCATGCAGGAATTTTTTCAGCTATTCTTGTGTTCTATATAAATAAAAATAATTGCCTTTACAAAACATATGGCATCCATCTGTGTCATCCTGTTTCTCAATTGATATGTGGTCTTATTACCGCCTTTGTTTTGTTACTTACATATTTTCCTTTTATTACAGATTTTCGCTTTTGGATATATCATGAGTTGCATTTACTTTACGACTTTCCAATTTCTTCTTTTGGACTCGTATTATTAACTGCTGTCTATACTGAATTTGTATGGCGTTGTTTTTTCCTGTCTTTTCTAACGGAGCTGACATCAGAAACATTTGCCCTTATTTCTACCGCTTTATTGTCGGGAATTTTATACTTCAATGGCAATTTTTCTATTACTCACTTAATGCAGACAATCTTATTTGGATTTGTAATGGGATATCTGCGCTGCAAGTCACCTGAAAAATTTTCTCTGTTTTCATTGACAATTATTCACACAATCTGGTGCTTGCCTCATTAGTTGAAAGGAATTTTTTACCATGAAATCTACAACAAAACAATGGATATTTTTCTTAGCTCTCCCAATTTATACTCTTTCAGGTGCATTTTTATTGCAAAGAATTATCTATGTACATTTGAACGGTCTCATTTCAGAACTGCTCTTTTTATTGATTACGATTATTCCGTCAATCGCAATTATGATTTATATTTCTTCCTATCATGAGTCTCTTGAAGAATACGGATTTCATTTCCACAAACCAATAATTCAATTATTTTGTGGAATCGTTCTTTATGTATTTATGGGAATCTTTTTCCGTTTTACTTTCTTATCCCCACCACCTTTTTCTGAAGCACTTAGTAATATAGTAGCTAAATTTGACCGAATAAACATAGATAACTTTTTCTACATATTGAATATGCTTTTAAATGTACTGACCGAAGAAATTCTCTGGCGTGGATTTGTTTTGACTTTTTTGTTAAAGAAATCAAATAATTTCTTTGCTATTTTTATTACTTCTGTTTTCTTTGGATTGATGCATTTTCCTGTTACTTATTCTTTTACACAGGTTATTAATACATGTATTATTTCCATTTTATATTGTTCTTTAAGAACTTTTTTCCCTGATAAATTTAGCATTCTCTCACTTACAGTTACTCATTTTCTTTGGAATGTGGCTCTCTATTAAAATATATTTTTGAGAAATAAGTTTGAATCTAAACTGTGAATTTTTCTACACTAAAAATTTTTTTCAGAAACGCTAACAAAATATAAACCAAAAATTTTTGATCTAAAATATAAGGTTTTAACCCCAATTTAAAGTAAGAAAATTTGACATTTCAACAGACACATGATAATATGACTATAGAAAAAGAGTGCTACCGATAGACGGTTAGCCCTTATACTAATTGATTAAAAATAACCGTTCAGTTTGCAGGCTAGGGCGGTTATTTTTGTGTCTTATTATTATCTTTGCCGAATGTGTATCCGGCACAAAAGCAGGTGATTCCAAAACTCACAACTGCAATAAAATCCAAAATACTCATTGGCTTAGCCCTCCTTTCCAGCAGATTCCTTATCAAGGTTTCTATGTAATCAGAGGGTCACAGGTCTCCGTTCTACTTCGGTCATTGCAAAACGAGTGCCTCTAGCACTCTGCACCCTCTGAAGAAGGACTAACCGCCTACCGTTATGGTAGCACCCATATTTTGATTATATCAGACCTTAAATTTCAACACAGTAATTTTATCAGTTGGATTCCAACAAACTCTTATCAATGATCTGAAAATTCGCCCGGTGTATGTACAGCGCTTTCCCATCGATCATCAACTTCGTAAACTTCGGCAGATCATCCGGAATTTCCCAGTACACATCTTCTCCACTATACGCTACAATCGGCTGTCCCAGTTGGGATTTGATAACAACAACTCTGGCTTTTCCAAACATATTTTTATACTTATTCGGGACACCTGCGATCGCAGTATTGTCTGTAATCTTACCGCTTGCATTGCTTTCAATATCCTCCTGCGTAAAATCCACATCCGCTTTCAACGCGTCCTGCGCAAAAATACAGGTATCGCCACAGCTCTCGATTTCTTTTCCATCGATTGTAATCGTAATGACAGAGGAAAGCTCATATCCCGTGATAACATTACCATCTGAATCATAGCTTGAAGTTTCCACTGCATTTCCCTGCACATTGATCTTGTCTCCTGTGGTTGTCATTACACGATTCCCATAATTATCATAGGTCGTGATCGTGTATGAGTTACCGACTAATTTTCCTGTAATGTCATTTAATTTGGAACTCAACATACTGCATCCTGCAAACGCTACCGTCATGACCACGCATGCTGCTGCCATTGCAAATTTTTTCTTTTTCATAAATTTTCTCCTTTGTCCTTTCGCAGAATCATCTTTTTGCCATTACCTTACTTTATCTGAAGTATCCCTGTATAATTATGTAAAATATCATCCGGCTGCATTGCATCCGATACCATAGCAATCTCAAGCTTATACTCTGTATCCTCGTCACCAATTGATCCCTGAACCGGCACATACCGGTCAAAGCAAACATTTTGTTTCTTTTTTGTTGTTACAATTATCGTGACATAATCCTCTGTTGTCTGAAGCTTGTAATAGACATCTTCTTCCGGGAATGTATCCCTTGCCCGGTCGATCATGTCCGCATAATTGTAATATTCCGATTCATCACCAAGACCTGTCGTTTTTTCATCGATCGCATTCTGCAGCTTTTCTAAAACTGCTGCTGTCCTTGCCTCATTTTGCCTGCACTCGATTGCTGACGTAATATTCACATACAGTGAAATAACAAGTATAATCCCAGCCATAACCGCTATTGATGTTAGCCAGACCATGGCAAGCTTTGATTTCTTTTTCTTTACTTCCTCTTTTGTGAGATGGATATTAGAAAATTCGTTTACAAAATATATCGGATTTTCATTTCCGTAAGCAATAATCGCATCGACCGTGTCATAACCTCTTTCAACACTGTATTTCTGCCATACACCATATTCTGAGTAAAACTTTTCCAGCCTGTAATAGAACGATAAAAACCATCCTGTATATCGTTTTCTCCGGATAAAAAACGCACAAAGCCCGCCAATAAGAATTGCAAAATATCCGACTCCCATTACGCCATAATAAAGACCTTCTATTTTCGATACCTGCTTTTCCGGCAATACCGCAAGTAACTGATATTCCCCATTCTTTTCTTTTTCCCAGTATGTCTGAAACCGACTGCCATAAGAATAATTGATCGGATCTATTCCAAGTTCTGCAAGTGTATAATTCACATGCTCGCCTTTATTCGGATCTTTCAGGCGCAGTGACTCGCCATCCTCCTGTACAACCGCAGTGACACCTTTTTTCCCTATGAGTTTATAGCCTGTTACACTTTCAAATGGATCATACTGCCCGACTCCGAAAAACCATACCATTGAAAGGATCATATAAATGACAATTAGTTTTATGAGTTCTTTCCATACGTTGTATTTTAAAGATCTTTCTATGATCTCTTTTTCATGTGCCGGGATTCCGGGCAGTGTGCTGTACCAGAAAGCAAACTGCTCTCTTTTGGTTTCCTCATCCATTGCTTTTCTTAGATTCATTGCTGTTGCAAGCTGCATTTTAATTCCCTTTCATTTGTAAAATGATTGTTCCTTTTAGGTCATTATAGCTTATTTAAACCTTGTCTTTCAACTGCCTGTTTTATATAATAGAAAGCAGAGATGATCTATTACAAGAAATGGAGGAATGATCAATATGAGAAAAAATTTTGGTGTGAAACCGTGGTTTTATCCGCTTCCGGTACTGATCATCGGGACCTATGATGAAACTGGAAAGGCTGATGCCATGAATGCTGCATGGGGCGGTCTTTATGATGCAAATAAGATTGAGCTTTGTCTGAATCACGGGCACAAGACCACTAAGAATATTCAGTTGAAAAATGAATTTACAGTCAGCTTCGGGGACGCGTATCATGTAGCTGCCTGCGATTATGTTGGAATCGCATCTGGAAATAATACTCCGGATAAGATGGAGCGCGCCGGATTTACAACGATTAAAAGTGAATTTGTGGATGCTCCGATTATCAATGAGCTTCCGCTGGTTCTGGAATGTAAATTCGTCAGATTTACCGAAGAAGGAAATGTGATCGGGGAAATTGTTAATATCAATGCGGATGAAAAGATTCTGGATGAGAATGGAAATATTGATGTTACAAAGCTTAAACCGATTGCTTATGAGCCTGTGCGTAATGAGTATTATGTGATAGGTGAGAAGGTTGGAAATGCATTTAGTGACGGGAATACGTTAAAATAATTGGTTTGAATGAAAATATCCTGCTCGATTCTGATGTGAATTGGAATGAGCAGGATGTTTTTTGTTAAATTTCTTTTCCTTCTGTGATGGTAAAATAGGTAAACTTTTTATGATCCATTTGGATTTTTATTGTGATGGAATGATTCTTTGATTTTTCTTCTTTTATCAATTCTAAGTCTACTTTTACCAAGTAACTATTAGATTCTTTTGTTATGTTAATGTCTGTTAAATTGTAGGAATCGTATTGTTGCAGAATTTTTACTGGTAAATAATAAAATGTCTTTAAGAAAGATTGGAATGACGCTTCTGTTATGAAGTATTTTTGCAAAGGCTGAGATAAGGATTGATTATCACTTCCTGTTTCCAGAATTTTTTTGTATTCTGTTTCTGCCTTGGAATCGTCATTTAGCCATTCATATATGAAGGTAGTAATTACTTCTTTGTCCGGCTGATATTTCTGCAACGATATTATGATTATCGCACAGAGAACAATAATAGCACCAATGGAACTGGATAATCTTTTTTTCATAGGCTTTATTTTAAACCTTTGTACATCTTCTTAAGGATAACTTGTATTTTTTTGAAATGCAAGCGTCCTCTGGTATTCTTCGAAAATCAACAAAATCATACGAACTACTTCGTTTTAAAAAAATTCCTTCATATTTTTTTGACATCGTTTTATTTTTGTGTTAAAATTCAGATACTAAGACATATGCATCATTTAAATTCAATCAATTATACTTTGTAATTTTTAAGGAGGGATCATACCAATGTTCAATTTTAAATTTTACTAACTAAATATATTGTAGTAGAAAGAATACTTTATGACCATTAAAGCAAAAAAATTAGTACAATAATATGTTCATTGATAATACTCTTAAGTCTTTATGTTACACCTGTAAGTGCTGCATCAGGAGCTAGAGGTACAATTTGTCCAGGTTGTTCTGGAAATATGTTACCAAGTACAACTTATGGAACATGGACTTCTTATCAAAAAGCTTGTTCTCACGGCTATACATATGGTACAGATAAAATGGAACAGCGAACCGTTACAACTGTAGTTAAGTGTACTAGATGCGGACTCGCATACCCTCCAACAACTTCAACACAAACACGTTTTGTAAGTTGCCATGGTTATAACTAATATATAAATACTCTCTGGAATAACAAATATATTTATACACATATTTTTATTCGAATACAGCGAAGGCGTGATACTATGAAACCTAAACGGCTTGCTCTTCTTCCACTCCTCATCCTTTCAATTGGATTATCCGGATGTACAAAGCTAAATAAAGATGTCTCCAAAACACTCTCTATTGTTATAGAACCTGCTTTTAAGGAACAGGTTCTTGATGCTGTAAAATATGCCACATCCAAAAATAACTCTCTGGAATTTGAAATTAAAATATTATCTCCTGATCCTGATAAAAGATCTGCAGAAATTCAGAAACTCCGTACACAGATCATGTCTGGAAAAGGTCCTGACTTATATCTTGTTAACTGTTCCACCGATGGAGCTGCGCAGATGAACGAACCTCTTTTTGAAAATCCTTATAAGGCAATGCAAAGTGGTGTATTCGCCTCATTGGATAAATATATGAAAAAAGATTCTTATTGGCAAAAGGAAAACTATAATCCGTCTTTTCTTCTCCCCGGTCAATATCAGGAAAGACAATATATTCTTCCTCTTTCCTGCCACTATAATATGTTAATCTCCGATACTGTACTTGATTATACACAGGAAAATGATACCTTAGAAGATTGGATTTCAAATATAAAAAGTTCTTCTGACCACGCTCTGAAAAATGCACTATTCGAATTAGATAATATCAGTGGTAACTGGTTTCAACCTGCTGCGGATTACAATTCCGGTCAGATTTTCTTTGATAAGGAAAAGTGGAGTAATTTCGCATTAGAATACTTATTATTTAATACAGAATTGACGGATGGACTAAAAGATATTTTATGGAGTTGATAAAATGATGAAAAAGAAAACCTGGAATGCCGGATGTATGATCCTGATTTCTTTAATGATCTGTACTATTTTATCCATCCGTATAGAAAAATGGATGCAGATACCTGTAGAGATTGCAACGATCAGTCAGACAGAAGAAGAAAAGCTTAATTCTACCATCCGTATTCCCAAAAGTTGCTATAATACCGATACAAATATGATTTTTTATCTGGCAGAGCAAGAAGGAGTATTCGGAACAAAATTTCTCGCCTTTTCAAAGGCTGTCGATCCTCTTTCCATAACCGCAGATAGTATTCTTCTTCCGGAAGAAAAAGATGAAAAAGGACAACTTTTGCAGATCATAAAATGGTCTACATATCCATTAAAAGATGGAGATGAAGTCACCATCGATCAGGAAGGGGAACATAAAAAACAGTCTGGTGAAAACAGACGTATTTTAGAAAAGCAAAAATCTTTTTTCTTTTTGTTTGGAATAACCGTCCTGATTTTAATTTTTATCTTTGCTTTTGGAATTAAAGATTTGTATAAGTTTCCTGCCGGAGATTATAGAAAATGTGTCAGAGGAATGCTACTCATTCTGATTGGATTTGGTATCTTATGGAAAATTACTGCACTTGTGAATATTCCGCGAGAATATCTGCCTCCGGAATGTATATTGGATCTGGGATTTTATTTACATTAATCTATAAAACGGATAAAGTCAAACTGCTATATGAAAAAGTTTTAAATCGCAATAGCAGTTTGACTTTCTTCTTTTTATCCTATCAATACTTTTTTTCCTTCAAATGCAAAACCATAATGATGAATCTCTTCTTTTTTTAGACCTATATCTGGTGGAGAAAAATGCATGCAGCATACTCATATTGAGTGTTTTTCCAAAACGGCGCGGTCTGGTAATCAAGGTGATCTCATCTTTGGATTCCCACCATTCGCGGATAAAGGCTGTTTTGTCAATGTAAAAGCAGTCATTTTCACGGAGTGATGCGAAATTTTGTTTTCCGATGCTGATTACTTTTGGCATGAAGGGGTTCCTCGCTTTCTGAATGAATGTCTATGGGGGATGCTCTTTTGAAAAGAGCTTGTATTATTCCTGCTTTTTTAGATTATAACATGCTAGTTGTGAATTTTAAAGGAATGGAGGAGGAATTGTTTTTATGTGAGGGAGGGGGAGAAATTGACTGGGATATGGGAAGTTTTATGTGGGACGCGGAAGGCGGAGCGGGGGCTCCTTTTCCGCTGGGATGGGTGATGTATAGGATTTAGGGAATTTATGTCAGACGCGGAACTTGGAGCAGAGCTCCTTTTCCGCTGGGATGGGTGGTGTATGGGATTTAGGGAATTTATGTCGGACGCGGAATTTGGAGCGGGAGCTCCTTTTCCGCTGGATTTGATTAGTTTGTGGGTTGAATGATTTACTTTGGACGCTGTGCCATCAGGAATCTATTATGCCATTTTAATGGCATAATAGATTCCTGATGAGAGCTGGCGCTCTATATAAAGAGAGAAAGAGGCAGAAATTCATGCGAGCATGATTTCTGCCTCTTTCTCTCTTTATGCACAGCTTGTAGCGTTTTCAAATTGCGAGTTATACAGCTCTGCGTAGAATCCATTTTTTGCCAGGAGTTCTTCGTGGTTTCCTTGTTCGATGATGTCGCCGTCTTTCATTACCAATATGAGATCTGCATCTCTGATGGTTGAAAGTCGGTGGGCGATTACGAAGCTGGTTCTGCCTTTCATGAGGTTATCCATGGCTTTCTGGATCTGGACTTCGGTGCGGGTGTCTACGGAGCTGGTGGCTTCGTCGAGGATCAGGATCTTTGGATCGGCGAGGATGGCTCTGGCGATCGTGAGAAGCTGTTTCTGGCCCTGGGATACGTTGCTGGCTTCTTCGTTGAGGATCATGTTGTATCCGCTTGGAAGAGTCTGAACGAAGCGGTGTACGTGGGCAGCTTTGGCTGCGGCTACGACTTCTTCGTGGGTGGCATCGAGTTTTCCGTATTTGATGTTATCTTCGATGCTTCCGCTGAACAGCCAGGTATCCTGAAGTACCATTCCGAACATCTGTCTGAGTTCACTCCGGTTGAAGTCTTTGATATTGTGTCCATCGATCTTGATTGCCCCGCTGTTGACATCATAAAAACGCATCAGCAGTTTGATCATGGTTGTCTTTCCGGCTCCGGTCGGTCCTACGATGGCGATCTTCTGTCCTTCTTTTACTTTTGCAGAGAAATCATTGATGATGATATGCTCCGGATTGTATCCGAAGTGTACGTGTTCAAATTCTACATTTCCCTGTAAGCCTTCTACAGATACTGGATTTTCAGCAAACTGGTCTTCTTCTTTTTCATCCAGGAATTCAAATACTCTCTCAGATGCAGCAGCTGTTGACTGGAGCATATTTGCTACCTGTGCAACCTGCTGGATCGGCTGTGTGAAGGATCTTACATACTGAATGAAGGACTGGATATCTCCAACTTCGATGGTCTGTTTGATTGCAAGATAACCACCTAAGATAGAAACTCCTACATATCCAAGGTTTCCGACAAACTGCATGATCGGCATCATCATTCCGGAAAGGAACTGTGATTTCCATGCGGAACGGAACAGGATATCATTGGTCTCATCAAATTCGCGGATCACATCTTCTTCTTTATTGAATGCTTTGACAATATTATGTCCGCCATATACTTCTTCTACCTGACCATTGATATGTCCCAGGTATTCCTGCTGGCTTTTGAAGTATTTCTGTGAGTGTTTTACGATTACAGAAATCAGTACCATAGATACCGGCAGGATCAGAAGTGCGATCACGGTCATCAGCGGACTGATACTGAGCATCATGATCAGTACACCGATGATCGTTGTCACGGATGTGATCATCTGAGTTGCACTCTGGTTCAGGCTCTGGCTCAGAGTATCTACGTCATTTGTTACTCTGGAAAGTACCTCACCGTGTGTAGTCGTATCAAAATAATTCATCGGCATACGGTTGATTTTTTCTGAAATTTCTTTTCGCATGCGATAGGTCAGCTTCTGTGATACGCCTGTCATGATATATCCCTGGATAAAGGAGAAACATGCGCTGATCACATACAGGCACAATAAAGTTAACAGGATTTTACCAATCTTTGTAAAATCAATTCCGCTGCCGCCGGATACTTTTCCGACCAGACCTTTGAAGATTTCGGTCGTCGCTTTTCCGAGAACCTTTGGTCCGATAATATTGAAAACTGTACTTCCGATTGCGAATATCATAACAAAGAAAATACCGATTTTATATTCACTAAGGTAAGTAAAAAGTTTCTTCATAGTACCTTTGAAATCTTTTGCTTTTTCGCCGGTTCCCATTCTTCCATGTCCACCGCCCATAGGTCCTCTTCTTCTTGGCTGATTACTCATACTATGCTTCCTCCTTTCCGTCAGTCTCATCATTCAAGTCTCTTGCCAGCTCTGCTTCTGAAAGCTGGGATGAAGCAATCTGATAATAAG
>Ga0129313_1001784_pt1 | contig 12676 bp, 7 predicted proteins | sample O1105metagenome_FD_94436 | JGI IMG/M metagenome (GOLD analysis project Ga0129313, IMG submission 94436) | Orangutan group fecal microbial communities from fecal samples from Wisconsin, USA - O1105 metagenome | ecosystem: Host-associated > Mammals > Digestive system > Large intestine > Fecal... | reverse complement strand
CAGACGGCTCTACCAAGTTCGGCGACAACAACAAGTATGGTTTCTTCCCGTCCGCTGCACTGGCATGGCGCATAAGCGAAGAAAACTTTGTAAAGAAACTGGACTTCTTTGACAACCTGAAACTACGCTTCAGCTGGGGTATTACAGGCAACCAGGAAATACCGAACAAGATTTCGCGCATACTATTGGGAACCAGCAGCGGCGAAGGTGCAATCTTGAACGGAGGCACACTGGTGACACCTGGAATCACCTTACAGCGCACTCCAAACCCCGATCTGAAGTGGGAGCGCACAGAACAGCTGAACATCGGTGTCGACTTCTCTATATTCCGCAACAGACTAAGCGGAACCATCGACTACTTCTCAAAGACCACACGCGACGTCTTGTTAGAGGTCTACTCCATCGCACCGGCACCTACCACACAGGTATGGAGGAATGTGCCCGACATGAAGATTGTCAACAAGGGTTGGGAAATAGGCCTTAACGGCATACTGATTGACAACAAAGACTGGCATTGGAGCGCTGCTGCCAACTTCTCCAAGATAACCAACAAAGTGAAAGACCTACCGATGTCTTATCTGCCGACAGGAAAGCCCAGCGGACCTGGCATCGACGGATTCACATCACAGGTCGTAAAGAGCGGCTATCCTATAGGTACGTTCTGGGGATATAAGTTCCTCGGCTTTGACGAAAACGGCAAGAGCATGTATGAAACCGATGAAGACGGCAAGAAAGTAGAGAAGTGTATTGGCAACGCACAGCCCGACTTCACCATCAACTTCAGCACAAGCGTGTCTTATAAGAACTTTGATTTGAGTCTGTTCTTTAACGGTGTTGTAGGTAACGACATCTACAACAACCTGGCAAACGTAATGGATAACCTCAGCTTGTTCTCCAAAGGATTCAACACAACGGTGCATGCCACCAAGTTGGCGGAATCTTTTGACAACGTGCTTGACTACTCCAGCCGTTACATCGAAGACGGTTCATACCTTCGTCTGAGCAGCGCTACGCTGGGATACAACATTCCTCTGAAAGCAAACAAATGGGTCAACAATGTCCGCCTGACACTGACTGGCAACAACTTGTTTGTATTGACAGGCTATAGCGGCTACGACCCGGAAGTTAATGCCGGACGTACCACCAGCGGCGTTCCGTCTCTCGGAATCGGCTGGACCACCTATCCAATGGCCCGCAGTCTGAGTCTTGGTGTGGCCGTAGATTTTTAAACCAATACTTATCTATTAATGATTGTTACAATGAAAAAGAGATTAGTTATTGTTTATACATTGCTTGCTTCCCTCGTGATGGCAGGATGTACAGACCTTAAAGAAGATATTCTTAACGAGAAAGACAGCTCGGGCATCATCTCCGACTCTAATAACGCATCCATGCTGATAGCTCCAGTCTATGCTTATCTGCGCGACTTGCAAAGCCGTAGCGGAGTGTGGCTGGTACTGGAGAGTGTGACCGATGAGATGGTGTTCCCGACTCGTGGAACAGACTGGAATAATGCCAACTATCGAACGCTGTTTACTCATCAGTATGACAGCAAGAACACATACATCAAAAACGCATGGAACAGTTTCATGATTGGCATGACCAAATGCAACACTGCGCTGCTGTATCTGAGCAAACTGCAACAGACGGAAGAGGTGAAAGGATATATGAACGAGGCGCGCTTCGTACGGGCACTCTGCATGTACCACCTCATGGACTGCTTTGGAAAGTTCCCAATGCGTGAATACGACGAGAGTGACTACTCAAAAAGCCCTGCCATCTTGGAACGTCCACAAGCTATAGCACGCATAGAGAGCGAGTTGAAAGAAATCATACCGCTGCTAAAGGAGAAAGGACAAGTGCCGTATGGCCGCATCACAAAGGCTGCTGCACAGATGCTGTTGGCAAAACTCTACCTCAACAACCAAGTGTACACGGGAACCGCTCCTGCCTTTACAGACGGTGTAGGGAAATGGAGCGAGACCATTGCACTATGTGACGACATCATCAATTCAGGCAAATACGTACTGGCCGACGACTTCTGGAAGCTCTATCTTGCCTTCAACGAGACATATTCAGACCAGACTGAGACCATCTTGCCCATCATCTACAACATGGCGTCAGGCCTGAAGGGCATTGATTGGCTGAACATCACATTGCACTACAGCCAGAAATTCGGTGCCTTCAAAGGCATGTGGAACGGATGCTGCACAACCCCAGACTTCCTGAACACATGGGACACTACAGACCCAAGATACCAGGACAACCGTTTGAAAAGCCAGATAGGATTTAACTTGGGAATACTTGTAGGTCAGCAATACGGACTGGACGGTCAGAAACTGAAAGACCGCACAGGAGCCGACCTGGTTTACACTCCCGAATTCAGTGTACAAAACTCTAAAGAAGCACAAGGTGCACGTGTCGTGAAGTACGCCCCCGACCCAAACTCCACCTATGGCAACAAGAGCGAAAACGACTTCCAATACTACCGTTTAGCCGACGTTTATCTGATGCGCGCAGAAGCCAAGATGCGCAACAACGACGCTAAAGGTGCGCTGGCAGACATCAATGCCGTGCGCGAAAAGCGTGGCGTCCGCCTTTACACATTGAGCGAACTGACGTTGGATAAGATATACAACGAACGCGGCTACGAATTCTATTGGGATGGACCTTCACGCCGTAACGACATGGTGCGCTTCAACAAATATTGCCAAGCACGCTATGAGAAACCGGCAAGCGAGCCATATAAGATATTGTTACCTATTCCGCTTAGCGCTATGGAGGCCAATCCGGAGCTGACACCAAATAGTGACAAGTACGAGTAATTATCCATAATGATGTAAATATTAGAGGTTCTGTCTACATTGCGGGGCAGAACCTTTAATTTATAATTATATTGCTTTTTATGAAAAGACTATATGTTTGCTGCATAATCTGTTTATTCTCCGCCTGTCTGTTGCGGGCAGAGCATCGACAGTTCACGCTACCCAGCTGGATTGAAAATGCCGTATTCTACCAAATCTACCCACAAAGCTTTCAAGACACAGACGGCGATGGCATCGGAGACATACAAGGCATTATCAGTCGTTTGGACTATATACAGTCGTTAGGTTGCAATACCATCTGGCTGAATCCGTGCTTTCATTCTGCATTTATGGACGCCGGCTACGACGTAATAGACTTTTATCGTGTGGCGCCACGATATGGTACCAACGACGATTTGCGCAAACTCTTTGAAGAAGCCCACCGCCGCGGCATGAGAGTAGTGCTTGATTTGGTTGCAGGACATTCGTCAGACCAGTCGCCATGGTTCAAGTTTTCGCAAAAACGAGAGTATAATGCCTACACCGACCGATACATTTGGACAAACGATTCCACCATTTGTCCAGACCGATTCGTCAAAGGAAGCTTTGAGCGCAACGGGACATATCGTAAAAACTATTTTGATTGCCAGCCCGCTTTGAACTACGGATATGGTCTGCCCGACCCTGCGCATCCGTGGGAACAGCCCGTTACAGCGCCCGGTCCCACCTCCACACGTCTGGAACTAATGCACATCATAGACTACTGGATGCAGATGGGATGCGACGGCTTTCGTGTAGACATGGCCGGCTCATTGGTAAAGAACGACCCCGACCTGTCAGGGACAACCTTTTTATGGCACAGCATACGCACTCATTTTCAAGAATTATATCCCGAAGGAATATTATTGGCAGAATGGAGCAACCCGCAAAAGTCGCTGAAAGTGGGATTCATGATGGACTTTATCATCCACTTCGGCAAGACAGGATATAGAGAACTGATGTTCAACGAGACCGGAACATACCGCCGCGACACCTGCTTTTTCGACACACGAGGTACAGGAAACCCCGACCTATACATCCGCAACCTGTACGACTGTCTGAAAGCAGCGGGAGACAGCGGCCATCTGTGCATCCCGACTGGCAACCATGACTTCCAACGTATTCGCTGCGGACGCCGCGACACGGAAGAACAGGTGTGCGCCGCCATCGCCTTTTTCCTGACACAACCAGGAGTTCCATGCGTTTACTACGGCGACGAAATAGGCATGAGATACATTGACAGACTCCCCAACAAGGAAGGAAGCATGTTGAAAAGCGGCAACAGAGCAGGCTCCCGCACCCCTATGCAATGGGACGCCACGGCAGGAGCAGGATTCTCCACAGCCGCTCCCGACAAGTTCTATCTGCCGTTAGACCCCTCACCCGACCGTCCTAATGTGGCTACAGAAGAGCAAGACCCCGACTCACAACTCCACTTTGTCCGCCGCTTATTGAAACTGAGAAAGCAATATCCGGCACTGGCATGTCGCGGCAAGATAGAGTTCTTCCAGAAAGGAAACAATGCCTATCCCATCGTTTATGAACGAAGAAAAGACAACCAGCACATTCTGGTTTGCATCAACCCATCTGGCAAAAGAGTCAAGACCGTCAGAGCGTGTTCTGGCGGTTTCAAGACAATAAACCCTATATTGACAAAAGGTAAAACACAAAACATAAAATCAAGAAAAGGCAATCTCTATTTGGACGTACCTGAGCTATCGGTCGGCATTTACCAAATAGACTAACATATCAGCACTATGAGAAAAGCAAATCTTTTAATCGGACTGCTATTCCTGTCTACATCCCTATGGGGACAGGACCCCTGGAAAATCAATGTTTCAGATGTACAGACAGACAATTACTACGGAGTGACCGTCGGCAACGGCATGCTTGGCATCGTGTCGTCGCCAGAACCGCTACGCACAAACAACGTGGTGCTGGCAGGAAGCTACGACAAATACGGGCGTGGACGTGTCAGCAACTTCCTTAACGGTTTCAACATGCTTAACGGCTCTATATCAATAGACGGCAATCGTATAAACCGCAACAACATTTCCAGTTTCACACAGACCCTGGACATGAAGAAGGCGACATTCACCTCACACTTCACATACGCCGACAAGGCAGACATCACCTGTTCATATCTCGCACTGAGACAGTTGCCTTATTGCGCCATGATGGTAGTAGAAGTCGAGCCAAAGGCAGACATCACCATCGCTGGCGTCAACACTCAAGAGACACCTGACGCCTTTCGAGACGGTCAGATGTTCTACAACGAGATAAACCGCAGACATGCAGCCATAAAACTGTTGACCACACAAGCCCAAAGTCCGACAGGACGACTCACCGTATGTGCCTCATCGGCTTTCATGTTCCCAGAGAAAGCTGGCGAAGAACCACGTGTCACACACACCACACACAACAGCAACAGCCACCAGACAAGCTTCTCGCGCAAGCTGCGGAAGGGGGAAACATATCGTTTCTGCATAGTAGGCTCAACACTGACATCAGCCCATCACCCCGACCCTATGAACGAATCAGAGCGCCTCACCGTCTTCGCCTGTCTTGAAGGCTACGACCGCCTTATGGCGCGCCACCTGTCTTTATGGGACGACCTGTGGAGCAGCGACATCATAATAGACGGCGACGCACAGGCACAACAAGACATCCACAACATGATATACCACCTTTACTCCTTTGTACGCGAAGGCTCCGAACTCTCCATCTCGCCGATGGGTCTGTCCGGCTTAGGCTACAACGGCCATGTGTTCTGGGACGCTGACACATGGATATTCCCTGCCCTGCTGATGTTAAAGCCACAACTGGCAAAATCGATGATAGAGTACAGGTACAACCGCTTACAGGCAGCCAAAGAGAACGCGTTCGAACATGGCTTCTCAGGAGCCATGTTTCCCTGGGAAAGTGCAGACAGCGGCTTTGAAGAGACACCCGTATGGGCGCTTGCCGGAACCTTTGAGCACCACATCACTGGATGTGTTGCCATGGCGGCATGGAACTATTACCGCGTCACACAAGACAAAACATGGCTGAGAGAGAAAGGCTATCCCATCTTGAAGGCCACCGCCGACTTCTGGCTCAGCAGGGTAGAGAAAGATGCAGATGGCAACACTTGTCACATACGCAACGTGGTGGCTGCCGACGAATGGGCAGAAAACGTAGACGACAATGCCTTTACAAACGGAGTGGCGAAGCTAAATCTCACAGCAGCCTCACAAGCCGCGGCACTGTTGGGAGAGCCCGCAACGCCAGCATGGGACGAGACAGCGGAGAAGATTGTAGTGCTTACATTTCCTGACGGCGTGACACGCGAACACTCACGATACGACGGAGCCAACATAAAACAGGCAGATGCAAACCTTCTCGCCTACCCGTTGGGACTCATCACAGACCCACATCAGATAGAGAAAGACCTGGCTTATTACGAGACAAAAGTGCCGGAAAAGAACACACCAGCCATGACACAAGCCATCTTCTCACTCTTGTACTCACGTCTTGGAAATGCCGACAAGGCCGCACACTTCTTCAAAGACGCCTACATACCTAACCTCAACCCACCGTTCAGAGTGATAGCCGAGACAAAAGGAGGCACAAACCCCTACTTCATAACTGGCGCAGGAGGCGTCTTACAGACCGTGATGATGGGTTTCGGTGGACTTACCATCACAGACGGCGGCATAACACAAGAAAAGCAAGGCGTGCTGCCTCCGCACTGGAAAGCCCTTACTCTGAAAGGTATTGGACCAAAAGCAATGGAATACTCGCGTAAGAGGTAGGCTGAATGTGCTGACGCAACTTCGTCATGGCACGATGTATAAGATTTCTCGTTGATTGATAGTTCATGTCCAACAGTACAGAAAGCTCATTCAACGGGATTTCTTGTATATAATATAGATATATAGCCTCGCGCTGCCGATCTGTAAGTTCGTCCAAAGCCTTTAACAGTTGTTGCCTCGTCTCTTCTTCCTCACAACATCCGCAAGACGAGTCTTCTTCATAAAACCTCTGCGAGAGCAGGTCTATCTTGAAACACACGCCGTCGCCATCTTCCAAAGAGAGCGTGGTATGGGTATGCAACAAGTTTAACAAAGTGCGTTTAAGGGCCACAAAAAGATATCCTTTTATCATTACATTTTCACGCAACGACAGCCTGTTTTTATACAACTTTACAAAAACATCTTGAATGGCGTCTTTTACCAATTCGGCATCAGACGTCATTTTACATCCATAGGCATACATGGCATCGGCATACTCTTCAAACAAACAGGCGAACGCCTCCTTGTCTGAAGACAAAAAAGCTTGCCACAGTTCCTGGTTCGATTGAAACGTCCTTTTACTCCTTACACTCATAAAAGACAAGAATTATATACCTCTTAAAGCACAAGTTTCGCACATCGCAGACGTGCGAAGCCACAATTACAATATACAAAGATATACATTATTCTGCACAATTGCAACTCGCACAGCCATGTTTTTTAGACATTTACGAGTCTCGCCGTCAACCCTTTCACATTCATGCAGAAAGACAGACACACAACATTCAGATTAAGGAGAAAAAGGCGAGAACATGAAGAAAAACCTCATACGGCAACTCAATAACAAACCAAGTTTCTTTGTTGAGTCTACAGTTTACACTAACTTTGCACCTGTTACAAGAAACATTACAGACATGAACATCAAAGAACTGAGCCAAAAGCGGTTCTCGGCACGCAAATATACTGCCGAACCAGTAAGCAGAGAAGACATAGACTACATCATGGAGTGTGTGCGGATGGCACCGTCTGCCGTCAACCGCCAGCCGTGGAAGTTTATCATCGTGAGCAGCGAGGAGGCACGTCAGAAGCTGTGGCACACATACGAACGCGAGTGGTTCCGCACCGCACCGCTCTACATCGTCTGTATGAAAGACAACAACGAATGTTGGACACGTCCCTGCGACAACAAGCCACACGGCGACATTGACGTAGCAATAGCTACAGAACACCTCTGTCTCGCAGCCACAGAACGCGGTCTCGGCACCTGCTGGGTGTGCAACTTCGATACCGCCGCCATGCACGACATGTTCCCCTACGACCACCTCGAGGCAGTAGCCATCATTCCCGTGGGCCACATAGCCGACGACTGTCCGCACACAGAGAAGAAGCGTAAGGCTATGGAAGATATAGTAGAAGAAATCTGACGAATAAATATGAAGACAACAATCACAACCATGCGAACGCTCGCGCTCGCACTATTCATCGCCGCGGCGACGACAGCGGCAGACGCACAGGGTGCACTGAAGCGCGTCTATGACGAGACCATCAACCCCATGACACAGATAGACGAGGCGCTGGCAAAGGCGTCGGCAGGCGGCAAATACGTGGTGTGCCAGGTCGGAGGCAACTGGTGTCCGTGGTGTCTGCGCTTCGCCGACTTCGCGGAGAAAGACACAGCAGTGAGCAAAGCCATCGCCGACAACTTCGTGTTCATACACGTCAACTACGACCCGCGCAAGGTGTCTGCCGCCAAAGCGCAAGGCAACACTGCTAACAGCAACTCTGCAAGCGCCAGCAGCAACACCGCAAACGCCACCGCCGCTGCGACAACTGCTGGCGGCGTCGACAAGACTGCGGCGATGATGAAGCGTCTCGGCAACCCGGCGCGCTTCGGATTCCCCGTCTTCGTGGTGCTCGACGAGCGCGGCAACGTGCTCCACACGCAAGACTCCAGCTTCCTCGAAGAGGGCAACGGCTACAGCGAAAAGAAGGTGTTGCGCTTTCTGAAGAACTGGACGCCGAAGGCTGTAAAACCCACAGGCGGAAACAAACGATAAACACCGCTTGGGCAGAAAGTCTGAAAGAAAGCATAATGGCTATTTTCGTGACACTTTGCTAAGATTTTGTCACAATTTCTGACGCCAATTCTTAACACATGTTAAAAGTACAGCAACATTCCCATTAGGCCTCTTTGACGTCGTCATTAAGCCCCTTTGGCATCGCCATAAGGCAGTAGTGACAACGCCAAAGGGGCGCTTTCATTTTGTCAAAGCAGCATAATGGCATAAAAAGAAAGCACCGTAAGGTGGCGGAACCCATTCCGTCTTACCTTACGGTGCTTTTCTTTTTCTATATCACAGGGCAGCGGCGAAGCGCTCCCCCACTACTTCACGCCGAGCAGTTCGACGGCTTTCATTACTATATGGTTGCTCTCGTTTATCACGGCGAAGTACTGGCTCATGTCCCATAGGTCGCGGGCGACGAGCGCCTTGAGTTGCAACTTCAACTGCGGCATGGTGGCTTGCAGTTCTGCATCGTCCTTAGGCTTCACGCCGTCTTTAGCGGCATCGGCTATCAGTGCGTCGGTGACAGCGGCAGGAATGGTGAACTCGGCGCTGAACTTGTCAAACGATGTGTAGCGCTTGCGCAGCTCCTTGCGATGTGAGTCGATGTAGCGCAGGCTGGCGTTGATGATGAAACTCTTTGCCGCTAACTGACGGTGGAACGGCGTGTACTGCGTGGTGTCGAGCGGAACGAAGAAGTCGGGCATGATGCCGCCGCCGCCATACACCGTGCGGTGGCGTCGCAGCGTCTCATATTTCAGCGAGTCGGCGAAGTGTATGCTGTCCGCACTGTACAGCTCGCCGTGCTTGAAGCGCTTCTCTATGTCCATAGCGTAGTCTTCTTTGTCGCCTTTAGTGTAGGGCTTCTGTATGCAACGGCCCGACGGGGTGTAGTAGTGGGCGATGGTGAGGCGAATCATGGAGCCGTCCTTAAACTCTATCGGTCGCTGCACCAGACCCTTGCCGAAGGAGCGACGACCCACCACCTGTGCGCGATCCTGGTCTTGCAACGCTCCCGTCACAATCTCTGCCGCCGACGCCGAATACTCGTTCACGAGCACCATGACCCTTCCGTCGAGCAGACGGCCGCCGCCATTGGCGCTGTACTCTTGGCGTTTACTTTTCCGTCCCTCGGTGTAGACGATGAGATCGTTCTTCCGCAGAAACTCGTTGGCTATGCGTATGGCAGACTGCATGTATCCGCCGCCGTTTTCCTGGAGGTCGAGCACGAGGTCTACCATGCCTTTACGTTTCAGCGAGTCGACGCCTTCCATGAACTCTTCGTATGTCGTCGCGCCGAAGCTTCCGATGCGGATGTATCCCACATTGGGGCGAATCATATAGACAGCATCGACGGTTTTGACGGGTATCTTGTCGCGGGTGACGGTGAACGACAGCCTGTCGGCGATGCCGCGGCGCACTACCGTGAGCACCACCTTCGACCCTTTCTTTCCGCGCAGACGGCGCATCATCTCGTCGCGCGACATCTTCACGCCAGCAATGGCGGTGTCGTTGACTGCCACAATGCGGTCGCCAGCCATGATGCCGACCTTCTCTGACGGTCCGCCGAGCGTCGGCTGTATGACGAGCAGCGTGTCCTGCGACACGTTAAACTGTATGCCCACGCCCTCAAACGACCCTTGCAACGGCTCGTTCATGGCTTTAGTCTCCTTTGCAGTGGTGTATGAGGAGTGGGGATCGAGCTTCTCGAGCATGCCGCGTATGCCGTCTTCAACCATCTTCTGCTCGTCTACCGAGTCGACATAGAGGTTGGTTATCGCCATCTCGGCAATCTGTAGCTTACGCATCGGACTGTCTTCGCCGAGGTTCATACGCAGCTGTGCCTTTGCATCCACTGCTGCCACTGCCGCTATAAAAAGCATGAGCAGAGTCCTTGTAAAGGCGCTGCTCATGTAGGTTTTGTTTGAATTGTACATTCTAACTTGTTGTTTTGCTTAATAATTCAATACTCTTCTGCCCCTCCATCCACCGCTTTGCTGCGCCGACAACGTGGTTGTCGCCTGACGGTCAGATGTCGGGCAGGTTCAGTCTTCCATCTCGGGAGTGTCGTCTGGCAGGTCTTCCTCGATGACAAGGTTGTCTATGATGAAGTTCTGTCGCTCCGGAGTGTTCTTTCCCATGTAGTAGGCGAGCAGCTTCTGTACCTGGTCTGTCTTGTGGAGGGTGACCTGTTCGAGGCGCATGTCGGGACCGATGAAGTGAACAAACTCCTCGGGTGAGATTTCGCCGAGACCCTTGAATCGTGTGATTTCGGGGTCGGGACCGAGGGCACGGATGGCTGCCACACGCTCCTCTTCGCTGTAGCAGTAGCGTGTTATGAAGTCGCTCTTGTGCTCACCCTTTGCCAGTCGCTTGTCGGCATCTGCCACCACAGCCTTGTCTTTGACCTTCGTGCGGCGGTTGCGAACGCGGAACAGCGGTGTCTGCAACACATACACATGTCCTTTTTTGATAAGTTCGGGGAAGAACTGTAGGAAGAATGTGATGATGAGCAGGCGTATGTGCATGCCGTCAACGTCGGCATCGGTGGCGACAATCACTTTGTTATAGCGCAGCGTGTCAAGTCCGTCTTCGATGTCGAGGGCTGCCTGGAGGAGGTTAAACTCCTCGTTTTCGTACACCACCTTCTTCGTAAGACCAAACGAGTTGAGCGGCTTGCCACGCAGAGAGAACACCGCCTGTGTGTTCACATCGCGGCTCTTGGTGATGCTTCCGCTTGCCGACAGACCCTCGGTGATAAATATTGACGACTCCTCCTTGCGGTCGTTCTTAGCGTCGGAGTAGTGTATGCGACAGTCGCGGAGCTTCTTGTTGTGTAGGTTTGCCTTCTTGGCACGCTCCCTGGCGAGCTTCGTCACGCCAGCCATAGCCTTTCGTTCTTTCTCGCTCTCTTCTATTTTCTGCTTCATAACCTCCGCCACGTCGGGATGGATGTGCAGGAAATTGTCGACCTCGCGCTTTATAAAGTCGCCCACATACTTGTTTATGCTCTCGCCACCCGGCGCCATTTGCAGCGAGCCGAGCTTGATTTTGGTCTGGCTTTCAAACATCGGCTCCTCCACATTGATGGCTATCGCCGCCACCAATCCATTGCGTATGTCGCCGTACTCATAGTTTTTGCCGAAAAATTCTTTTATAGTGCGGGCGATATGCTCCTTAAATGCGCTCTGGTGTGTGCCGCCCTGGGTGGTATGTTGGCCATTTACGAACGAGTGATATTCCTCTCCATACTGGTTCGTGTGGGTGAAAGCAATCTCTATATCCTCCCCTTTGACGTGTATGATGGGGTATAGTCCGTCGTTTGTCATCGTGTCGTTGAGCAGGTCGGCAAGACCGTTTCGCGACAAGATGCGACGTCCGTTATACATTATAGTAAGCCCAGAGTTGAGGTAAGTGTAGTTTCGGAGCATGGTCTCCACAATGTCGTCGTGGAAGCGGTAGCCCACGAAGAGCGTGGCATCGGGTCGGAAGAAGATGAACGTACCATTCTCGTCATCGGTGTTTTCGGTCTTATCGCTCTGCAAAACGCCACGTTCGAAGACGAGAGAGCGCACCTTTCCGTCGCGAAACGACTTCACTTCAAATCGCTCCGACAGCGCGTTCACAGCTTTTACGCCCACACCGTTGAGTCCGACGCTCTTCTTAAACGCCTTAGAGTCGTACTTACCGCCAGTGTTGAGCACCGACACCGCCTCGACAAGTTTACCCTGCGGTATGCCGCGTCCATAGTCGCGCACGCTCACCGCCATGTTCTCGTCGATGTCTACCTCTATCCGTTTGCCTGCGTTCATCTTAAACTCGTCGATAGAGTTGTCCACCACCTCCTTCAGAAGGACATATATTCCGTCTTCGGGCAGGTTGCCGTCGCCGAGTCGTCCGATGTACATGCCGGGGCGTGTACGCACATGTTCCATGTCGGACAGGTGTCGTATGTTTTCGTCTGTATAGTCTACGGTGGGCTGTGTGCCTATATTCT
>Ga0129313_1001774_pt1 | contig 12714 bp, 9 predicted proteins | sample O1105metagenome_FD_94436 | JGI IMG/M metagenome (GOLD analysis project Ga0129313, IMG submission 94436) | Orangutan group fecal microbial communities from fecal samples from Wisconsin, USA - O1105 metagenome | ecosystem: Host-associated > Mammals > Digestive system > Large intestine > Fecal... | reverse complement strand
TTCTCAAAAAACTCCTTGAGAATTTCCCGTTCAAAACACACCTGGGGCAGTCCTGTACCCACGATAATTGCGCCTATCAGGCTGTCATTTTTCAAATCGATTCCCTCACCGAAAATTCCGCCCAGCACGCAAAAACCGATAAGAACATTATCCTCTTCCTCAATTTCCATATCAATGCTGCTCTGAAGATTGCAATCCCCGTTTCCACGAAACTTTCCGAGAAAATCTTCCCTGTCCGCCTCGCTCATGTATTCACTCTGAATGATACACTCCCTGTCCTCTCCTCCGAAATTTTCCGTATATCGTTCATAAATGGCTCTCAGAAAGGAATAGGAGGGACAGAATACCATATAGTTGCCGTGGCGGTTCTTCACAATTTCCTCGATATATCTGGCAATATTGCAGAACTCCTCCTCGGAACGCCTGGTATATCTGCTGGTTACATCCTCCGCAATATACAGAGCGCGCTTTGCGGGATTAAAGACAGATTGCGCATAAATTTCATAGTCCTCCTTCTCACCGCCCAGAAGCTTCTTGTAATACTGTATGGGCAGAAGTGTTGCCGAAAACAGAATACTGCTTTTCCCTCTGTCCATGCACCGCCGGAGATTTTCAGCGGGATTTACACAGAACAGCTTCAGGAAAAAGCTTCCGTCCTCACACAGCTGCGTATATTTCACATAATTATCATCCAACAGCTCGTATATCTCCAGAAAGTGGCTGATTTCAAAATAGAAGTTTAAAAGTTCTTCTCGCACCGCCACCTGTTCCTCCTCCGGTTCTCCCAGATAGTCGTCAAGTACTGCCTGAAGGCGCATCAGCGGCTGTACAAAGGAATCAATTTCCTGCACGATACGGCATTGCTCACACTCCCGCTTCAAAGTAAGAAGTTGTCTGTTACACTTTTCCGCCTGGTATATCATCTTGTCCGCATAGCCCTGTCTGACCAGAATACTGTATCCTCTGCTCTTTCCCGAAGATACCGAAGTTCCCTCCTTCTCAAATTCCTCTTCTGCCAAATCAGTACCGAATTGGTCAACAGCATGATCATCCCTCTCAGGCACCTCCCCGCTTCCTGACGAATCCGTCGTCTCAAGCGTCATATCCAACGTCATTTGCCCGGAAATATCAGCCTTTTTACCGCGTCCCGATATTTCTGACATTATTGTCTGCTTTAGTTCTTTTCGCAGTTCCAGAAACTGTTCTTTAAACAGCTCGGCACTGTACATTTCTCTTCCCCGCTCCAGCAGATTATGAGCTTCATCCACCAAAAAAACATAATTTCCCGGAGAGCCATCCGAAAAGAAACGTTTCAGATAAACATGCGGGTCAAACAGGTAGTTGTAATCACAGATAACCGCATCCGCAAAAAGACTCATATCCAGACACATTTCAAAGGGACATACTTGATGCTTTTCAGCATATGTCTCAATCTGTTCACGGCTGAAGCTTTCTTTTGATGTCAGCAGGTCATAAATCGCATCGTTGATACGGTCATAATGTCCCTTGGCATAAGGGCAGTACTCCGGAATACACTCTGTTTCTTCCATAAAACAGATTTTTTCCTTGGCAGTCAAAGTAACACTTTTCAGTCTGAGTCCCCGCTCCCTGAGCAATTCCAGGGTATCCTCCGCAACAGTTCCGGTAATTGTTTTTGCTGTCAGATAAAAAAGCTTGTCTGCCATTCCCTGCCCCATAGCCTGCACTGCCGGATATACGGTAGAAATTGTTTTCCCCACTCCTGTAGGAGCCTCCAGAAACAGTTTCTTCTTATGATAAATTGTTCTGTATACGCCGGCTACAAGTTCCTTCTGCCCATCGCGATAAGCAAAAGGAAACTCCAGTCCCTGAATGGACTCCTGCCTGATTTTCTTCCATTTCCAGGAATAGTCGGCCCATTTCCTGTAAGAGGACATCACTTCTCCAAACCATTGCTCCAGTTCTTCAAAGGTATAGTCCTGAATAAAATAACGCAGTTCCTCCGTAGGGATATGACAATAAGTGATTCTTACCTGAATCTCGGACAGTTTCTGCTGCTGTCCGTAGATATAGGCATAGCACTTTGCCTGGGCAAGATGCAGCGGTTGGGGCTCCTTCCATCTCACCGGGTCACGATACGTTCCTTTTATCTCATCAATGATGACTTTATCCTCATGATGGATAATTCCGTCAGCCCGCCCTTCTATGGTCAGCATATAGCCCTCTTCCTCAAATGAAATCTTTAACGGGACCTCCGCCTCATATTCCGCTCCCATTCTTCGCTGAATCATGCGGTGAATCCGGCTGCCCTCCTGCATGGCATCATCGGAGGAAATCTGATGTCTTTTATCAATATCCCCATGGCGCAGTACAAACTCCACCAGGCTCCGAACCGAAATACGAATTTTGTCCACAAAGATCCTCCTATCAAAAAAACTCCCTATGAAGATAGTACTCTATCTTTCATAGGGAGTCAATTTTGTTTTGCCGGGTAAAACTGCTTTTAACACGCTACCGCAAACTTTCTCAAAAGTTCTTCCAACCCTTCGTTATATCCGTCATAGGATACCTTTAAAGGCATTCTGAAATCCAGTCCGTACACTCCTAAAAATGATTTGGCATCCACCACATATCTGTTATAGGAAATGTCGATGTCAAAATCACACTTGGAAGTTACGTCCACAAAATGCTGAACATCATCCTGCGTCATACGAATTGTCTTGACCATTTCCAACCATCCTTTCATCCCAAAAAGCAAATTAAATAATTTCTATAATTTACCATTATATGCGAATTATTTGAAATGTAAAGTGTTTTTTCATCGCCAAATTTCGCCCTGTTTTCATTAAAAAAACACATATTTTCATCATTTTGTCGGTTGATGCAAAACACATTTTCTGTTTTTTGGATAAATTATCCAGATGGTACTTTAACACATTACTACGGCACAAATCATAATTATACTTTCTGCCTGAATTCCACCATATATTCTTGGAATCTTAAGGGCAGCATATTTCTCTGCAGCTTTAGATTTTTCCTCTCTTTTATGGCAATTGTACGGCAAAAATGTCGAAATAATTCCTGATACTGCATCTCCCGTTCCGAGAGGCGAAGCTCCCTTTCCCCGCTCTCCTCCCCCGAAAGCAGATACCACTGTCCGCCTGCGGGATGCACACCAAAAATGCCCCGTGTATCATCATATATTACAAAGTCTTCTATGGGCAGCCTGTCTGAGAAATGAGGCATCAGGAAAGTGACTGCGTTACTCTTTGGCCCGATTTTCGCGTACAGCACACCATTCTCCAGCTCCTGAAATCGAAGAAAACCCTTCAGATGCTGTATCTCACGCCCTGCACCACGGGCAAGCGAAAAAGTTTTTAAAACATACTCATCTGCAAGACTGTCAAAAAGATGCCCTCTTTCATATCTTTCATCCAGCCCTTTTACCACCGTTCGATAAACTGCCTGTGCCTTATCCTCATCCGTTGAGGCGAGAGCCATACAGACAGACAGGTAATCATCCTCCCCAAAGCGCCTTTTCAGCGTCCGGATGACCTTTATCGTCCTGACCGGGTCTGCCTCCACCTTCACATTCTCCGCAAAGAGTATAGGTTCATCGTGAAGCACCATACAGGTATCCCGGGAATCCCTGTTTTCTTCATAAGAGAGATAGATTGCCGTAAATATGCTTTCCAGCGAATCCTCACATCTGTAAACTGTCAAAGTATACACTTCCTTCCTCTGCTTCGGCGCGCTTTACTCTTTACCGTCCGGTAACGGCTAATGTCGCCCCACAGCCCTCTCACCCGGCCTAAAAATCCTGTCCGGCTGCAACCTGCAGCTGTTCCGTCACCGTCAGCGGTCTGGCAAAGTTTCCGTCATCAAAAAGAGACATTTGCCTGTAGGACATTCCGTCGCTGCCGAAGCGCACCCGCTCTTTCACATCCGTCAGATTCCTCACTATATAGTCTTCATCCAGTTTTACCGGATACATCATTCTTCCGTCACAGGTCACAAAAAACAAAGCCCGCTTCAGCACTACCCCGATTTTCTTCAAATCCGCGAAGGTCAAATTCGCACTTCTTCTGGCAGCAACAATCCTCTGCGCACTCTTTACGCCGATACCGGGAACTCTCAAAAGCATCTGCATCGGTGCTCTGTTAATTTCCACCGGGAACTGTTCCAGATGCCGCACTGCCCAGTCCTCCTTGGGGTCCAGCAGTACATTGAAATATGGTCTTGTTTCATCCAGCAGTTCCTCACCCTTAAACCCGTAAAACCGAAGAAGCCAGTCCGCCTGATACAGCCTGTGTTCACGCAGAAGCGGCGGTCCCCCCGGCAAAGCAGGCAGCGCCTTATCTCCCGTCACATTGACAAAGGCGGAATAGAATACCCTTTTCAGCCCGAATTTCTGATACAGACTCTCAGCCACATTGAGAATCTGGTAATCGCTTTCCGGTGTGGCCCCGATAATCATCTGGGTAGACTGCCCTCCCCCTACGAATCTGGGCGCATTGCGGTATAACACCAGTTCATTCTTATTCTCCTCAATACCGTTCTGTATCTGGCGCATGGGCGTCAATATGGTCTTTCTGTGCTTGTTCGGTGCCAGAGCCTTTAATCCCTCCGCCGTAGGAAGCTCCAGATTGACACTCATTCTGTCCACCAGAAAACCTGTCCGTCTGATAAGCTCCGCGTCTGCACCCGGTATTGCTTTTACATGAACGTAACCGTTAAATTTGTACTTGTTCCTCAGCAACCATATGGTTCGGTAAATTAACTCCATGGTAAAGGTCGGGCTCTGAACGATACCGGAACTTAAAAAGAGACCCTCGATATAGTTTCTCCGATAAAATTCCATGGTCAGCGTGCATATCTCATCCGGTGTAAAGGTAGCTCGGGGTATATCATTGGAGCAACGGTTTTGGCAATACTTGCAGTCATAAATGCACTCGTTTGTCAATAAAATTTTCAGTAGGGAAATACATCTTCCGTCGCTGCTGAAGCTGTGACAGATACCGGCTGCCGCACAGTTCCCTACGCTTGTACCGTTTCCTTTCCGCTCCACTCCGCTGGAGGTACAGGCCACATCATATTTGGCGGCATCGGTGAGGATGCCCAGCTTATCCGTAAGCGACATTTCATTTCCCGTTGCAAGGTATCCCATGGTTCTTCTCTCCTACGCTCAGAACATTTGTTCTATATCAGAATAGCACATACGTTCTGTTAATGCAAGAAAAATTGAATCAGATTTGTTTGTATCATGCACAGCAGACTATTATGGCAATTGTTATAAAAAAACAGCTTGCAAAATGTAGAAAAAAGCGGTTAAATGGTATAGGAAAACAGTACGAAAGGCCGGTTAATAAATATGTCAAATTTATCGTTGCCCAAAAATTATAAATCCGAGTTAAATCTTTACGATACTCAGATTGCCATCAAAACAGTAAAAGATTTTTTCCAGACACTGCTGGCTGAGCGCCTTCATCTTCTCCGCGTGTCCGCGCCGCTTTTTGTAGACCCCGAATCAGGTCTGAACGATAACTTAAACGGTGTGGAACGCCCCGTTACCTTCGATATTAAATGTCAAAACGGCAGAGAGGGAGAAATTGTTCAGTCTCTTGCGAAGTGGAAACGTTATGCCTTGAAAAAGTACGGTTTTTCCGTGGGAGAGGGGCTCTACACAGATATGAGCGCCATCCGCAGAGACGAAGAAACCGACAATATACACTCTATCTACGTGGATCAGTGGGACTGGGAAAAGATTATCTCAAAGGAAGACCGCACCCTCGACACCCTGAAGGACACGGTCAGAACCGTGTACAAAGTACTGCGCAAGACAGAAAAATATATGTCCATCCACTACGACTACATAGAGGAAATCCTTCCTCATGACATTTTCTTTATCACCACCGCCGAACTGGAAGAAATGTTCCCCGACTATACTCCCAAGGAGAGGGAATATTACATTGCCAAGGCAAAGGGCGCCGTATGTATCATGCAAATCGGTGATGTGTTGGAGAACGGTGAGCCCCACGACGGACGGGCTCCGGATTATGACGATTGGGCACTGAATGCAGATATCATTGTTTATTATCCCGTTCTGGACATTGCTCTTGAGCTTTCCAGCATGGGCATCCGTGTAGATGAAAAAGCACTGAAGGAACAGTTGGAAAAAGCCGGCTGCCCCGAACGCGCAGAACTGCCCTTCCACAAAGCAGTGTTGAACGGCGAACTGCCCTACACTATCGGCGGCGGTATCGGTCAATCCCGTATCTGTATGTTTTTCCTGAGGAAAGCACATATCGGCGAAGTACAATGCTCCCTCTGGCCTGCTGAGGTCATGGAGGAAGCTGAAAAAAAGGGTCTGCAGCTGTTATAAGCTGCAGACCCTTTTTGGAGTAGACTTAGCGGTAGACCGCGAATTTCTCATTGCGGAAGGTCAGTTCGTAATTATTTTCTGTCATAAATTTCTCAAGTAAGTTCAGCTTTCTGTCGGTGAAAAAACTATCCGTTTCCCCTTCTTCCATCCGTGAAGTTTCCGATGCTTCCCTCAATCCTGCCAGATATTCCACGCACTTATTTTCCAAAATAATAACAGGTGTCTCATTTCCTAGTTCCTCTATATCCTTCGCCATGGCTTCATAGCTGTAAGAATTCAAATCACTCCAGGGATTAAATGCCGAGGGCATCTGTAAATAATAGGACAGAGATGGAATATATCCGTATAGAATCACTTCCTGCCCCCGCAAATCATTCTCATTTATATAAGCGCTTAACTCCGTCATCCAACGGGCCTTCTCCTCGGACATCTTCACATTTTTCAGGACATCGTTGTTCTCCACCTGCGCACCGATATTCTGCACTCCCGTTGCTTCCGCAAAAGCAAATTCTGCGCCGAAACAGCCAAATTGAAAAAGACACAGCAACAAAAATGCCGTCAAAACACATTTTGCCGGAAATGAGTCTATGGTAACATGTGCTATTTCCTTTTTACCCACATATCGAATAAAGCGAAAGCTTTCCCACAGCGTATAGGGTGCCGCCACAAACAGATTGTTCAGGCTGGGATAGATTCCGTTGTTGCTTCCCAGAGAGGTCAGCAGAATCACCAGAATCAGCATACCGCTAATCAGTTTTTCTTCCCTTCCGCACCCCGGATGAAAGATACGGATAGCCCCTATCAGCATAGTCAGCATCAAAAACAGGACACCGGGTCGGAACATGGCCCCGTAAGAGTAAAACTCCAGCGAGCAGAACCTGCCGGTTCGGTACAGCCAGAACAGCATGCCAGCTCCCAGTGCAACTCCGGAAGCGTAGATTGCAAATGTAAAAATTTTAGTAACAGTTGTATTTTTTATAGTCTTCTGTCTGATAAAGCCAAACAGTGCAGCTACAATCATTCCAACGGCAACAATAACACCGATTCGCAACACCCAGTATAGATTTTCCACATAGGTATCAATCATCTTCATGACCATAGCCATCGCCTTGTAATCGGTAGCGTTTTCAGTCATGGCAAACAACCGTTTGATGCCTGCTGTATATTCCCCGATTCCGTACCGGATATGAATGTATCCCATCAGGGCAAACAAAGCTGCCACATACCCCAACAGACACCAGCCGGTATGCCTGACGGTTCTTTTCAGATATCCCAGATTTTGTCCCGGTATATTCTTTTCTTCAGAGTTCTCTGACAGTTTCCTCTCTACTGAGGCTGATGCTCTATTCCCTACCACTTCCTCTTTCATCAATTTTGGTGCTTTATCTTCTGTCTCGTCTGCTGAAATTGTCCGATATTTACTTCTAAGCTTCTCCTCTCTCTCGCAGATAAAGTCGTAGGCCCAGACAGCCAGAATCATTGCCATCTCCGGTATGTTGGAAAAACGTACCAGTACATTGACTCCCAGACAAACTCCCGCCCCTATGAGGCAGCCCTTTCTCTCCCCGGTCAATCCCAGGTACAACAGAATCACGCATCCCAAAAACAATACATAAGTTATATAGTCATAAAGTTTAGCCGTGGGACACCAACACAGACTGACAGCAACCATTTCCCCCACGAACACAAGCCATGACTGCATTTTCAGCTTGCGGGTACAAAACCAATAGCCCAATAACGCAAGCAGGCTGACAAAGAGTCCGGTGTAAACATTCATTCCCACCAGGGTTCCTCCATTCGGCAGCTTTGTCAGCAAATTTCCCAGAACATTTGACAGATAGGTGGAGAACAGCCACATAGGATCCATATGCTCCGTTCCCATATAGGTAAAGTTCGCATAGTTATAACCCGTGTCCCACAAATCCAATCCCCAGTTCACATGGCGCAGGGGATAAAATGCAAGAATGACCACAAAAAAACTTTCTGCCATATTCATCAGTCTTCCGGAACGTATGCTTCCGTCCTTTACCTTACTCTGCATATACCGTCTATCATCCTTTCAAGCATTTTACTCCATCTGCCTGCACTTCCAACATTTCAGTTCTCCCCGTAATACAGACATCCCTTAAAAAATCTGTTATCCTACAATATCCTCATTTACTGCAAACGCCCTGTCGGCTATCGCAATTTTCTCCGTCAGTCTGCGATAAATACTGACTTTGCTAAGCACACGGTGTAGCCCCTTCATCACCCCTGCTCTTGCCATATCCACGAGAATCCCGCAGACAAACACACACACCACCGCTGCCAGAGTCCCGAAAATCAGAACTAACACACTTTCAATTCCACCTTTACTGTATACCCGTACTTTCTCTGCTCCCAGCCAGTTCTGCCAGGCATACCGCAGGCCAAGATTTTCATGTAACAGATAAACCCCCAGTGTATAGGGTGCAATTTTATTAATAACACCAGATATCTTTTTATTTACACGAAGTCTGCAAAAGGCCATAAACAGTCCCAACGCTGCAAGAAAGGCAAAAATATGATTGTATTCCAGGCATATGTCCACTATTCTTCCCAGCCTGCCCGTACGGAGATACACCTCTCTTAAAGTAAGGGTTCCACCAAATGCCAACAGACCGCATACAATATATAGGAGAAGTCCTCTTCCCTTCTTCTCCAACAAGGGAAGTCCAAATCTGCGAATATAAGCAGCAGCCATAAACACGCAAAGATACCAAAGGCAGTCATATCCCTTGGCGTCCATCTCCAAACGAAACGGCAGAACACTTTTCAGCACACAGAATATCAGCAATAGTATGACCACCGCAAGTTGCATCTGTTGTTTTGTCATTTTCCTTACGGCAGTTCCCGCGAAGGGCAGCAACAGATACAGAAAAATATAAGCTGTCATAAACCAATAATGTCCCATTGACACAGGGAAAAATAGCGTCAGGAAATAGTGGGTATCCACCGTTGTCTCCGTCACTACCCCGGTTAAAACGCCCAATACTCCAAACGTTACAGAATACAGCCAGAGTTGGAGCCAAAGCGTAATCAGGCGGCTTAATTTAAAATGGGAAGTGCACAGAAAGTAACCGCTGATAAACATATAAACATTGACCGCCACGATGCAAAAAGACTCCATCAGCCATGCTGCCATGCCCGCACTGCCCAGACTTTTCCCTGTCAAATCCGGCAGCAGCCCTCCCTTGCCGAGATAGTGCAATACCACCACCATCATCATCGCCACACATCTAAGCAGCTCCAAATTAGCCATACGCTTTTTCTCTGACATAGCTTCCTCCCTGTCACCGTTTCAAGCTAATCCGGTAACACAGCAATATATACATCACATTGCATATCGTCCGATATGAGTATATCAAAATAACCGGGAATTAACAACTTAACATTTTATGTATATCCGGCTTTTCATATCGGGTCCGGGCAGAATCAACCGGGAAGTTGAAAACGAAGCACTTTGATATAACATCAATATTGTAAAAAACAGTATACCTGCTCATGATGTTAATCGGTACGCATATGTACGCGGGCAGAAAACCAAGCGACGCCGAAAGTGGCATTTGGTTTTCGCCGCGATAAAGAGCCAACTGTCTGCGAAGCAGACGGTAAAGCACAAAGTGCGGGTTTGCGAGTGCATGAAAATCTGCAGGAACAGGAAAGGCTCAAATATATGAAAACAATCGCAGTCATTGAGGATGATATTTATATCGGTAATCTGCTGACGGAAAGCCTTGAAGCCGAAAGCTATCACGTTATTCGGGCTTGGTCCGGGACAGAGGCTCTGCTGCTTCTGGAGAAGGAACATCCCGACCTGATTTTACTGGATTTGATGCTTCCGGGACTGAACGGGGAGCAGTTGCTTCCACGCATTAAAGAAACACCTGTTATTATTGTCAGTGCAAAAGCCTGTATTGATGACAAGGTGCATCTGCTTCTGGAAGGTGCTGCTGATTACATCACCAAGCCCTTCGAGATGAAAGAGCTTTTGGCACGGATTACGGTACAGCTGCGCCGCGGTTTTATCGAACAGGTTTCCGTCCTCTCTACAGGCAATCTGAAGCTCAACATCGATACCCGGGAACTTCTGGTAAATAAAATTCCCGTTCACCTGACAAGGACAGAATTTGCCCTGCTGAAAAAGTTGATGCAGAATCAGGGACATCCCGTGTCGAAATCTGCTCTGTTGGAGGATATCAGCCTTGATACCCCAGACTGCACGGAAAGCTCACTGAAAATACATATCAGTAATCTGCGCAAAAAACTGAAGGATGCGGACGACAGGGACTATATTGAATCTGTCTGGGGCATCGCCGTTGCCTTGTCCGGCAATCCTGATTTTTTGGTACTGGATGAACCTGCCAACGGGTTGGACCCTCAGGGTATAATAGAAATGCGTGAGCTTATCCTGAAGCTGAACCGGGAACAAGGAATCACCGTCCTGATTTCCAGCCATATCCTGGATGAACTTTCCCGTCTCGCCACCCATTACGGCTTTATCGACAAGGGCACCATCCTCCGGGAAATCAGCGCAGTGGATTTGGAAGCTGCCTGTCGAAAATGTCTCTGCGTCACCGTATCTGATGTACAAACTCTCTGCACAGTACTGGATGATAAGGAAATTAAATATCATGTGTTGTCCGATAATCAGGCTGAAATCTATGGTTCAATCACTGTGACAGAACTGGTGGAGTCTCTCTCTGCCCGGGGCTGCGTTCTCTCCGCCATCCATGAGAGAGAAGAAGGTCTGGAAAATTATTATATGAATCTGATCGGAGGTATGGGAAATGAATAAACTGTTTTCTGCCGGGTTGCTTTATGTTTATCGGATGTTTCACTGCCATTTTTGCTGCGCTTTTTCTGGGCACTGAGTACAGTGACGGCACCATCCGCAACAAGCTTGTGGTAGGGCACAGCCGGGTAGTCGTATATCTTTCCTCGCTGATTCTCTGCATTGTCTCCTCTCTGCTGGTATGCGTTGCTACCGCTCTTGTCACTCTCATCGCAGGGATTCCTCTGTTTGGTATACCGCTATACCCTTCCGTTATGCTGCAGAAATTCGGCATTGGTATCCTGATGGTGGCTTCATTTTCCGGCATCTTCACTTTTCTATCCATGCTGATTCACAACAAGCCGGTTTTGTCCGTGGTATGTATCATCGGTTTTTTTGCCTTACTCTTCATATCCATTTACATTATGCAACGACTGGAAGCCCCGGAATTCATTGAATCCAGCTTTATGATGAATGTAGACGGCGAAATTGTACAGGGAGACCCTTTCCCCAACCCGGCTTATCTGCGGGGCACAGCCCGTGCTGTCTATGAATTTTTCGCAGATTTTCTGCCCACGTCACAAAGTTTTCGCATTGTTCAAAGCGGTGCGCTTCCGCACCCTTGGCAACTCTGTTTCTATTCCGTGTTGATTTCCGTTGTCAGCACCTTGGGCGGCATTTTTCTGTTTTGCAAAAAGGACTTAAAGTAGGAGATACCTGCATGCATGACCGCATCGGTCAATATATATGACTGCTTTGTCAGGGGGGAAAATCTTAAATTATGATTTATTTTTTATGTGTCATATTTACTGTCATAATTTTTATTTTGTGTGTCAGAATCTGTCTTTTTCAAAAGAGTCTGAAAGAAATCAACCAGGGCCTCACAGAAATTTTGGAGCACAATTTTGACACCAACGCCCTGCTTACCGTCTCCTCCGGGAACCGGCAAATCCGCATGCTGGCCGCACAGTTGAACAGGCAGCTTGCAACATTGCGCAAAGAACATCTGCGATACGAAAACGGAGACAGAGAATTGAAGGAAGCCATCACAAATGTCTCACACGATTTGCGCACACCCCTCACAGCCATGTGCGGTTATCTGGAATTGCTGCAGAAGGAGTTAGTAAATAATACTGCCGCAGATGCTCCCAAAACGCTCCGCTATCTGGAAATCATCCGTAACCGCACCGAAGCCATGAGGCAGTTGAGTGCGGAGCTGTTTCGCTATTCTGTCGCTCTGTCCGAAAATGAGTATCAACCGGTTGTCCTGTCATTGAACAAAGTTCTGGAAGAATGTCTCATTTCTTTCTGCAGTGAGCTGGAACGGCGTGGCATTACACCTGTTATTAATATGCCGAAAGAGACTGTATTACGCACTCTGGACGCATTTTCCCTGACACGGGTTTTTAACAATATTATAAAGTACAGTTTACAAGGAACTACACAGGGTAGGTATCTGACGGGAGGGGTGCCGCCAGTCAGATTTTCCATGTGATGTTCAAGCTGTCGCTTGTGGCGGCTATGGTGGTGATCATCAAATCCACCACACGCCGCTTGTCAT
>Ga0129313_1001773_pt1 | contig 12730 bp, 10 predicted proteins | sample O1105metagenome_FD_94436 | JGI IMG/M metagenome (GOLD analysis project Ga0129313, IMG submission 94436) | Orangutan group fecal microbial communities from fecal samples from Wisconsin, USA - O1105 metagenome | ecosystem: Host-associated > Mammals > Digestive system > Large intestine > Fecal... | reverse complement strand
TGTGATGTTCCCAAGTGGTAGCCGTCATTCAACCGATGTTAAAGGTGGGGTTGCTGTTATTGCTAAAATGGCGAAGGTTAAGATTATGCCAGTCGTTTATGCAGGACCAATGGAATTAAAAGGGCTTTTGACTGGAGAACGTGTGGATATGAACTTTGGTAATCCAATTGACATTTCTGACATCAAACGCATGAATGACGAGGGGATTGAAGAAGTGGCAAATCGTATTCAAACAGAATTTGACCGTTTGGATGCTGAAAATGCGACTTATCATACCAACAAGAAACCAAATCCATTAACTTACATTTACCGTATTCCTCTTGGACTTGTGGCGATTATCGTTGTTCTGTTGACATTGCTCTTTAGCTACATTGCAAGCTTTGTCTGGGACCCAGATAAGCACCGTAAAATGAAATAAGAACCAAAAGCTCAGCGATTTTGCTGGGCTTTTTCGAATAAATAAGTAAAGGCTCGTATGAGTCTATTTTTTATGTCAAAAGTGAGGTAGTGAGATGATTGAAGAAATAAAAGAAAAACTTTTGGAGAACAAAACGTTGGTAGCGGTGTTGGGAACAATACTTGTTATGTTAATCGGATTTTTTGCTTGGTCAAATGTGACAAAAACAACAGTGGATGCGCAAAGTGACCTACCTGCCCTAAGCACGACTTTTTCGGCAAGTAGCAGCGCAAGTGATTTAAAAACAGAACGTTCAAGTTCGCAAACTGAAACTCAAAAAGTGTTTGTAGATATCAAAGGCGCTGTGAAAAATGAGGGTGTTTATGAGCTTTCAAGCGGTAGCCGTGTGACAGATGTGGTCAAATTAGCAGGTGGTTTTACAGAAGATGCTGATAAGAAGTCGGTGAATTTGGCTGAAAAAGTAACCGATGAAGCGGTGATTTATGTGGCAAGAGTTGGTGAAAATGTTGCTCCTGCAACGACTAATTCACAAGCAAATGGCAGCGCTCAACAGGAAGAAAGTTCAGATAAAATCAATCTTAATACCGCAACTTTGGCGGAACTCCAGACGATTTCTGGCATTGGCGCCAAACGTGCCCAAGACATTATTGACTACCGTGATGCCAATGGTGGTTTTTCATCAGTTGATGACTTGGCGAATGTGTCTGGTATCGGAGAAAAAACACTAGAAAAGCTAAAATCTGAGGTGACCGTTGATTAAATATTTTCCCATTAAGCCAATTCAATTGGCTTTTTTGCTCATTTTGCTCTATTATTTTTGCTTTTCAAAAGTGATTGGGTGTTTGATGTTTCTCTTGCTAGCCTTGGTGTTTTTATGGCAACAGTATGGTTGGAAGGCTTGGTGTCAAGTTTGCTTGTGTTTAAGCTGTTTTGCGGTATTTTTTCTGACTAAGTCTAATCAGACAGAGCAGGCTTATCAAGCAGCACCAGCTCATTTAGCAAAAATCCAGATGATTCCTGACACGATTTCGGTCAATGGGGATTTGCTGTCCTTTCGAGGTAAGGAAGCTGGGCGGACTTATCAGATTTTTTATACCTTGAAATCGGAGAAAGAACAGCATTTTTTTAAGACATTAAATCAAACGGTTGTTTTATCTGGTGATATGGACTTGGAAGAAGCAACGCCCCAGCGGAATTTTGGTGGTTTTGATTATCGTACTTACCTTAAACATGAAGGCATTTATCGTGTGGTAAATTTGTCGGCGATTAACAATGTTGAACTTGTTTATAAGATGACTTTGTGGGAGAAGCTACATGATGTTCGGCGAAAGGCTATTGTTAGTATTCAGCAACATTTTCCTGCTCCTATGCAACATTATATGACTGGGCTTTTGTTTGGCTATCTGGATAAATCGTTTGATGAGATGAGTGATGTTTACACGAGTTTAGGAATTATTCACCTCTTTGCTCTTTCAGGCATGCAGGTCGGCTTTTTTGTGGGGGCATTCCGCTTTTTCTTTCTACGTCTTGGGTTACGCCGAGATTATGTGGACATACTACAAATTCCATTTTCACTCGTCTATGCGGGGCTGACTGGCTTTTCTGTTTCGGTGATTCGGAGTTTAATTCAATCTGCTTTTGCAAATCTTGGTATTAAAAAATTAGATAACTTAGCTTTAACTTTGTTTGTTCTTTTCATAGTTATGCCAAATTTTCTGCTGACGACGGGAGGCATTCTTTCGTTTACTTACGCTTTTATTCTCAGTTTTATTAACTTTGATGACATTAGTCGCTATCAGAAAATCATTGCGGAAAGTTTGACGATTTCATTAGCCAGTTTGCCCTTGTTAATTCATTTTTTTGCTGTGTTTCAACCGTTATCTGTCTTATTGACAGCAATTTTTTCTGTGGCATTTGACACTATTATGTTGCCAATGCTATCAATCGTTTTTATTTTATCGCCCTTGGTTAAACTGACTTGTTTTAATGGTTGTTTTGTTTTCTTGGAAACTGTTATCAAGAACACTAAGGCAATTTTGGGCGGTCCGATTGTTTTTGGTAAACCAAGTCTTGGTATCTTGGTGCTACTATTTTTAACATTAGGCGTGCTTTATGATTGCTGGCGACGAAAGAAAATGGCAATTTTTCTTGTCAGCTTAGTAGGTCTGCTATTTTTTCAAATCAAGCATCCGCTAGAAAACGAGGTGACGGTGGTTGATATTGGGCAGGGAGATAGTATTTTTGTGCGTGATGTTAAGGGGCATACGCTGCTAATTGATGTGGGCGGAAAGGTGAGTTTTAGTGAGAAGAACGCGTGGCAGGAGCGGCTGACGGATAGCAATGCGGAGCGAACGTTGATTCCTTATCTCAACAGTCGCGGCGTTGGAAAAATTGACCAGTTAGTTCTGACGCACACGGATACTGACCACATGGGAGATATGCTGGAAGTGGCAAAGCAGGTGAAAATTGGTGAAATTCTGGTTAGTCAGGGAAGTTTGACAAAACCAGATTTTGTGGCGAAATTACAAGCCATGAAAACCAAGGTGCACGTGGTAACAGCTGGTGATGTTTTGCCGATTATGGGAAGTCACCTGCAAGTGCTTTATCCGAGCCAGACTGGTGATGGTGGTAACAATGACTCGGTGGTGCTTTATGGGAATCTTTTGGGTAAGAATTTCTTATTTACAGGAGATTTGGAAGAAGAAGGCGAGCAAGAGTTGATAGCAACTTATCCCAATCTGCCGGTTGATGTCTTAAAAGCAGGACATCATGGCTCAAAAGGGTCATCAAGCTCAGAATTTCTCGCTCACATTTCACCGCAAATTGCTTTGATTTCCGCAGGGCAAAATAACCGCTACAAACATCCTCATCAAGAAACGCTTGAACGCTTCCGAGCACAAAACATGACCATTTACCGTACAGACGAACAAGGCGCTATCCGCTTTAGAGGATTAAACCACTGGAAAATCGAAACAGTGAGGTAGGGGGAATTGAAAAGACTTTTTCTTCAGTTTAAAACCATGAGTTTTTCTCATGGTTTTTTGTTATAATATCTTTATGATTGCAATCGAAGAAATTGATAAATTACGAAAAGAAAATCTTAGTTTGATTACGGTGGTGACAGGTGAGGATTTGGGACAATTTTCTCAACTGAAAGAGCGTATGATGGCACGTGTTGGTTATGATAAGGATGACTTGACTTATTCTTATTTTGATATGGCTGAGGTTGATTATCAAGATGCGGAAATGGATCTTGAAAGTCTGCCATTTTTTGCTGACCAAAAGGTGGTTATTTTTGATAATTTGCTCGACATCACGACAGCTAAGAAGTCTTATTTGGATGATAAGGCACTCAAACGTTTTGAGGCATATTTGGAAAATCCCTTGGATACGACGCGCTTGATTATTTTTGCACCAGGGAAATTAGACGGCAAACGTCGCTTGGTGAAAATTCTTAAACGTGATGCACAGATTTTTGAAGCAAGTGAATTAAAAGAAGCAGAGCTAAAAACGTATTTCCAAAAATTGGCTCACAAAGAAAATCTGACCTTTGATTCAGGTGTTTTTGAGGCTTTGCTTTTGAAATCCAATTATGATTTCAGTGAGATTTTGAAAAACATTGCTTTTTTGAAATCTTATAAAAAAGATGGTCATATCACGGCAGATGATATTAATCAAGCCATTCCCAAAACGCTTCAGGATAATATTTTCGACTTGACGCAGTTTGTTTTGAATGGCAAAATCGATGAGGCACGTGAGCTGATTCGTGATTTGCGTTTGCAAGGTGAGGATGAAATCAAATTGATTGCGATTATGTTAGGGCAGTTTCGCATGTTCTTGCAAGTCAGCATTTTAGCCAGTCAAGGTAAAAACGAGCAGCAAACTGTAACGGCGCTGTCAGATTATCTTGGACGTCGTGTCAATCCTTATCAAGTTAAGTTTGCTTTGCGTGACTCTCGTACGCTTTCAATGCCGTTCTTGAAAAAAGCTCTGGCGGTATTGATTGAAACGGATTATGCCATTAAAACTGGGACATATGATAAGGCTTATTTATTTGATATTGCTATCTTAAAAATCGCTCATGAACATCACTAATCATGCCTTGAAAAAAGCGGTCAAATAATTTGCTAGCTCTGCTATTTTCCTATAAAATAAGGGTACAAAAATGAAAGAGGTAATTAGCATGGCTATTATTTTACCAAAACTACCTTATGCATATGACGCTCTTGAGCCTTATATTGATACAGAAACAATGACAATTCACCATGATAAACATCACGCTACTTATGTGGCAAATGTAAATGCAGCGCTTGAAAAACATCCAGAAATTGGAGAGGATTTGGAAGCTTTGTTGGCAGATGTTGACAGTATTCCAGCAGATATCCGTCAAGCGGTGATTAATAACGGTGGTGGGCATTTGAATCACACCCTTTTCTGGGAATTGTTATCGCCTGAAAAACAAGAACCAACAGCGCAAGTGTTGGCTGCGATTGAGGAAGATTTTGGCTCATTTGACGAATTCAAAGCTGCTTTCACGCAAGCTGCGACAACTCGCTTTGGGTCAGGGTGGGCTTGGCTTGTGGTGAATGAAAATGGCAAACTTGAAGTGCTCTCAACAGCTAATCAAGACACACCAATTTCACAAGGAAAAGCACCAATTTTGGCACTTGACGTTTGGGAACACGCTTACTATCTCAAGTATCGCAACGTTCGCCCAGATTATATCAAAGCTTTCTTTGATGTTATTAATTGGGAAAAAGTTGCTGAGCTTTACTCAAAAGCAACAAAGTGATTTCAACGTATCAAAAATCCTTTAGTTAATATGGCTCTTTAATTTATAGATTATTTATTAAGCAGGACGTTAATCCGAGAAAACTCGATGATGTTCTGCTTTTTTTGTGGCGGAATGTGATATAATAGCAAGGAATAGGGAGGAATTTTGCATGTCAGGACATAATAAATGGAGCAAAATTAAAAATAAAAAAGGTGAAGCAGATGCTAAACGTGGCGCGATTTTCAATAAATTGTCACGTGAGATTTTTGTAGCTGCTAAAGCAGGGGGCGGTGACCCGTCAATGAATGCCAGCCTTCGTATGGTTTTGGATAAAGCGCGTGCGGCTAATATGCCAAAAGACAATATCAATCGTGCGATTAAAAAAGCGACAGATGTTGGCGATACGACAAACTATGATGAAATCACTTATGAAGGATATGGACCTGGTGGCGTCGCTATCCTTGTTCATACCCTCACTGACAATAAAAAACGTACAGATGCGAATATGCATACCATTTTCACGCGTAACGGTGGTAACATGGGCTCAACAGGTTCTGTTGCTTATATGTTTGACCGCAAAGGTTACATTGTCATTGACCGCGATAATTTGGACTTGGACGAAGATGCCATGCTTGAAGTGATTTTGGATGCTGGTGCGGAAGACTTGAAAACATCAGATGACGCCTTTGAAATTTTTACCGAACCAAAAGAATTTCCAGCTGTCAAAGAAGCTTTGCAAGCACAAAATTTGGAATTCGCCCAAGCACAACTTAGCATGATTCCGCAAAATTACGTTAGCCTTGATGACGAACAAGCAGACATTTTGGAAACACTCGTTGATAAACTCGAAGACGACGATGACGTCCAAGACGTTTATACCAATATGGCAGAATAAAAAGAACGGAAAATTTCCGTTCTTTTTTAGATTATTTCACAAACATGGCGTCGCCGAAGCTAAAGAAGCGGTAGCGTTCGTCAATGGCGTGTTGGTAAGCGTCAAGGACAAATTCACGTCCTGCAAAGGCAGACACTAGCATAACAAGTGTTGATTTTGGCAAGTGGAAGTTTGTTGAAAAAGCATCAACCACTTTAAATTCATAGCCAGGTTTGATGAAGATATTCGTCCAGCCACTGTCAGCTTTGATGTCGCCGTTGAATTTTGAACCGATAGTTTCAAGCGTGCGGATAGATGTTGTTCCGACAGCAACGACACGTCTGCCAGCAGCTTTCACGTCACGAAGTGTTTGAGCAGCTTCTTCAGACAGCGTGTAAAATTCAGAGTGCATTTCGTGCTCTTCGATATTATCGACAGACACTGGGCGGAAAGTTCCTAGCCCAACATGAAGGGTCAGATAGACAAGTTTAACACCTTTTGCCTCGATTTTGGCAAGCAAATCTTGAGTGAAGTGAAGCCCAGCAGTAGGAGCGGCAGCAGAACCATTTTCTTTAGCATAAACGGTTTGGTAACGGTCTGGGTCATCTAATTTTTCATGAATGTATGGTGGCAATGGCATTTCGCCAAGGCTTTCCAAAACTTCAAGAAAGATACCGTCATAAGCAAATTCAACGATACGTCCGCCGTGATCCAATTCTTCAACCACAGTAGCGGTTAAACGTCCGTCACCAAATGACACCTTAGCTCCGACACGCAAGCGTTTTGCAGGTTTGGCAAGAACTTCCCATTGGTCACCTTGTGTATTTTTCAAAAGAAGCAATTCCACATGACCGTGTGTGTCTGGTTTTTCACCGTAAAGACGGGCAGGAAGCACACGCGTATTGTTCATAACAAGCGCATCCCCAGGGTTTAATTCATCTAAAATATGGTCAAAATGAGCATCAACCATTTCATGTGTCTTGTGGTCAATGACCAAAAGTTTTGAACTATCTCGTTTTTCAAGAGGAGTTTGGGCAATCAATTCCTCTGGTAAATTAAAATCAAAATCGTTGGTATTCATAGTAAATCCTTAATATTTATATTCTCAACTTTACATTATAACACGAGAACTATTTCTCGTCATCTGGTCGAGGGTAATTGTAATCGTTTTAAAGAGATGATATAATAAAGATGAAGTTATTTAGAATGATTCTAATTAAAATCAACTCATTACTCACTAATGGAAGGTAACGGATATGACAATTAAGGATTATGCAAAGTCAATTGTTTATGGTGGTATGGATGGCATTGTCACAACGTTTGCTGTGGTAGCAGGAGCTGTCGGTGGTAATTTGGGGATTAAACCGATTCTTATTTTAGGATTTTCAAATCTTTTAGCAGACGGTTTTTCGATGGCAGTTGGTGATTATTTAAGCTCTACGACAGAAGAATCTGCGGTCAAAGCAAAAGCTGTAAAAAATGCAGGAGCAACCTTTATGTCATTTATCACTTTCGGCTTAATTCCTTTACTGTCATATCTTTTGATTAATGTTTTTAGTCTTTTTAAAATACACACATTTCTGATTGCTTGTGTCTTGGTATCACTTGCCTTAGCCTTACTTGGCTTGGTGAAAGCAATCATTACAGGTAGCAGTAAGAAAAAAGAAATTTTTAGAACCCTACTTATCGGCTTAATCGCTGCGCTTTTTGCCTATTGTGTCGGCGAAGGTCTCGGAAAATTAGCAGGAACACGCTAGCAAAATTCACTCATTAATAATGAGTGGATTTTTTTAAACAATTCCCTTGACAAAAAATTGGTATATACCATATAATAAAAATAGATAAGAGGTCTATACCAAAATAGAAGATGTTGGAGGATTTAAAAATGAAAGTAATTCGTGTTAATAATCAAGTTGAAGGTGGTCAAGTGGCATTTTCTCTTTTGAAAGATGAAATGGCTAAGGGAGCTAAAACATTGGGACTTGCGACAGGTAGCACACCACTTAGTTTTTATGAAGAAATCAGAAAGAGCAATCTTGATTTCTCAGATATGACTAGCATTAATCTGGATGAATATGTTGGTTTGGCAGCTGACAACGAGCAAAGTTATCGTCATTTTATGCAAGAAAATCTTTTCCAATACAAACCATTTAAAGAAAGTTTTCTTCCTAACGGCTTGGCAGAAGATTTGCAAGCAGAAACACGTCGTTATGACCAAGTGATTGCTGAACACGGTATTGATTTTCAAATTTTGGGAATTGGGCGCAATGGTCATATTGGTTTTAATGAACCTGGGACACCATTTGACGTGACAACACACATTGTTGATTTGGCAAAAGACACCATTGAAGCAAATAGCCGTTTCTTTGCCAGCATGGATGATGTGCCAAAACAAGCCATTTCAATGGGTATCAAATCAATCATGGCTTCTAAAATGGTTGTTTTAATGGCTTATGGCGAAGGTAAAGCTGACGCTATCAATCAAATGATTAATGGACCTGTCACTGAAGAATTGCCAGCGAGTGTCCTTCAAAATCACCCTAATGTTGTCGTGATTGTAGATGAAGCCGCAGCAAGTAAATTAAACTAATAAACGTAAAGTCTGGGTTTTGACACTCAGACTTTTACTGTCTAAAAATCACTGATAACATGGTAAAATAGAACCATGCGTTTAGACAAATTATTAGGTCAGGCTGGTTTTGGGTCGCGAAATCAGGTTAAAAAACTAATTCGCAGTCGTCAAGTGTATGTGGACGGTCGTTTGGCTGAAGCGGATAATCTCAACGTTGAGCCCAGTCTGCAAAAAATCACAGTATCAGGAAAACAAGTCAAACAGTCATCAGAGAAATATTTTCTTCTCAATAAACCTGCTGGCGTTGTTTCAGCAGTGTCTGATAAAGAACATCAGACAGTGATTGATTTAATCAAAGAAGCAGACCGTGTTCCAAAGCTTTATCCAGTCGGACGACTTGACCGCAGTACCGAAGGCTTGCTTCTCGTTACCAATAACGGTCCGCTAGGTTACCGAATGTTACATCCCAAATATCACGTTGCCAAGACTTATTATGTCGAGGTTAATGCGTTTTTAGCTGATGATGCGCCAGCATTTTTTGAAAATGGAGTGTCCTTTGATGATGGAACGATTTGTAAGCCTGCTAAGCTTGAGATTATCACAGCAAGTCCAGAAACAAGCTCTGCTTATGTCACGATTTCCGAAGGAAAATTTCACCAGATTAAAAAAATGTTTTTAGCCTACGGTGTAAAAGTGACCTATTTGAAACGACTAACGTTTGGAGAATTTCAACTGGGCGATTTACCAAGCGGACAATATCGTGAGTTGACTTCTACCGAAAAAGAAATCTTGAAAAATTATCTGTATTAGGTATCAGATGTTTTTCAGGATTTTTTTCGAATAAAATAGGTAGGAGGTGTGATGTGTTATCAGCGCTTGATGAAAACGGAAAATTAGTGTCTTTGTTAGACGCTATCCCAGCCAACCAAAATTTTGTTTGCCCAGCTTGCCACTCTGCTGTGCGTTTAAAAAATGGCAAAGTTATGCGTCCGCACTTTGCTCATGTTTCTTTGGATAAGTGTGATTTTTATAGTGAAAATGAAAGCAGTGAGCATCTTCAGTTAAAAGCGGCGCTTTATCATGCTGTGTCGCGGACTGAACAAGTCGTGGTTGAAAAAGTTTTACCAGATTTACATCAGGTGGCTGATTTATTTGTCAATGATAATTTGGCTTTAGAAGTGCAATGTTCGCGCTTATCAGAACAGCGATTATTTCAACGCACAAAAGCCTATCAAAGTCATGGTATTCAAGTGCTTTGGTTGTTGGGTGAAAAGTTGTGGCTCGGCAATCGTTTATCACCTTTGCAACGTCATTTTCTTTATTTTTCGCAGAATATGGGCTTTCATTTGTGGGAGTTGGATGTCACAAAACAGCTCATTCGTTTACATTATTTAATCTACGAAGATTTGCATGGCAAGATTCACTATCTAACCAAGACTTGTTCATTTTCAGATGATATTATGGCATTTTTTCGACTTCCTTATCGGCAGCAGAAGCTTTCAACTTACGAGGTAAACCAAGACCAAACCTTATTAACTTATATTCAAAAACAGCTATCTTCTCGCCATTCAATTTGGTTAAAAAGGCAAGAAGAAGCTTATTTGCAAGGGAAAAATTTGCTAAGTTTGCCTTTATCAGCTTATTTTCCACAAGTTCGTCCTTTTGATTTTGCTGAGGGGTTCTGTCAGATTTCCCAAGATTTATCACCGTTTTACGAAAATTTTCATTGCTTTTATCAAAATCAAACAGAAAAAGAACGTCAATGGCTTTATCCGCCAGCTTATTATGATAAAATGGTAAATAAACCTCAAAAAGGAGAATGTGATGTCAGATAATCGTAGTCATATTGATGAAAAATACCAATGGGATTTAAGCACAGTTTTTGCCACAGATGATGCTTGGGAAGCGGAGCTGGCTAGTCTTGATAGTGATTTAGAAAATGCTAAAGCTTACAAGGGGCATTTGACAGCGTCAAGTAATGATTTGCTTGCTATTACGGAAAGTTACCTTGCCTTGTCGCGTCGTTTGGAGAAGCTTTATGTTTATGCTTCAATGAAAAACGACCAAGATACAACAGTAGCCAAATACCAAGAATACCAAGCTAAAGCAACAGCAATCTATGCCAAGTTTAGTGAAATTTTTGCTTTTTACGAACCTGAATTGATGCAATTGTCTAAAGAAGCTTTTGAGGATTTCGTGGCAGAAATACCAGCTTTATCTGCTTATGCACATTTCTTTGAGCAACTTTTCAAACGTCAACCGCATGTTTTGTCACAGGCTGAGGAAGAATTGTTAGCAGGTGCGCAAGAAATTTTTGGAGCTGCAGGAGAAACATTTGGGCTTTTGGATAATGCTGACATCATTTTTCCAATCGTTCTAGATGATGAGGGCAAAGAAATTCAGCTAACGCATGGTAATTTCATTAGCTTGTTAGAATCAAAAAATCGTGATGTCCGCAAAGAAGCTTACCAAGCTTTGTATGCAACTTATGAACAATTCCAACACACTTATGCGAAAACCTTGCAAACCAATGTCAAAGTGCATAACTATGAAGCGCGTGTTCATCATTTTAAATCAGCGCGTGAGGCAGCGCTTTCGGCTAATTTTATTCCAGAATCTGTTTATGATACCTTGATTGAAACGGTCAATGCTAACCTGCCTTTGCTTCATCGCTACGTGGAACTTCGCAAGAAAATCCTTAAACTGGATGATTTGAAAATGTACGATATTCATACGCCACTTTCTGAAATGGATATGAGTTTTACCTATGAAGAAGCTTTGGCAAAAGCTGAAGATGTCTTGGCTGTTTTTGGCAAAGAATATTCTGAGCGTGTTCATCGTGCTTTTACAGAACGCTGGATTGACGTCCATGTCAATAAAGGCAAACGCTCTGGTGCTTACTCTGGTGGTTCGTATGATACCAATGCTTTCATGCTGTTAAATTGGCAAGATACCTTGGATAATTTGTTTACCTTAGTTCACGAAACGGGGCACAGCTTGCATTCGACATTTACACGTGAAAATCAACCTTATGTTTATGGAGATTATAGTATTTTCTTGGCAGAAATTGCTTCAACAACTAATGAAAATATTTTGACAGAAACACTTTTGAAAGAAGTTGATGATGACAAAGCACGCTTTGCAATTTTGAATCATTATCTTGATGGTTTCAAGAGTACCATTTTTCGTCAAGCACAATTTGCGGAATTTGAAGATATCATTCATAAGGCAGACCAAGCTGGAGAAGTGTTGACGAGTGATTACCTCAACCAACTTTATGCCGACTTAAACGAGAAATATTATGGACTCAGCAAAGCAGACAACCCAGAAATCCAATACGAATGGGCACGCATTCCGCATTTCTACTACAATTACTATGTTTACCAATACGCCACAGGATTTGCGGCAGCTAGTTATTTAGCTGATAAGGTTGTTCACGGTACACAAGCGGATATTGACCGCTACCTTGATTATCTGAAAGCAGGTAATTCTGATTATCCGCTTAATGTGATCAAAAAAGCTGGTGTGGATATGACAACAAGTGCTTATCTAGACGCTGCTTTCCGAATTTTCGAGGAACGCTTGGATGAGTTGGAAGTTTTAATTGAAAAAGGAGCACATCTATAAAATTATAGCGAGGTTGGGCACATTCTAACCTCGTTTTTATGTTATAATAGAAAAAATTTTTGGAGGTGCTGGCATGGAAATTAGGAAACTAGATGTTAATGATGAAGCGGCTTACCGAGCTTATCAAACGTCTTTGGAAAATGACGACAATCCCTTTATCACGACACGTGAGATTGGTGATTTTAAAACCTTTGTGGAAAATAGCAGAGCGCAAGAAACACAAACTACTAACCCTGATTATTCAACGATGACGACCTATTATGCCTTTTTGAATGGGAAAATTGCTGCGCGTATATCTTGTCGTTGGCAGCTGGAAAAGGGTAATCTTGCGACGATTGGTGGACACATCGGCTATCAAACCTCACCAGAATTTAGACGACAAGGTATCATGACCAAACTTCTTAGCTTTGCTCTTGAGCAATATGCCAAACGTGGCATCAATCCTGTGCTTATCACAGCGCGTGA
>Ga0129313_1001771_pt1 | contig 12732 bp, 12 predicted proteins | sample O1105metagenome_FD_94436 | JGI IMG/M metagenome (GOLD analysis project Ga0129313, IMG submission 94436) | Orangutan group fecal microbial communities from fecal samples from Wisconsin, USA - O1105 metagenome | ecosystem: Host-associated > Mammals > Digestive system > Large intestine > Fecal... | reverse complement strand
AGTTTAAACTTAACAGGCTGGATATTGCAGAAAATCCATTATTTGTTTATGAGGTTGGGGACGTTGCATTTCATGCTAATAATAATCGTGAGGTGATATTATGAGACATTCATTTAATCTTAAACAGTTGAATAATATAAGTAAGCTTATAGCAGTGGTACTGGCTGTGGTACTGGTATTATGGTATCCGGTTTCAGTGGTTAAGGCAGCGTCTGACGACGAAACAGTTATCATTTCCTCCGGGAAAAATGACGTGGCAGATACCGCACCTGTTGCTACGGCAGGAGACGTGGATGTCACATCGGGAGCCGGAGATATCGTAGTTACAGGAGCTCTTACCATAGATGGCCATTACGGTGACTGGGAGGGTTATCCTAAGACCACCATAACCTATAGCAGCAACAACGCAGAGTGTAACCATTACGGACAGCTTGCCATAAGCGGAGATAAGCTCTTCGGACATTTTAAGGCAAATGACCTGTATACCAGCAATATGCAGATACAGATATGGTACATCAATATAAACGGAAGACAGTTCCCTATACAGATACAGAATGAATCCGGTGGAAGGATTGACTGGAGCAAGGGCATACCTACTGCGACCGGAACCTACACAGGTCTTAAGATGTTCTTCGGATACAGCGGCGGTGACGAGCTGGGAAGTAATGTTGCCCTTACAATATATGATTCTGTCCATGGACAGGGGGCAAAGGGCGATGAGATAGAATTTTCCTTAAGCCTTTCAAAGCTTGCGGAATATACAGGCATTGATCCTGATCAGATGGGAACCATAACCATATACAATCCTAACCTTGGCAGTCAGGGCGTGACCATAGCAGGCTCTTCCACAGCACCATGGCTTGGTATTGCTATATGTCTTGTTGCTGTAGGCGGAGTTACATTGTATAGAAGAAAGAAAAAGAAATCTGTATGAATTGGGTAGTAATATTATTTTTGATAATTTGGATATATGTGCTGACAGTCATGAAGAGAGCGGAGATGGCAGTATGGTACTTCATCACAGGAAGTGTTGGAGTGCTTATATTTTCCATGATCCTTATTGAACCATATGTTGTGGGATTTCTGCAGAAGGCTGTTTCCGCAGCGGCAGGCATACTTGGCATGGCATCGGGTATGTATGAATCCTATTTCAATCAGGGGATATTGTTTATACAGAACGGACATGACAATCTGTCCATGTATATAGACTTTGAGTGCTCGGGTGTTATAGAGATACTGGCATTTCTGTCCCTGCTGTGGTTCTTCCAGGTGTACGATGTATATGAGAAGATCGCCGTAAGCGTTGTGGGAACAATATTTATATTTATCTCAAATGTTCTCAGGATATTCCTTATATGTGTTCTCATAAGATGCTTCGGCAGTGACTGTTATTTTATAGCCCATACTATAGTGGGAAGGATATTCTTCTATCTTTGTATGGTATTTTTGTATTTCTATGTATTTACCAAGCCGCAGATAATCAGGCAGAAGGTAGGTGTGTTCCACTATGAGCGAAATTAAAGATCTTCTTTTATCCTCTGTCATGTTCTGGATTGCCTGGATAATAATCCCACTTATAATGGAGATAATCCCTGCCATAGGAGATTTCTTTATACTCATAAAGCGAAGGATAAAAAAACGCAGGTATTCACCGTTGGTGTTCTATCCGGAGATAACGCTGATAATCCCGGTATATAATTCAGAGCAGACCTTCAGACAATGTATAGAATCCATAATGGAGTCGGACTATCCAAAGGATAAGATAGATATATTGATTGTAAATAACATGACAAAGGATGACAGCTTCTCAATATTTTGTCAGTGTCAGAAGGATTTCCCGGAACTTCACATGAACTGGCTCAATGCCAAGCAGGGAAAGTCCAGAGCATTAAATCTTGCTCTTTTTAACAGCAACGGCAAGTACATCATCCATATAGACAGTGACGGAGTACTTGAGACCTCAGCCATAAGAAATATGGTAACTATGTTTGAAAATGAAGATGACGTGGATTGTCTTACGGGTACTATACTTACAAATCCTACGCAGATTGACGAGACCAGGGGATCTTTCAAGCGTTTCATGCAGAAGCTGGAGTTTAGTGAGTATTGTCAGGCGTTTCTTGCAGGCAGGAATTTCCAGTCAGAGTTAAATAGTATATTTACCCTTTCGGGAGCATTTTCAGCCTTTAGGAAGTCGTCAATATTAAAGAGTAAGTTATATAATACAGATACTGTTTGTGAGGATACTGACGTCACCTTTCAGATACGAGATAGAATGGGAAAGAAGATCTCTCTTTGTTATAATGCCATCTTCTTCGTTGATCCCATAGAGTCCCTTAACAAATTATATGTGCAGAGACAGCGCTGGCAGAGCGGTGAGCTGGAGGTAATGCATATGTTCAGAAAAGAAAAGCTCCATGCAGCCAGAGGGTTTGTGTCTGACTTTGTTACCAGGGTGCTCATGTATGACCACACCTTCGCATTTCCCCGTATGATATGGTACTTTGCCTTGATATGTCTTGCATTTATCAATTATCCCCTTAAGCTGGTGGTACTGTCCACTCTGTTCATGTATTTCCTGTATGCCATTGCAAATGGACTCATGTATATATGCATAATCATGTTCCTTAAGGAATTTAAGGATATCAGAAGGTATTACATGAGAAAATGGTATACAGTATTCATCCTTCCGTTTTACAATTTTGTTATTTTCTGGTTCAGATTTGCAGGTATAATCAATTCCATAAAGGGAGTGCAGTCATGGAAGACCAGGACCATGACGGAGGAATGGCACAGCTTTGGGCAGGTTATAAAGAAGGACTTTCTTGGGGCATCGGAATTTTTAGAGAGACTTCGGAACGAGGTAAATAATAATGAGTAAGAAGCTTGGCGAGAAAAGCGAAAGCAGGAAAAATAAAAAGAGCATTAAGAAAAAAAAGGTACTGTTTACCCTTGGGATAGCAGTATTTATGGCACTGGTAACCCTTGCGGCGGTGATGGAGATGAGTAACTATGAGTATGACGTTCTTGACCGATATGACGATGATCAGAACAGGATGGCCAGGCAGCTTGGTGATACTTTGTCCCTGATGTACAGTGATGGCAGGAATGATCAGGAGATAATAGAGTATATGGATTCTCTGGAGTCTTCCGGTAGCAGATTCTATGTGCTTACCAAGGAAAATGAGGTTATATTTGCCAGGGATATAGTGACTACGAAAGGACTTGGTGCTCTTAAGGATAAGAGCCGATTTTATGATCGGATAGAGGAACAGGAAGTGTCTATTGCGTCTGCGGTGTTTAGAGGCGCAGATTCAAATATGGAGATCGCTGTGATATCTGATATATATACCGTAAAGGCAGATATGGGAATGATAAAGCACTCGTATTATGTCTATATGATACTTGCCCTGATCTGCCTTATAATGCTTGCCATACTGGAGATAATGCTTGGGGTATGGGGCAGTGCGGAGAAGAAATATATCAATGCCCAGGATATGCTGGAGCGGAGAAACCAGGACATGGAGGATCTCTCCGAGGAGCTTATGTCGGATACGTCTGAGGGAACCGAGACTAAGAGTCCGGTGGCTGCAGACAACAACTATGGCTTTAATACCGGTATAGAGACTGTGAATGGTGTGTCGGTATTTAATGTATTTACTATGAGAGATCTGATGGTAAAATCCAAGAAGCGTGGCATGGAAAATGTTCACATGATGTTCTTTGGAGTGATATTTGACCAGATCCATATCTCAAGGGATCAGATGTTTAAGTGTATACAGAGGTTTAAGGAATTCCTTGGAGATAATGAGGTGCTAGGCCGGCTAAGGGGCGGAGTGTTCGTGGTGTTCTCATATAAAGCAGACAGGGAACAGGTAACTATCAGATATGAAGAGCTGGTAAAACACTTTGATGAGGCAGTTGCGGGGCTTGATGTTGGAGTAAGGCACAGTATTGAATATGATGATGGCAGAAATATGGTGGCGATAATGGATTCATATACGGAAAACGGTATAAGATAACAGAGCGAGACGTTTGTGTAAAAAATGGGTATAAGAAATTAATAAGAGATAAATATGAGAGATCAGTATAGGAGATCAGGAGGCAGGACAGTATATGAGATACCAGCAGTATAAATTCAAGTTTTATCTTAATGCCAGACATGCCATATATATAAAAGGCAGATTGGGGGATGTGCACCCTCATACATGGGAGATCATCCTTCATGTTACCAAACTTAAGAGCGGATTTATAAGGTTTGGTGAAGTGGAAAAACAGATAGAAGATTTCGTTGACAGTTACCAGTCAAAGACTCTTAACGATGTGGAGCCCTTTGACAAGATCAACCCGACACTTGAGAATTGTGCCAGATACTTCAAGGATAGGATACAGGTCATATTAAATGCAAATGGCTGGGTGCTGTTAATGCTTGAAATAAGCGAGACTCCTGCCAGAACCTATGTATTAAATCTGATGGATGAGCAGGATTCTTATGCAGATCAGAATATAAGTACTCTTACGGATATGATACTGGATGAAATAAATAACGGAGTAGAAGATTAAAGTGAAGCAGAGAGAGAACAGGCAGAGGTGGATATACAATTTAACAGGAATATTTATACTGCTTTCATTAAGCGTGATCCTTGTTCTGGTGCTCCATGCCATTAACTGGGAGCCATCGGGAAATGACATCTGGGGTCACATGTACAAGGGACAGTATATGTACCAGGCATTAAAGAAGGGGGATCTGTACCCTTTGTTTGATATGAAATGGTATAACGGTATCCAGTTGTACAGATACTGGCCGCCTCTTTCATATTATGTTATGGCACTTTGTCTTTTCTTCACCGGGGGAAATGTTATATCAGCCTATATACTCCTTCTTGGAATCGTATTCTTTGTAGGCGGTCTCCCGTTTGTCATATGGGGAAACATAACAGACAGAAGGCGGGTCGGCGTGCCTGCCGGAGCTCTCTGGTTCTTCATGCCTGCCATAATCAAGGTGTCCTTCTGTGACGGAAATCTCCCACAGATCATAACCACAGCCATAACACCTTATGTGATATTTTTCCTGTGCAGATATGTACATGATAAGTCTAAGAAAGCAGCTGTTGGTTTATTTGCAAGTATGTTCTTTATGGTACTTGGACATGTGATGGTTACAGCCATAACAGGACTTGCTGCCTTCATATACCTCTTTATAGATCAGCTTATAAATAAGGACTGGAAGAGGATGTTTATGGCACTTTGCTACATGGTATGCGGAATACTTCTTGCAGGTATCATCATAGTTCCCGCCCTTTCAGGTGGCGGAGTTGCCGCCGCAGAGCAGACCGGATCTACCATACTTGTGGATTATTCATACCCACTAAGTGTATCGTTAAATCCGTTTTACAGGTTTGTGATCAATTCCAGGGACGTTTATTATTTCGGTATAGGTGTGATACTCATATGCATATTAGGGGCATTTCTTGCCAGGGGAAAACGTACGGCAGGGTTTATATTTGCCATCATACTTGTGGCACTTACTACCACGTCGGCAGCAGTATTTCTGTCTAAGCTGCCCTTTAGCAGTCTCTTCTGGATGACAAGATTTTCACCTATGATGTATGGATTCTTCTTCGCCTCACTTATGGAGTGGAAGACCATAAAGAACAGATATCTTGCAGTGGTGGCAGGTATACTTATCCTTGAGATAATTCCATCCCTTATGCTTAACGATTACAGGATAAATGCCGGTTCCTCAACAAAGAGGGATGTGAGTCTTTTAAGGGATAATACTGTCCAGAGAGCGTCGGTCATGGACAGCAGCGAATACGGTTCATACCCTTCCTTTGGCGTAAGTGGAGATGAGGGCGTGGCATATACCTTCGGTTGGGCATGGCAGGGAGCCGTCACCGGAAGAAATATAGTGCTGCTTAATGAGGCACTGGAACAGGGAAGATTTTTATATGTATTTGACCGGAGCATAGAGCTTGGAGATGACGCTGTGCTGGTACAGAAGAATAAGCTGGCACACAGCGAGGGCACGGAAGAGGAGCTTTTGGCTGCGGCAGATAAGTGTGGCTACAGCCTGGTTTCCGAAACAGATACGGGTTATGTGTTTAAGCTGTCTGCAAATGGTACATTAAGTTCCGGTGAGAATTTTGGTGTGGTATCAGAGTATAAAGATATCGCCATAGGAAAGTACGCTGATGAGATGACAACCTTGTACCCATGCTTTAAAATGGGAGACAGTATTTATATTGATGATTATGATATGGATGAGCTGGCAGGCTATGATACCATATTCCTTTCAGGCTTTGAGTACAGAAACAGGGCAAATGCCGAGAATTTGGTAAGAAAGCTTGGAGAGAAGGGTGTCAGAGTGGTGATAGATACTACTCATATGCCGGTAACATCAGGAAGTAAGGAGCAGAAATTCCTTAATGTGTTACATCAGGAGATAAGATTTACCAACAGCTATCCGGAGCTTACCATATACGGACAGAACATATCCACAGGTCCGTTTATGTACGGAGACAGGGAATTTACCACAGGGTATATATCATACCTTGATAATCCCTTAGGAACTTTCAGATATGATACCCATACACTGACCTTCTTTGGATATAATGATGATACTCCGAATGTGTATTTTCTTGGTATAAATCTTATGTATTTTGCTACATCTACAGGAGATGACACAGCCGCAGGGATACTTGATGATATACTTTCTGCGTCCCATGACAGTATTCCTGATAGGAAGATCGTTCCGGTTTCGATTGAATATTCGGGAAATAATCTTATTATAGATACAGACAGTGATAATGTGAACACGACTATTGCATATCAGAATATATTTGTTTCTGACAGTGAGATAAGGGAGGATAATAACCTTCTGGTAGTTGACGCCGGAAGGACAGAGATAGGACTCCATTATCCGCTTTTTTTACAGGGACTTATAGTAAGTATACTTGGTATGGCAGCGTTTGCAGTGTTATACTATAGAGATGGTGGAGGTTGCCATGAGGAAAAAGAAAAAATGTCAGGTCATAGCCCACAGGGGAGCCAGTGCTCTGGCTGAACATGAGAATACCCTTGAGGCATTTGATATTGCCATGGAGCTTAAGGCTGACATGGTAGAATTTGATGTGAGAAGAACTATGGATGATGAGCTTGTGGTGTTTCACGATAAACAGCTTAAGGGGACGGATATAGGGAAGCTTACATATGGACAGATAAATGATATAACAGGTAAGGAAGGGTACAGAGTACCTACATTTGCTGAGGTTCTTAAGGTGTGTCAGGGAAAGGTGCACCTTGACATAGAACTTAAGGAGACAGGTTACGAAAAAAGAGTTGTTAATCTGGTGAGGAGATATTACAATTACAATGAATATTCCATAAAATCATTTTTAGATATAGTATCTCTTAAGATAAAGGAAATTGATAACAAAATAACCACAGGGCTGCTTGTGGGAACTGAGCATACAGGCTTTAAAACTCATATCCATGAGTATTTTCCCGAAAAGCGGCTGAGACTGTGTAAGGCGGATTTTGTGTCGCCACATTATAAGCTGGTCACGGGAGAATTTGCAGGGAGAATGAGAAGGCAGAGGATACCTGTATATGTGTGGACAGTAAATGACAGCAAGACAATGAAAAAGCTTATACATAAGAGGGTTGCTGCAATAATCACGGACCGCCCTGATGTTATGATGGAATTAAAGATGAAGATGAAAATGGCATAATCTGATGTGTTAGCCGGGTTATTCCGGGTATAGCACGCAATTACATTGTGAACTGTAATATAGCATATATAAAGGCTGTACTTAGTAATGTTATGTATGAAGAAAAATATAATATAAAGGTGGACATGACATTTACAGCTATGAACACGTCGGATGACGGCAGATATGAGTCTGTCGGAGACGAGGAAACTTCGTCTGCTTCTGAAGACACTCAGAAAGAGAAAATTACAGAGGCTACTACAGAGAAGACCACCGAAACTGATGAAGAGACGGATTATGTTATACCATACAGTAGTGACAGATATCTTACAAATGATGATCTTGTGGGATTGTCGTCTGAGGAACTTATGTATGCAAGAAATGAGATATATGCAAGACATGGATATATATTTAATGATGCTGAAATTCGTGCATACTTTGAGAAGAAACCATGGTATACTGGAACAGTGAAGAGTGAGGATTTCTCCAGCAGTGTATTTAATGACTACGAATATAAGAATATTACTTTCTTAAAAAAACACCAGGATGGAGAGCATACCAGCTACAGTGCAGAAAGTGAATAGATTATAACAGGAGGCAGAAGATGTTCAGTAAAACAATAACTACAGAAGATCCGATTTATGAAGCGGTCTTATCCTTTAAGAATAATAATTATTCAATGAAAGGTGATTTCTATGGACGTACATATAATTATGTACATGCCATAGTATTTGATGTTATTCCGGATGAGCAGGCAGTAGCAGGCATAATTCCCGGAGTATATGAAATGATATACAATTACATAGGAACACTGGATGATCCCCAGATGTTTTATGTGTGGGCAGGCAGTATTGCCACAGACGCAGCATTTTCCTATGTATACAATAATTCGCCGGAGTTTCTTGACGCAAAGGTGGATTACTCCTATGGTTCTGCAGAGTCTGTTACAGATTACGCAGGACAGGATGGAGAGGTATTTGTGCCACTGGCAGCACTTAAGAACGGAGAGTGTATAGAAGAACTGTTCAAATACATTGAAGGACTTCCGGTTACTGCCAGGATAATCAAGCAAAAGTATTATTTTGAAAATATGAGCATTTCCGAGATAGCCGCTTCCATGAGCATAAATCCTGATGAGGTAAGGAGCAATATCGCCTACATTAAGTCGGTGGTGAAGTATGCAGTCATGAAGTATGGCGGAGCTTCCACAGGCACAGGCAGGGGAGATAATGTGAACACCCTAGGTGCTATATGGTATATTTTCTCCGGAAGCACAGAAGGACTTATAAGCGGTGAGCTTACAGGAAGACTCTATGTGGCAGGTGCACCACAGCCGGCTGAACCACAGGGGATATTTGACGAGCAGACCATGTCAGAGTTCTCGGGAGATGTGGGAATGATAGACACAGATGACATGGATGATGTGTCAGGAAGCACCGGCATGGATGAGGCAGCAGGTACAGAAAACGGTGCACCAAAGAGCTTCCTTTCAACCACTGCAGGTAAAGTGGCAATAGGTGTCATTGCTGTAGTTGTCACTGTAGGTGTAGGCGTGGGAACCTATGCCATTATGCGTAATTTTGGCAGTAATAAAGACAATACCACTACGGAGGCGGTTACAGAGGCAGCGTCCGCAACTGATACGGAGACCACTACGGAAGCAGCGAAGCTCACTGACAGGGAGAAGCTTCAGAAGTATTACGAGGACACAGTGGTAAAAGAAGATGGAATGATGGAGACTGAGGTGACGGGAAAGGTTGATGTAACCTGGGATGTTGCAAAAGACGGCAGGGTCGTTAATTCCGAACCTTGGTTTAATAGTACAGGTATACTTAACTACAGGATAGCCGACTTCGATTACGATGGCAGCCTTGAATTGTTTGTAGTTTCAATAGTTGACGCTCCCGACTGGACTAAGGATGTCCCAGCAGGCGTACAGGACACATCTATGGTCATAAGCCCGGAGAACAGAAAATGTATGAGCTTTAGGATGTATGAGCTTGAAAATGGTCAGGTAACCCTGGCAGACGAGTATACCGACAGCTATTGTGGCAGTTCTGTGTTGAGGCCTATACATAATTATTCCTTCTATGATTCTACAGAGACGTACAGGGATATAACAGTAAGGATAGCACCCGGCAAGGACGCAATGTATATTGCGGTTACAGATAATGACTATAAGAGATATCCATTAAATGTGGACAGTTATTCTCCTATATACATCTACAATGATATTCTGTCATATAAGAACAACAGCTTTGAACTTGATTTCGGCTATGAAAATCATGCGGCGCCTATAAGTGGATATCAGTATTATGAGAGGCTTTCAGATGGCTCATACCAGGATCAGTGGAGTGATGAAACTAACACTCCGGGAGACGTTTCCCTGTTCTCGGATGAGTATAAGGCAGATAGAAAGGACAAGGAAGGAATAAGTCCTGACCTGATCTCCAGGGATGATACTTATTATTCAGATATACAGGCGTACCTTAAGAACAAGCTCGGACTTATATGGAATGATGACGGAAGTCTTAAGAACCAGGATGTGATCACTATGTTTGCATTTGAAAGGACAAGCCTTACAGAAGATGATGTTGATACTACAGGTGCACATCTTAAGTGGAACATAAAGGCGGATATGAAATTTACAGCGGTAAATAAAGACGCCTTAAGAGAGTATGATGTGGTGGATCCTGAACAGGTGAAGAAGGATAACGCAACCACCGAGGCAACCACAGAAGCAACTACAGAGGCCACAACAGAGGTAACCACAGAAGCAACCACCGAGGCGACCACGGAAACTCCTGAGACCTCCGGTGATGACGACTATGTAATATCATACAGCAGCAACAGGTATCTCAATAATGACGATCTTAAGAATATGACAGGCACACAGCTTATGTATGCCAGAAATGAAATATATGCAAGACATGGATATATATTCAATGATCCGGAGCTTCGTGCGTATTTTGAAGGAAAGTCATGGTATAAGGGAACTGTAAGCAGTGAGAACTTCTCCAGCAGTGTATTTAATACTTATGAGTACAAGAACATATCCTTCCTTAAGAAGCATCAGGATGGCGTGGACACAGGCTACAGTGCGGAAAGCGAATAGGGATAGGAGAAATCTGTCACATGAGGTAAAGGACAGTGCCGGAAATAAGTGACATATAAGATATACAAGAAATGAACAGCGATAAAACGTGCTTTGCGAGTTTTATACGCTGATTAGCAGTCGACACACAAATGCAGTCGTGTAAGCATGTTGCACTTGACTCGTTGCCATAACATAAGAAAAACACTCCATGGTATGATTGATATGATACATTCATACTTTGGAGTGTTTTTTGATCCGTAACACAGCCTTCGTGTAAATTTGCTTCTGCTATGCAATGTATTTTGAACCTATAATGCGTTTTTGCATATAATATGTTTTTACATATAATATGTTTTGGCATGTAATATGTTTTGGCATGTAATATGTTTTCGCACATTATACTTTTGGGGGATATTACAGTAACTTTCTTGCAAGCCATACAAGTATGCATGCACCTATTATAGAAACTATAGTGCCGCCGATAAAACCTGAGGCATGTATTCCAATGATACGAAGGAGAACACTTCCTATAACACCGCCTACAACGCCGAGGATTATATTTCGTACAAGGGACCCCTCGGACTCCATAAGCTTACCTGCGATATATCCTGCAATAGCTCCGCTGATGATATTCACGATTATACCAACAATTACTCCCATAATCTTTGACCTCCTGATCACATTAAATTCAAATGTATGTTATATTAGTATATATTATCACCATTTTCTTATAATACAATTAAAAGAAAATAAAATATTGTTAAATAGAACCTCCGGTTAAATACGAAAGTGGCGGATGAGTGACAGATAAATAGTGTAAGGCAGGTAGAGACTATGCCGGAAGTAAAGATATATATGAATAGGATATAGAATATATGGGAAACTGAAGTTATATGGCGCATGATAAACGTATTGAAAAGAAAAATATAAATTATATGGCAGGTGATAAGCATATGGTGAGTGAAGAGCACAAGGAAAATAATGAATATATTGAAGGCGGAAAATGTAAAAAGACTAAAGAAGTTACCAGAACTGTGGAATATTCAAGAACTGTACAGACGAGGCTGGCGGCTCCGGCAAATCTTAACGGAGGAGGAAGACTGTTCGGAGGAGATCTTCTGCAGATGATAGATGAGGTTGCAGCTATTGTAGCCAAGCGGCATACAGGTCAGACAAATGTTACAACGGCGTCCATAGATAATCTTATATTTAAGGACGGTGCTTATGTGGAAGAGCTGTTGGTACTGGTTGGCTATATAACCCATGTGGGTAATTCCTCTATGGAAGTCAGGGTGGATACCTATGTTGAAAATCTTAATGGGGAGAGGAGACCAATAAACAGAGCCTATCTGGTAATGGTGGCTCTTGATGATACAGGAAGACCAAAGACTGTGCCAAGGATAAAATTGCTTCATGAAAATGAAAGGGCAGAGTGGGAAGCTGCGGAAAAAAGAAGGGGACTTAGACTCGAGAGAAGGATAGAGGGCTTCTGAAATCCGGGTAAAGTTTACATAAAATCTGTATAAAAATTAATACAATATTTGCCCCAAAAAGTCGTTGACATTTGAGGACTGGTTTAGTATTATATCACTTGCGCAGTCGAAAGACGCCGATCTTCGAATCAGGCCTGAGACATAAACGCAAAGGAAAATAAAAAAGTTGTTGACAGATGCTTCTGAATGTGATAACCTATATAGGTTGTCGCAAGTGAGAAACACAGATGACAACAAAACAAAATAAAAAAGTTGTTGACAAACGGTTTTAAATGTGATATTTTGTAAAAGTTGTTGCGAACGAAATCGTGAAACAACAAAAGCAAATGAACCATGAAAATTTAACAACATGACAACCCTGAAATTTCTTATAAAATTTCAAGAACGTTGGATGGTAAAACATCAACAAACCAATAACAGTAAAAAAGGT
>Ga0129313_1001770_pt1 | contig 12732 bp, 12 predicted proteins | sample O1105metagenome_FD_94436 | JGI IMG/M metagenome (GOLD analysis project Ga0129313, IMG submission 94436) | Orangutan group fecal microbial communities from fecal samples from Wisconsin, USA - O1105 metagenome | ecosystem: Host-associated > Mammals > Digestive system > Large intestine > Fecal... | reverse complement strand
GATAATAGCTGAAATCTTTTCAGGTGAGATTCCCATAGAACACAGAATACCAATCGTCAATGCACCGATCACCGTAGCGGCCGCACACGCATCTCCCAATAGAGAGCCGGCAATAGTTAATACGGTCAAACACTGGCAACCAAATCTTTCATTGTATAAAGTCCCGGCTTCTGTTTTACCAAGAACACAGCGGCGGTAATTGCTCCCTCCGCAAACATAGCTCGGTCTTTCGCCTCATGCTTGATCGTAATCATCTGTGTCCCTGTGTCAAAAATGATCTCATGCGTCCCTACAACATTGCCTAAACGCAGCGAGTGAATTCCGATTTCCTCTTTGGTCCTCTTTCCATTTTCCGGACGTCCAATATTATAGGTCGCATTCGGCCGAACTTCCTTAATGGCATTTGCAATAATCAGCGCTGTACCGCTTGGAACATCCACCTTACGATTATGGTGATAGTCTAAAATTTCAATATCCGCATCCGGAAATGCTGCCGCTACCGTCTTGCATAATTCTCCGACCAGAATAGCGGCGACTGCCATATTATGAGCAAAGAAAACAGGGATATGCTTCGCCGCTTCGTGGATCATTGCAATTTCAGCTTCCTCCTGCCCTGTGGTGGCAACGACCAAAGGAAGACCTTTTTTTACTGCATAATCCACCAAAACCTTGGTTCCCGCCGGATGAGAAAAATCAATGATGCAGTCCGCCTCTCCATGGAAGTCCTCTAAAGAGTGCAGTGTTCCTTCCGTTGCCCCTACGCTCTCTACCGCCGCGGCAAGTTCGGTCCCTTGATTGCCTTCCTCCACCAGGCGGCGCAAGATACTGCCCATGTGCCCTCCAGCCCCGTTGACCAACACTCTCATACTATTGTCTCCTTTCTCCATTTCCTGTGTTTGAATCTAATCTAATTACTGTCCTTTTAAAAATCGGTTTGGGCTAAACGCATCAATGTTGTAGGAAGGTTTTCCCTCTGTGATCAGCTCTGCCATCAGTTTTCCGGTTATAGGCGACATCGCTATGCCATCCCCTTCATGTCCTGCGGCCATGTAAAAACCTGGCAGGGTGCTCACTTCCCCTAACAGCGGCAAGCCATCCGGCGTATAAGGGCGGAATCCAGAGAAAAACCGGATCACGCTTAAATCTTTTAAGCCCGGCAAAAATCGCAACACGCGCTTACACATAGTTTCGATTGCTTCAAATGTATTTTCATCTTGGAATTCAACAAACTCACGTGTTCCTCCAAACACAAGTCCTCCGTCTGCCGTCTGCACAATATTCATAGAAGATCCCAACCGCAGAACCGTTTCATCCTTGATGCTTTCCGGACGGAACTTGATCACATTATAACGTGCACATTGGAGCGTCGGACTCATGTAAAACCCTATAGGTTCTGTTACTGCAAGCTGTCCCTTTCGTGGCTTGATTGGCAGATCCAGCCCTGCCAATTTTGCTACCTTTCCAGCCCACGATCCACAGCAATTTACTACTGCAGACGCTCTGAATTCTCCCTTGGTTGAAATAACACCTTTACAGCATCCATTTTCAATGAGAAATCCGTTTACTAGCGCCCCATTGACTACCTCAACGCCACACTCTTTTGCCAATCTCAAAAATGCGAAGGTCAGCTTTAGCGGATTGATTTTATTGGCAGAAGGTGAATACAATGCGCCACAAATATCACGACTCAACTGCGGTACGATTTCGAATGCCTCCTCTGCTGTGATCATTCTTACATCTACGCCGCTTTTTTGCTGTTTTTCCACCATCTGTGCCAGGATATCCCACTGTTCTCGGTCCTCTACGGGCTGCATTCCTCCCGCTCCGATTTCATAATCAACATCACCGCCCAACTCCTCACGAATTTCATCGAACATTCGGATAGACCGAATTGCAAGATCAAGCTGAGGCCCCGGCTTTTTTGTATGGCAGCCTACAAACCCATCGGTGGCGCCTGCTGAGCCATCTGCCGTATCTCCCCGCTCCAGCATCAGGACTTTTTTGCCCTTTTTCCCTAATTGCCACGCAATGGAACAGCCAATAATCCCCCCGCCAACAATAATCACATCATACATAGCCGATCCTCCAATTTGCATATAAGGCTTCATTTTAGCTAATCCATTCATATTGTAAAATCTTTAGTTGACCCCACTTACTGTACATTGTATACTTCTTAATATGAAGTCTATCTCTACACTTATTTTTATACAACGGTCAACATAACCAGTATTTCCCTTCTTCATTGTACTACCTGCCCATTTCTTCCCCGAACCCCAACTGCGATTGTATGTGTTGTACTTTTCAAGGCCTTCCTTTCTGATTTTTATGATAATATCACGGAGGTATTGTATGTCACTCACTATCCATGAGCTTCTCCTCCGCCGCGTACTTCCGCGCTTGAACCTCATTTCCGGCAGCAATGGGCTAAATAACGAAATTCATTCCATCAATAGTGCTGAACTGCTGCATGATGAGAGTTGTTTCCATTCCGGCGATTTAATTTTTACAACAGGATACGATATATGTGACAGCGAAGCTTATCGCACCCTTCTGCCTAAATTGGTCCAACAAGGGATCAGCGGGATCGTACTTCAAACAGGCCGATATCAAGAAACTGTCCCCCCTTATTTTGTGTCTTTATCCAATCAATTGGGCCTTCCCGTCCTAACGATACCTTGCAGTGTTTCACTTTCTGAAATTTTATTTGCTCTTTTTCCCCTTCTGTCTCGCCCTCAGCACAATATTCTGGATGACCACACGATCAGTTCTGCAAAGTCTTTTTTTCAACAATGTCTCAAAGAGCATGGAGATAAATTATTCCTTGACCTGGACAATCAACGCATCCGCCTCATCTTCCTCGAAGCAACTGCCCCATCTGCCGTTGATCAAGTCGTGCTTCAAAAATCATTCCTGCAAATCCGCTCTTTTGTACAAGCTGCCTGCCACTTTTGTATGTGGACCTCACTTTCAGAAAACTGCTATGCCTTTATCGCTGCACATTCCCGCGAAGACTCTCCCTCTATGATGTATCGCCTGCATTTGCAGTTTGTGGCTTTAGCGCAAGAAACCGGGATCAATTACTTGCTCGGGAATGATTATTTAACTGCCCCTGAACAGTTGGAATCCACCATACAGCGCGCTGCAGAAGGCCTACATACCCTACATCTGACAGAAGCGAAACGCGGCGTTTGCACCTACGAATCCATCCGCTTTATCCGTATGCTTAGCTATCTCCGCAGAGACGATTCCTCCATTTTTTTAGAAAACCACGCATTAAAATCACTTCTTTTATATGACAAAAAGAATCACACCCATTATATGGATACCTTACGCATATATTTATCCAGCAACTGCAATCTATCCCGGACCTCTAAAGTCCTTTTCATTCATCGGAATACACTCATTAACCGATTAGATAAAATCAGCTCCATAAGTGGTTTACGTATGGAAGATTACTATGCGCGCATCCATATTTCCATTGCTTTGATGTTCCATGATTATTTTGCGCCGTAAGAGGAGCAACCCTCTTCACCGCAACACCTCTCCGCAATTTACTGTCCAAAAAACAACCACCCCTGCGGAATTGATTCCGCAGGGGTGGTTACTTATAAAAGGGGTACGCCGCGGCCCCAAAAGAGACCGCGGCGCATTTCATGGGCAGTATCCTGCCCTCCCGCCAGGGAAGACCTGGATACTTACTTCAGAAAGCGGTTGGGGCTAAAGGCGTCGATGTTGTAGGAGGGCTTTCCGTCCACGATCATCTCGGCAATCAGCTTACCAGTAATGGGAGACATGGCGATACCGTCGCCCTCATGACCCGCGGCCATGTAGAAGCCGGGCAGAGTCTTGACCTCACCCAGCAGGGGCAGGCCGTCGGGGGTGTAGGGACGGAAGCCAGAGAAGAAGCGGATCACGCTCACGTCCTTCAGCGCGGGGAAGAAACGGGCGGCGCGCTTCATCATTGTGTCGATAGCCTCGAAGGTGTTTTCCTCCTCATAGCCTACGAACTCACGGGTAGCGCCGATCTCAACGCCGCCGTCCTTGGTCTGGGCAATACTCAGAGAGGCGCCCAGCTTCAGGATCGTCTGGTCCTTGATGGACTCAGGACGGAACTTGATCACGTTGTAGTTTGCGCACTGCAGCATAGCGGTCATGTACTTGCCAATGGGCTCAGTGATGGCCAGCTGGCCCTTACGGGGCTTGATGGGCATGTCCAAGCCAGCCAGAGCGGCCACCTTGCCAGCCCAGGAACCGCAGGAGTTCACCACCACAGGGGCGCGGAACTCCTCGCCGGCGGCAGTCTTAACGCCCACGCAGCGGCCGCCCTCGATGAGGAACTCAGCCACAGCGGCACTGTTCTTGTACTCGGCGCCCAGCTTCTCAGCGGCCTTGCGGTAAGCAAAGGTCAGATTGATGGGGTTGACGCCGCAGCTCTTGGCGCAGTACAGAGCACCCATGATATCCTTGGCCAGGTTGGGCTCCAGCTTGCAGGCCTCCTCGGCAGAGATCATGTGGATGTCAACGCCGGACTTGCGCTGCTCCTCCACGATACCGGCCAGCAGGTCCCACTGCTCCTGGTTCTCAACAGGCTGCATACCGCCGCAGTCCTCTTCAAACTCGATGTCGATCTCGGGGCCCAGCTCCTCCTGCAGGTGGCGGAACATCTCGATGGACTGAACCGCCAGATCCAGCTGCACACCGGGCTTCTTGGTATGATAACCGACCACGCCGTCGGTAGCGCCAGCGGAACCGCTGGCAGAGTCGTTGCGCTCCAGGACCAGAACCTTCTGATTCTTCTTAGACAGCTGCCAGGCGATGGAACTGCCAATGATGCCGCCGCCAACAATAATTACATCATACATTACTCGTTCCCTCCAAAAGAAGAAATCTTTACAGGACGAGCGGGCATTCTGCTCTTCATAGGCAGTACCTCAGCGGGGTTCTGCCCAGTCTGACGGGTGATCATCTGCTGAACCAAACGGCCGCAGGTCTTGCCCTGGCACAGGCCCATGCCAGCTCTGGTACGGCGCTTCACGCCGTCCACGGTGGTAGCGCCATCTGCGATGGCTGCCTTAATCTCGGCTTCCGTTACCTCCTGGCAACGGCAAATCAGTAATCCGTTATCCATGGCTCATATTCCCCTTTCTCAGTTTCTGGGCAGGCGCTTCATGCTGCGCACCACGTCAACATACTCCATGGGCACCGCCAGGCGCACCACAGCAGTACCGGCGTAGCTCTTCACCTTAGTGACGGCCAGCACAGTGCCCTTGCACACGACCTCGCCGCCACGGCTGACGGCGTCCACCACATCGCCCTTGTTGGGCAGAGGCAGATACTCGAAGGGGAAATCGACCGTACCCTCGGTCTCGGAATAGGACTTATCAACAATGGTGATGGCCAGGCCAGGGCAGTTGGCTACGCACAGGCCGCAGCCGGTGCACTTCTCCTCATGCAGGCAGGGCAGATTGGTGATCTGCTCACCGATGGTGATAGCGCCGAACTTGCAGATACCCTCGCAAGGGTTGCAGGGAATCTCCTGTACACACTCGACACACGCGACTCTGCCCTTCTTCTTGCGCTCCTCGCTGGGCACACCGGGGCAATTGGCCAGCTCCTCAGCGGAGGGCACGCCAGTAAACTTTACGCCTTCCATTATAAAGACCCGCCTTTCTTAGCCTGATAATCCGCCATATACTGCAGCTGCTGCTCCTTAGCCACGCGGCGCTTCTCGCCGAACTGGCCGGAACGCAGAGTATTCAGGCGGCCGGTGATCTCAGCCTTCTTGGCCGCGGCGTCCTCTGCGCTCAGATAGCCCAGGGCCTCCGCAGCGGCGACGCCAGCCATGTTGCCCTCTTCCATAGCGGAGGAGGCCTCCTCGACGCCGGTCACGTCGCCGGCCACATACAGGCCAGCTACGCTGGTCTCCATGTTACGGTCATGCAGAGGCACATGGCCGCCAAAAGCGGGAATGAAGCAGAACTCGCAGCCGGCCATCCAGATCAGCTCGGTCATGGGGTTCAGGCCAACTGCCAGACACAGGGTGTCCACGTCGAAGGTCTTCTCGGTGCCGGGAATCTGCTGGAACTTGCTGTCGACCTGAACGATGGTGACCTTCTCCACCTCGTCCTTGCCGATCACTTCCTTAATGGTGTGGCTGACATAGAAAGGCACACCGGCGCGGCGGATCTTGCCCGCATGTACGCCGTAGCCGCCGATGCCGGGCGCGGCCTCAACCAGGGCCACAACATCAGCACCAGCCTGCATCAGCTGATAAGAAACGATCAGACCCACGTTGCCGGAACCCAGCATCATAATGCGCTGGCCGGGCAGAACGCGGTTTACGTTGATCATGGTCTGGGCAGCGCCGGCGCCCATAACGCCGGGCAGGGTGCTGCCGGGGAAGGCCAGGTAGTTTTCCTTAGCGCCAGTGGCAATGATGACCTTCTTGGCCTTGACCACATAGTGCTCACCGTCATGGATCACACCCAGGGAGCAGTCCTTCTGCATGCCGTACACCAAGGTATTCAGCCAAACCTCGGCGCCGCTCTTCTCGACACGCTCCAGCAGCTGCTGACCGATGACATAGCCGCGGGTGCCGGCCTGATGGGCACGGGAACCAAAGAACTTATGGATCTGCTTGAACAGCTGACCGCCGGGCAGGCGGTTCTCGTCCATGACCAGGACCTTGGCACCAGCGGTGGCAGCCTGGTAAGCGGCGCTCAGGCCAGCAGAGCCGGCGCCAACGATTGCAACATCAACTTCTTTGATTTTCACTTTGCTTCCTCCTTCTGCTCAAAAGAGCCAAGGCCATCCTGAGTCTTGACGTGCATACCGTCACGGACGGGAGTTACGCAGGTACGGGTGTTGGGTACGCCATCGACGATCATCATACAGTCGGTACAACGACCGATCGCGCAGAAAATGCCTCTCTTCTCATGCCGCTTCACAGTATAGCGGAAAGAACGGATACCAGCATTCATCAAAGCGCTGGCAATGGGCTCGCCTTCCAGGGCTTCAACGGGCTGTCCATCACAGTAAATGGTCACTTTCTTTGTGGTATCTAATTCATCCAGAATTGGATGTTCCACAATTCTCATTTCTGTTGCACTCCTTCTTATTGAATTTGGCATTTTCCTATGAAACTTCTTCCTTGACACAAAACAACGCTTTGGGGGATTATGCTAAACCGCCCCGGTCCAATACGGCCCAACGGGTCGCCCCGCTCTCCGTGGGTATCCGCCCCACAGGGGCAGCGTTACCGGCATGGCCGGCACACGCTGCGAGTCGTACTGCCCAACCCCTCTGCCCGCCGGAGGCAGGCAGAGGGAGGGCGGTAAAAGCCATATGCGGGGCTTACAGACCCAGAGACTTCACGCAGGCGGCCATGTTCTCCAGACCCTTGACGATATTCTCGTCAGAGGCAGCATAGGAGATGCGGATGTAATCACCGCAGGCATCGCCCAGGCCGATGGCGGGAACGGTGGCCACGTTGTACTCCTCCAGCAGCTTCATGGCGAAATCCATGCCGGACAGGCCGGTAGCGGACACGTCGACCATGACATAGAAGGCGCCCTTGGGCTGAATGACCTTCAGACCGTTGATCTTCTCCAGACCGCTGACCATAGCCTTGCGGCGCTTGGCGAAGGCGTCCAGCATGTCCTGAACTTCCTTCTCGGTCTGAGGATCCTCCAGAGAATCCACCAGGCCCTTCTGGATGAAGGTGGGGGAGCAGGTGGTGGAGTACTGATGGCACTTGATCAGCCAGTCAGCCAGCTTCTTGTCAGCGGCCAGATAGCCCAGACGCCAGCCGGTCATGGCATAGGTCTTGGAGAAGCCGGTGACGATCACGGTACGCTCACGCATGCCAGGCAGAGAAGCCATGGACTGGAACTCGGCTCCGTCGTAGACCAGACGGCTGTACATCTCGTCGGACAGCACCAGCAGGTCATACTTCACGGCCAGAGCGGCGACCTTCTCCAGGGTCTCGCGGGTGTAAACAGCGCCGGAGGGGTTGTTGGGGTTGTTGATGACGATCATCTTGGTCTTGGGAGTGATGGCCTTCTCGATCTCATCAGCGTTCAGCTGGAAGTTGTCCTCGGCGCGCAGAGGCACGTCCACAAACACGCCGCCGGCAAACTTGACCAGGTTCTTATAAGTAACGAAAGCGGGGGTGGGGATGATGACCTCATCGCCGGGGCCGACAAAGGTCAGGATGGCGTTGTTCAGGGCCTCAGCGCCGCTGGAGGTCACGATGATCTCGGTAGCGGGATCATACTTGACCTTGCTCTCCTTCTCCAGCTTGCGGGACAGGAGGGTACGCAGCTCAGGCAGACCGCGGTTGGAGCAGTAGTGGCTGTAGTTTTCCTCAATGGCCTTCTCGGTAGCCTTCTTGATGGGGCTGGGAGTGGGGAAGTCAGGCTCACCAGCGCTGAAGGGGACAACAGGACGGCCCTCGCCCCGCAGAGCGGCGGCGCGGTCCAGAATGGTACGGATAGGAGAAGCTTCCAGACGCTTCGTATACTCAGCGACCATATCTCTCATAATAAAGACACCTCTTTCAAAAATTCTAAATCAGAAGCCCTGAGGATTGACCTCGTTGCGGCACTTACCGGTGGTCTCATACTCCTTCAGGTTGTCCAGAGACACATCGATCATGTTCAGGATGGCAGCGTCGGTATAGAACGCCACGTGGGGGCTGTAGATGGCGTCATCCCGCTGGAGCAGAGCCTTGAACACGGGGTCATGGATCTGGTCGATGGGCATCTTCTTACGGACGAACTCCACCTCGTTCTCGTGAACGTCGAAGCCGAAGCCGCTGAGCTTGCCGCTCTCCAGAGCCTTCAGCACGGCGGGCAGATCCACCAGGCCGCCGCGGGCGGTGTTGATCAGAACAGCGCCGGGCTTCATCATGGCCAGGGTCTCCTCGTTAATGGTGTGATAGCTGTCGTCGGTCAGGGGGCAGTGCAGGAAGACGATATCAGCGGTCTTCAGCAGCTCTTCCTTCTCCACATAGGTGCACAGCTTGGCAGCGGCGTCATTGGGGAAGGGATCCCAGCCCAGCACCTTGGTGCCGAAGCCGTTCAGGATGGACATGGTCACCCGGCCGATACGGCCGGTGCCCAACACGCCGGCGGTCAGGTTGCCCAGCTGGCGGCCCTTCAGCCCGGCCATGGTGAAGTCGCCCTCCTCAACCTTGCGGGCGCACAGCTTGGCGTGACGCAGCACCTCCAGGGCCAGCATCACCGTATGCTCGGAGATGGCCTCGGGGGCGTAAGCGGGCACGTGGGCGCACTGCATACCGTACTTGGTAACGGCGGCGTAATCCACATGGTCGCTGCCGGCGGAGCGGCAGGCGATGTACTTCACGCCGTTGGCAGCCAGGGTCTTGGCCACAGGCTCGGTCACATGGCAGTTGGTCAGGATGATCAGGCCCTCGCAGCCCTTCACCTGATCGGCAGTCTCCTCGCTCAGAGGAGTCTTCTCAAACTCAAAGGTAAAGCCGTACTTTTCCTTTGCAGCCTCATAAGTGGGCATCTCGTCGGGCTGAACGCCATAAACTCTCACATGCATGATAAAATAGCCTCTCTTCTTAAATATTAAAAAGTATGAAACGAATGAACTAAGCTTACTTGTTCAGCTTGTTGATGGGGAAGGTAACGGGCTTGCCCTCCAGGGTCTCATACACGCCCAGAGCAGCCTGATAAGCCATGTTCTCCAGAGCCTCGGTGGTGAAGGCGGCGGTATGGGGGGTCACGATCACGTTGTCCATCTTCAGCAGGGGGTTATCGTCGGTGGGCAGGTTGGTCTCCACCACGTCCAGAGCGGCGCCCTGGATCTTGTGGTTCTTCAGAGCCTCGATCAGCGCAGCCTCGTCCACGACCTCGCCGCGGCCGCAGTTGATCAGGTAAGCAGTGGGCTTCATCAGACCGATCAGCTCAGCGTTGATCATGTGGTGGGTAGCAGCGGAACCGGGCAGATGCAGGGAGATGAAGTCGGCGTTGGCAAACAGCTCCTTCATGTTGGGAGTCAGATAGCCGAACTCCTCTTCCTTGTTCTCGGTGATGTGGCGGTTATAGGCGATGACCTTCATGCCCAGACCCTTGCTGGCGATGTCAACGACCTTCTTGCCGATCTTGCCCCAGCCGACCAGGCCCAGGGTCTTGCCGCGCACGTCGTTGCCGTAGACCTTACGGACCTCGTCCTTCTTGCCGGCCTTGGTGCCCTCTACATAGGTGTTCATGTGCTTGGCCATCATCAGCAGCATGCAGATAGCATACTCAGCCACGGAGGTGGAGTTGGAGTCGTTGGCGTTGGTCACCTGCACGCCATGCTCGGTGGCGGCGTCCACGTCAATGCCGTCCACGCCCACACCGTGCATGGAAACGACCTTCAGCTGGGGGTAGGTCTCGAAAACTTTACGGGTGAATTTACCGTTACGGGTCAGAGCGCCGTCGCAGCCGGCCAGTTCCTTCAGCAGAGTCTCCTCGCTGGGACCGGTGCCCATGACGATCTCGTATCCCTGGTCACGCAGGAAATCGATGCCCTTCTCATTGATTGCTTCGGTAATCAGTACTTTGTAACCCATGATTAAAACCCCTTTTTTTGAATTAAAATGGAACATTATGGACGGATGTGCCAGGCATACCCGACAACCCCTTCTACAGCGTTCCCATTTTGTAAGTATTGTACAAAATCTATCTACACTTTGCAACGGCCACATTATGTATGAATCGTCTTGTTTGGTGGACACAGTGTCGATTTTATTCCCAGGATTTGTTTTTCTGTTCGATTGTTTTGTATATAACAAACAGTTAACTTCCGAAGCTTTGACCCAAAACCGTTAAAACTCCGTAAAGTCGTGCATTTTTTCCACCTTTTGCAAGTCTCGCTGCATGGTGGACATTTTGTCGCTTTTTCCGGCTTGCTTTTCCTGTTTTTTGTTGTACAATAGGTATACACTTATATCGTTTCGTGTTTTCCCACGGGAAGAGGAGGTTTCTTATGGCTTTGACGGTCCAGAGTCTCATCAATCAACGTGTTTTCCCCGGCTTAAAGCTGGTGGCCGGCCAAAAGGGCAGCGACAACAAGATCTGCTGGGTGAACAATATGGACATCATTCGCAGCCCGGATACTTTACAGCCCGGCGAGCTGCTGTTTACCACAGGCTACGGTTTGAACGACCAAGTCAACTACCACGATTTGATTGCCCAGCTCACCCGACGTGAGGTCAGCGGTCTTGTCATCCAGACCGGAACTTTTTTAGAGATTATCCCCCCCTATCTGGTGGAGCAGGCGGACAGTCTGGGCTTCCCCCTCATGACCATGCCGGATACGATCAACTTCTCTGAGATCCTCCACGTCATGATGCCCATGTTCTCCCCCAGTCAGCAGCAGGGTTGGGACGACGCCTCCATGAAGCAGGCCTACGCCTTCCTCACCCAGGTCATCACCGCCAACAGCGAGGCCGTCTTCCCCGACCACGAAGATCAATCCGTTCAGCTGATGCTGCTGGAGGCGGTAAACTACTCCAACACAGATGAGCGCCAGTGGAAGGAGACCTTCTCTCAGATCCGCTCTTACATCCAGTCTCACAGCCGCATGTGTATGTACTACGAACTGCCTCAACACCGGTATGTATTCTTCTCCACCCACTCCCCCGAGATCTCTCAGGCCATGCTGTATGAGCTGAACATCAAGCTCACCCTGCTGTCAGAGGCCAACGGAGCCAATTATTATATGGGTACCGAATATCTCCGTTCCCCCGAGCGGCTCTTCGTCCAGCTGCAGCACGCGGTGGAGGGGCTGTCCACTCTGAGGCAGATCAAAGCCCGGCGGGGCGTCTGTTCCTACCAGAGCATCCGTTTCATTAAGATGCTGGGCAACCTGCACATGAACGACTCCTCCGTGGTGCTGGACAACCAGGCTCTCCAGCTGCTGCTGAGCTACGACAAGACAAACAGCACCAACTACGTCCAGACTCTGCGGATCTATTTGTCCAGCAGCTGTAACATGACCCGCACCGCCAACCAGCTTTTCATTCACCGACATACCCTGATCAAGCGCCTGTCCAAAATCACCTCGATCTGCGGCTTGGATCTGGAGGACTATTACACCCGCATTTACATGTCCATCGCCTTGATGTTCCACGACTACTTTATTTATTGATCCCGAAAAATTACGTCAAATGGCCGCCGGAAAGGCGGCCATTTGCATGCAAAAACAGAGCGTTCGTCCAGTGGACGAACGCTCTGTTTTCATTTTTTCGGTCAGCGGCACATGCGCCGTATCTCAGTACAGCTTTGCGCCGGCGGGGATTCTGTCATCCACCATCAGGAGATTCAGGCCCTCGTGACCGTCTTCCTCGTGAACGGCGGAGATCAGCATACCCTCGGAATCAATGCCCATCATCTTTCTGGGGGGCAGGTTTACGATGGCGATGGCCGTCTTGCCCACCAGCTCCTCTGGCTCGTAATACTCGTGGATGCCGCTCAGGATCACGCGGTCCTTGCGCTCGCCGTCGTCCAGGGTGAACTTCAGCAGCTTTTTGGACTTCTTCACCGCTTCACAGGCCAAGATCTTCACGGCGCGGTAATCGGACTTTGCGAACGTCTCAAAATCCACCACATCCTTGAAGATAGGCTCGATCTTCACCTTGGAGAAGTCGATCTTCTCCGCCTGAGCGGGGGCAGCTTCCTTCTGGGCTCTTTTGTCAGAGTCCATCGGCCGCATGGT
>Ga0129313_1001768_pt1 | contig 12767 bp, 7 predicted proteins | sample O1105metagenome_FD_94436 | JGI IMG/M metagenome (GOLD analysis project Ga0129313, IMG submission 94436) | Orangutan group fecal microbial communities from fecal samples from Wisconsin, USA - O1105 metagenome | ecosystem: Host-associated > Mammals > Digestive system > Large intestine > Fecal... | reverse complement strand
AGTCCCACGACGGCATAGGCGTTGGGGAGCAAGTAGCCCGCCCCATTGTCATAGACGCCACGTCTGCGCCACGCGCCATAAGCCACCACATCGGTATAAAAACCGTGTCTGAAATCAGACATCTCGCGCCTCACTCGCTGGGCAGGCAGCGGCTGTCTGTTCATGTAGTAGGCGAGTCCGACACGTATGCCACCCGTGTTCAGCCCCTCGTTGGGATAGGAGGTGTTGCCATTGGAGAAGTGGCTCAACGACACTCCGGCGTTGATGTCGAAATGTCGCGACAGCACATAGCGCATGTAGAAGTCTACGTCAATATATGCCGTCACCTTTGAGCCGATGACATGATTGTCGGGATTGGTCTCTTCGTCATAAGCTTTCCATCCGAACGCCATGCCGAGGCTCCACTCATAGTTGAGCGACAGCCGTCGCGAGAAGTTCACGATGGGGGCGCCCTGGTACAAGAACACCGAGACAGGGTTTGACAGGCTGGGGTTGAAGTCGTGGTAAGCCACGCCCACTCCCTGATAGGCGCCGTAGTGGAGAGAGCCTGGTCGTTGCTCGTCGCGGTTCATAAACGCGTATTTCAGAGTCATGGTCATGTCATGATTCATGGTACGCGTCTCCTCGTTGCCACCCTTCAGATAGGGACTGGTGTGAAAGATTATTGACGGCACGGCGTCGAGAGCGATGCGGTGTGCCGTGCGCACACTGTCTGCCTCGCCCCCGTCTTGCGCCATGAGAGCCGTGGAGCAGGTCCACGCCATGGCGAATAGCAATTCCAATCTTTTCATCTCACACGTTCTTCGTTTGCTTACACGTCGATGTCTGAGAGGCAGAAGTCGAGCGCATCGGCTATTGCCTTGCGGTCCATGTTCTGTCCTATGAACACGAGCTTCTGCATACGGTCGCCGTAACGGGCGTCCCAGTCGCGCTTGAGACCGGGGTTCTGCTCCATGAAGTCGGCAAGCTCGTCGGCAGGCATGGTGGCATACCACTGTCCTGCACCTTTCAGACCAATCTGCTTGCCTGCCTGCTCGAAGAGGAAGCACATGTCGGGGTCGTCCTTAAACCAGCACAGACCCTTGCAGCGAATCACACCTTTAGGCCATTTGCGTGCCACGAAGTCGTCGAAATAGTTCATGTCAAACGGCTTGCGACGGTAGTACACGAACGTGCCGATGCCGTATTCCTCTACCTCTCCGCCCTCATGGTCGTGGTCGTGATGATGATGGTGGTGGTGGCAATGGTCATGGTCGTCGTGGTCGTCATGCTCATCGTGGTGATGGTCGTGCTCCTCGTCATGGTGATGGTCGTGCTCCTCGTGGTCGTCGTCATGGTCTTCATCGTGGTGATGTTCCATCTCTTCTATCCACGCTGCCGACGTTGCCACCTCGTTGAACACGAAGCGATGGGTGTTGAGCAGGCGCTCGAGGTCTACGTTGCCGTAGTCGCAGGTAATGATTTCTGCCTTTGGCTGTATGGCACGTATTATCTTACGCACATGCAACAGCTCGTCAGCGCTCACCTCCGATGCCTTGTTCAGCAGTATGGTGTTGCAGAACTCTATCTGCTGTATGACCAGATTTTCGAGGTCTTCGTCGCCAATCTGCTCCTTTGTCAGCGCATCGCCACCCTCAAACTCATCGCGCATACGCAGCGCGTCGACCACCGTCACGATGCTGTCGAGACGTGGCACGCCGTCTTTGATATACTCCGGACCGAGCGTGGGGAACGAACAGATGGTCTGTGCGATAGGCGCTGGCTCGCAGATGCCGCTCGCCTCTATCACGATGTAGTCGAAACGGTGCATCGCCACGATGTCGCGCAGCTGCTCTATGAGGTCCATCTTCAGTGTGCAGCAAATGCAGCCGTTCTGCAATGCCACAAGGCTGTCATCGCTTTGGTTCACAATGCCGCCCTGCTGTATGAGGTCGGCGTCGATATTTACCTCTCCTATGTCGTTTACTATGACGGCAAACTTTATGCCCTTCTCGTTTGACAGTATTCTGTTCAACAGGGTTGTCTTGCCGCTTCCCAAATAACCCGTAAGCAGCAGAACGGGGACTTCTTTCTTGTTAATAGTCATATCTGTTACCTGTATTCTTTATGTTTCGCACGTCAGCGACATGCGGTCTGTTATATGTCATGTTGTTGTCATCGGGCTTTGGCTGTGTATAAAGGCGGCAGACGATGTGCCGCGACAGCCAAAACCGCCGACAAAATTAATAAAAATCAGAAACAATAGACATGTTTCAAAGGTCTTTTTTCATGCGCCGTAGCTATTTCTTATTGCCGAGCGACACTATGCGCAGCACGTCATCGCCATATTTCAGCGTCTTGTTCTTGCCAAATCCCTTGACGGCAGCAAGCTCTGCGGCGGTGGTGGGGAGGGCGTTGGACACGTCAATCATGGTCTTGGTCTGCATTATGCAGTAGGCTGGTAGCCCCTCGTCGTCGGCTCTCTGCTTGCGCCACACGCGTAACCGCTCATACACATCGCGATGCTTGATGTCTGAAGGGAGGAGCACCGACGACGCCCCTGCCGACGCGGCGAGTGCCGAGGCTGACACACGCGCGGTGGAAGTGCGCGGTGTGCGTACGTCTTTCACACGCTCTGCCTCGTCGATGGTGGCAAGTGCTTTGGCGCGCAGATATGTGGAGAGCGCAAATCCCGACTGCGCCACATATGCCAGCAGACGGTGTTTGAACTGCAACACCTCTACCAGGGCGTTGAAACTGTCGGCAGCACGTTTCTTCACCTCTTTATTATCGGTCTGTAGACTGGTGCCCGACACGAGTGCTTCGACCTCTTTCAGCTTTTTCAAGAAGTATGTCGCACCCTTCACTATGCGTTCTTGGAGCTGCGCGTCGGTGGTGTAGTCTGCCGCGCTGCCTATCATAGCCGTGTACTGCTGGCTGAAGGTGCGCGCCACATCTGCCACCTCCTTTATGAGAAACGCGTTGCGTGCCTTGTACTCCTGCGCCAGCTTGGGGAACGACCGGCTGAAATGTTCGGTCACAATACGCATGGACGAGTAAAACGCCGACACTATGTCGCTGAAGTTGAACAGGTCTGCCACCTGCTGTAAGTAGTATGTGCGCTGCATGTCTGCAACGGCGTCGCTGTCGGGCAGACGGCTCGCGGCAAACGAGTTGAAGGCGTCTACAGAGACATCTCTTATGATGGCACGCGCCGGTATTGGCGCGCTGAGCACCAACCCCTCAAGCGTCTTGCAGCGGCTTAGCGCCACATAGGTCTGGCCATGTGCAAACGACAGGCTGGCGTCGATGATGGCGTGGCTGAACGTGAGGCCCTGACTCTTGTGTATGGTGATGGCCCATGCTGTCTTGACGGGGTACTGGCGGAACAGTCCCTCGCGCACCTCTTTTATCTCTTTCGTTGTCTCGTCGAGTTCGTAGCGGTTGTTCTCCCACTCTTCCTGGTCTACCTCTATGAGTTCGTTGCTGTCTTTCGGACGCACGCAGAAACCTTTGGAGCTGATTGCCGTAATGCGACCTATCATGCCGTTGTAGTAGCGTTTCTCTGGCGACGAGTCGTTTTTCACGAACATCACCTGCGCGTCTTTCTTCAGTTCCAGCACCTCGTCGGTGGGAAACGACAGCTCTGGGAACTTGCCCTCCACCTCTGCGCGAAACGTGAACGTCTCGCCAGGGAGCTTGTCAAGCTCGGCGCTGTTTATCTGCTGCGCCATGACGTTGTGGGTGGTGAGTCGTATGTAGCCCTCTTCCTCACGTGGCTGGAAGTTTGGCACATAGCGGCTGTTGAGCTGACGCAGCACCTCGGCGTCGGTATGGTTGTCGCGCACGCGGTTGAGAAGTTCCACAAACTGGCGGTCGCTCTGTCTGTAGACATGCGTAAGCTCTACGACGGAGTAGTCGGTCTGGCGCAACGCGCGGCTGCTGAAGAAGTATGGTGTTTCGTAATAGCGCGAAAGCATAGTCCATTCCTCGTCTTTAGCAACAGGGGCGAGCTGTCCGAGGTCGCCGATGAGTAGCAGCTGCACGCCGCCAAAGGGTCGGTCGTTGCGGCGGTAGTGGCGCAACACACTGTCTACGGCGTCGAGCAGGTCTGCGCGCACCATGCTTATCTCGTCTATGACGATAAGGTCGAGGCTACGCATAATCTTTATCTTCTGCTTGCTGAACTTGAAACGCCCGCTCTGAAGCACCGACGTGTCGGGCACAAACGGGGCGAACGGCAATTGGAAGAACGAGTGTATGGTCACTCCCTCGGCATTGATGGCGGCAATACCCGTCGGCGCAAGCACCACATTACGCTTCGATGTGGTGCGCTTCAGTTCGCGCAGGAATGTGGTTTTTCCCGTGCCCGCCTTTCCTGTAAGGAACAGGTTGCTGCCAGTGGTCTCTATTATCTGTAAGGCGAGCTTCGCCTCTTCGCTCATTTCCATATTTAAAATCGGTGGTTTAAGAACCGTGTGGATATTCAACAATAATGCAAAGGTACGGCTTTTACAATCTAAAGCCCCGACCCTTGTTTTGCAAAGATACAACTCTTTTTCCGACTTTTTGACCGCTCCACACCTTATTTCATTATATTTTTGGTAATTTTGCAGTGTAGTAGCCGACAAGGTGAAGCCTACGGCGCTGCTTTTACGCAGAACAAACATTCTACAAACAGTATTCAGGACAAAGACTATGACAAAAGCACTGTTTTTCGACATCGACGGCACACTGGTAAGTTTCAACACACACGAGATTCCGGCGTCTGCCATAGAAGCACTGGAGCAGGCAAAAAAGAACGGGGTAAAGATATTCATCTCTACCGGACGACCCATACAGTTTATCAACAACCTGCAGGCGATAAGCCACCTCATCGACGGATATATGACCACAAACGGCGGTTGCTGCTTCATAGGCGACCGCACGGTGAGCATACACCCCATCGCCAAAGACGACGTGAAGTATGTCACCGACGTGTGCCGCGAGAAAGAGATAGGCTGCGTCGTGGTAGGCAAAGAGCGAGTGGCAGCACTTTTCCCGGAAAAGATGGAATATATCATGCAGAACCTTCTGCGCATACCGTACACGCAATGGGTGTCGCCTCTGGAGGAAGTGATGCGCGGTGACGTGCTACAGATTACGCCATTCTTCACCGCTGAGCAAGAGACAGAGGTCATGCAGCATCTGCACAGCGTGACATCGGCGCGCTGGTATCCTGACTTCACAGACATAACGGCAAAGAAAGCGGACAAGGGACAGGGACTTGTAGCCATCGCCGAGGCAGAGGACATCGCCATTGCCGACACCATGGCGTTTGGCGACGGCGGCAACGACATGTCCATCATACGCCAGGCAGGCATAGGAGTGGCAATGGGCAACGCCGGCGACGACGTGAAAGCTGTTGCCAACTACGTCACCACATCGGTCGACGACGACGGCATTGCCAACGCATTGAAGCACTTCGGCGTGATTTGACGGCACGGTCTGGTAGGTCTGCTACAAAGCCTATAAAAAAGAAAATGAGGCATGAGGAGATGGCTGTTCATCTCTTCATTCCTCATTTTCTTTTTATAGGGTCTTTCGTAAGAAACGTCAGTTATTTTATCTGCGTAACCTTAAACTTATGTTTCACCGCAGCACTCGCAGCCTTCTGCGCAATGGTTTTCTGCTCGGCGGTCACACCCTCAGGGACGTAGCTGTTGCCCACCACGCTGCGCTTGAAGATGGCTTGAAACCATGTGCAGGCAGCGGTGTAGCGACCATAAAGCAGATTGAGGTGGTAGCCGTCGCGGTTCATATTGTCGCCGATAGACGTGGTGCGAGCATTCTGTATGGCTGTGCCAGAGGGCACGATAACGTCGGGATGGATGTCCTTTATCACCTGCTTCAGCGCACCATTGATGGCGTCATACATCTGCTTTTGGCTGTTGCCGTAGCGCTTAAAGCCGCCGTGGTCAGAGTTCTGTGCATACGCCCAGGTCTGGTGAAACACTATCTTCACATCTTTCTTGGTATGTGCTTTCACATAAGCCACAAGCTGTGAGAGGTAGGGTTGGTATGTGGTGTAGTCGCCAGAGAAGTGGCTTGCCTGCTGCACACTGACATAGTCCCACTCTTCATCGGCAATGGCGCTGGCGATGTCACACTTCGGTGTCTCCTTCGTCACGCCGTCGACACCAATTTTGCGATAACGGTAATCGGGCAGATTGCCATTGACACACTGCATGTGGCGCTCCAATGAGCAGCCGCCGATGAAGAGATTGCCGATAATGGTCTCTATGCCGTCGGCGTCGGCAAGCTCATGTAGATACTGCTCTATGGCGTCTTCAGAAAAGCTGTTGCCGATGGCGAGTATCTTGATGGTGCGCGCCATGGTGGTCTGAATGCCGATGGCAAACGCCAAGACGATGAGTAGGAATAATTTTCTCATAGTTGTCATAAACTTATTTGCTTGTTGTTAAAAGGTTTTATTATAATTATTAAAAGATTTTGTTATATTAGAGATAACGACAAAAGCCCCGTTTTATTGAAACATGTGGATAAAAAAATCATGCCTTCAGCACCACAATTCACATATTATTTTATATTGCCGCCCACTAAAAATTTGCGTATTAAAAGAAAAGCGCTAACTTTGCATTACATTCACTGTGCAATAAGACAGGCGCAGTGTATAAATAAGTAAAGCGCAGCGTATAGAAAAGAAACGCGCAGTGTATAAAAAAAGGAAAGCACAGTAACTAAAATTAGAATATGGATATTACCCAACGATTTTTAAACTACACACAGTTTGACACACAGTCGAGCGAAGACTCGCAGACCGTGCCAAGCACACCGAAACAGTTGGTGTTCGCCGAATACCTGAAAAAAGAACTCGAAGACGAAGGCTTGAGCGACGTAGAGATGGACGAAAACGGTTACATCTACGCCACACTGAAGGCCAACACCAAGAAGAAGACACCTACCATCGGATTCATTTCACACTACGATACATCACCCGATTGCAGCGGAGCAAACATCCATCCGCGCATCGTGAAGAACTACGACGGCGGCGACATCGTACTCTCAGAAGGTATAGTGTCGTCACCCACGAAGTTCCCTGAGCTGAAGGCACACGTGGGTGAAGACCTCATCGTGACCGACGGACACACGCTGCTGGGCGCCGACGACAAGGCAGGCATTGCAGAAATAGTGCAGGCCATGTGCTGGCTGCGCGACCACGACGAGGTGAAGCACGGCGACATACGCGTGGCGTTCAACCCCGACGAAGAGATTGGCATGGGCGCCCACCACTTCGACGTGAAGAAGTTCGGCTGCGAATGGGCATACACCATGGACGGCGGCGACCTCGGCGACCTCGAATATGAGAACTTCAACGCTGCATCGGCGAAGATACACATCAAGGGTGTGAGCGTGCATCCAGGCTACGCTAAAGGCAAGATGGTCAACGCCAATCGCCTCGCGACAGAGTTTGCAACCATGCTACCCGCCAGCGAGACGCCCGAAGAGACCGAGGGCTACGAGGGATTCTACCATCTCTTGGGCATACAGTCAAACATCGAGAGCGCAACGCTGTCGTACATCATACGCGACCACGACCGCGACCGCTTCGAAGACCGCAAAGACTTTATCGAAGACTGCGTTGCTAAGATGAACGAGAAATACGGCGAAGGCACCGTGACGGCAGACGTCAAAGACCAGTACTACAACATGAAGGAGAAGATAGACCCCAACATGCACGTCATCGACATCGTGGTGAAAGCCATGCAGGAGTGTGGCGTGCCGCCAAAGGTGGAGCCTATTCGTGGCGGCACCGACGGCGCACAGCTCTCGTTCAAGGGTCTGCCCTGCCCCAACATCTTCGCTGGCGGCGTAAACTTCCACGGCCCCTATGAGTTTGTAAGCGTACAAGTCATGGAGAAAGCCATGCAGGTGGTGACCAAGATATGTGAACTCACCGCCGAATTTAACGACTAAACGACATTATGGCAAAGAAGAATTTTCTATATCCTGCAGAATGGGTTAAGAACAAACCCTACACCACTGTAGACAACGTAGACATCTACTACACAGGTATAGCCAACCGCATTTACGACATACTGAAAGAGACCAAGCTCGACAGCGTGTTCGCTGAGCCCGACAACCTGCGCATCGTGACCATGAGCATAGCAGGTTGGTTTGAAGACGTCATATCACAAAACGGAATATGGCAGACCTTCACGACCGAGTGTGAGAAGACCTATGGCAGACGCTTGCCGTTCTACGACACTGGCGACAGCTACTATCCAGACGAGATAAACATAGAGGACGTGAAGTTCCTGCTATGGCACAATCTGCAATCGGTGACACGCACACAGCGCCTTATCAACCCCAAGAGCCCCGTGCTGGCACTCACCGCCGAGTTCATCTACCACATGCTCGAAGACGAGTACGAGACAGCGCCCGAAAACGAGCGTCTGCATGAGTTCATCTACGGCGCCGTGTCGGAAGAAGAGTCGTGCCAACACTACGTGTCAGTAGCGTCGTGGTTTCACTACAAGAGCTTCTTCAACATCGAAAACTACGACGAGTTCTTGGCAATAAACGGCAACTTCCTCGACAACGCCAACGACACACCAGAGCAGATAGAGGCAGTGTCGTGGGGCATGTACGCCACCATCATGCTCAAGGGTCGCCACTCGCTGATGGCGCTCACCACCCCCGAGTGGCTGGCACGTCTGGCAAAGGGTCACGACACCCTCAAGGCATGGACCGACGTGAAGGTGCGCAAGGCGAGCTGCTACATGGTAGAAGCCATCGCCGACGGTGTGCTCACCCTCGCCGACCTCGTCGAGGGCGGCAAGATAACGGTGTCTGCCGACAACCTCGACTTCCCCACCAAAGACTTCGTACCAGGCACCACCACGCTCATCTGCGAGTTCATAAACTACAACAAGCAGCTCCATCGCATCGGCACCATTGCCATAAACGACATGGGCGAGAGCGTGACCAACTACGTGGAACAGGAGAAAGCCGCACGCAGCGACAAGAACCAGAAAGCCACATACAAGGAGTTTACGAAGGCTGCCGACGGCAACTACGTCATGTTCTTTGAGAACAAGGCAGAGTGTGAGAAGTTCCTGACCGACAACATAGGCTACACCTTCGCACAGGGCGTGAAGCTGCCAGAGTTTAAGACCGACCGCAACATCATGCTCATGGTGTCGCCACAGACGGGCTTGACCATACAGCCGGGCTTCCTGTCGTGTCTGAACACGCCGCGCAACCCCTACTATCGCAAGGAGGAGGCAGAGAAGAACGCACTGTCGGTGATAGCACGCGCCAACGCTATAGCCTACGATGTGATGTGCCGCATGCAGGACGAAGGCATGTTTGCCGACGCCATGTACTCGGGCTGCGACACCCCCGAAGAGGGCAAGCAGCTGGCACAGGACAACCTCCAGTTCCTCACCGACTACTATTATCACAACAACCGTAAGAGCTTCGAGAAGGTGAAGTACTAAAACCACATGTCAGAACTTCCAACACTCATCAACGATCTCGCACTCATTCTCATCGTGGCAGGAGTGGTGACGCTTGTTTTCAAGAAACTGCGTCAGCCGCTCGTGCTCGGCTATGTCATGGCAGGCTTCCTCGTGTCGCCCCACATGCCATACACCATGTCGGTCATGGACAATGTCGACATAAAGACATGGGCAGACATCGGCGTGATGTTCCTGCTGTTCTCGCTCGGCCTCGACTTCTCGTTTAAGAAGATTTTGAAAAAAGGCGTGGCGCCGATGGTGGCGGCATGCACCATCATCTTCTTCATGACGACGCTCGGAGCAGTCGTGGGACACAGCTTCGGGTGGAAACGCATGGACTGCATCTTCCTCGGAGGAATGCTCGCCATGAGCTCCACCACCATCATCTACAAAGCCCTCGACGACATGGGGCTGCGACAACAGAAGTTTGCAAGCATGGTGATGAGTGTGCTAATACTCGAAGACATATTAGCCATCGTGATGATGGTCATGCTCTCTGCCCTCGCCAGCGGCAACAACCCTGACGGCGGACAGATGCTGGAGTCGGTACTCAAGATAGGCTTTTTCCTTGTGCTGTGGTTTGTGGTGGGCATCTTCCTCGTGCCGATGTTTCTGCGCTCCATGCGCAAACTCATCAACAGCGAGACACTGCTCATCGTGGCACTCGGCCTGTGTTGCCTCATGTCGGTGCTATCTACGAAGGTGGGATTCAGCAGCGCGTTCGGCGCATTCGTTATGGGTTCCATCCTGGCAGAGACCATCGAGGCAGAGCGCATCATAAAGCTGGTGGAGCCGGTAAAGAACCTCTTCGGCGCCATCTTCTTCGTGTCGGTGGGCATGCTTGTCGACCCCAAAATCATCGTGAGCTACGCCGTGCCCATAGGTGCATTGGTGCTGACAATACTTGTAGGTCAGGCTGTGTTCGGCACGTTCGGCTTTCTCATAGGCGGACAGTCGCTCAAGTCAGCCATGCGATGCGGCTTTTCGATGGCTCAGATTGGCGAATTCTCATTCATCATAGCTTCGTTGGGCGTTTCGCTTAAGGTTACGGGCGAATTCCTTTATCCCGTAGTTGTGGCAGTGTCGGTTATCACCACCTTCCTCACACCCTATATGATACGCTTCTCGGTGCCCTGCTACGGAGTGCTCGAGCTCCGATTGCCCAAGACGTGGATACGTGCGCTCAACAATATCACGCTGTCGCATCCGTCTACAGCACCCAAGGGCAACTGGCACAGCCTTATAGCGCAGATGGCACGCATCACGCTCATCTACTCCATCTTGTCCATTGCCGCCATAGCCCTGCTGTTCACGTTCTTCCTGCCCTTCGTGCGCCACTTGATGCCGGGCATGCACTGGTGGGCAAACGGAATATGCGGTGTGCTCACCATAATGATCATAGCCCCCTTCCTGCGTGCCATTGTCATGAAGAAGAATCACTCCGAGGAGTTCCGTGCGCTGTGGGGCGAGAGTCGCAGCAATCGTTTGCCGCTGCTTGTCACCATCTTTGTGCGTATAGTCATAGCCTCGGCGTTCGTTTTCTATATCTGCAACTATCTCACACGATTCACCAATGCCCTCCTGCTCACCATAGCCGTGGCGATAGTGCTCGTAATGATTCTGTCCAGACGACTCAAGAAGCAGAGCATACTGATGGAACGCCTCTTTGTGCAGAACCTTCGCTCGCGCGACATAGAGCAGCAGGTTCTCGGACTCAAGAAGCCGCTGTACGAGGGTCATCTGCTTGACCGAGACATACATATATCCGACATTGACGTGCCCGAAAACTCCACTTGGGCAGGTCATAGTCTTGCCGACCTGCGCTTGAGCAATCGCTTCGGTGTGCATGTCAGCAGCATACTGCGTGGTCATCAGCGCATCAACATACCCGGTGGCGACGACATCATCTTCCCTGGCGACCGCCTGCAGGTGATTGGCAGCGATGCCCAGCTTGCCTCGTTGCATGCCGCCATCGATGGCGACATAGTGCCCGACGACCCTGATATAGAGAAGCGTGAGATGCGACTCTCGCAGATTGTCATCGACCGACATTCGCCCTTCGTAGGCAAGACACTCCGCGAGACCGGTATACGCGACCTCTACAACTGTATGGTAGTAGGCCGTGAGGAGGGTAAGGAAAATCTCTCTATGGTCAGCTCAACCTATCGCTTGTGCCTTGGCGACATAGTATGGATAGTGGGCGAGGAAGCCTCGCTTCAGAGCCTGAAACTGGCAAATAGTGGCAGTGTGCAGGCTTCGAAAAGCTGAAAAATTTGGTTTGACCTAATAAAAATGGTGGTTTGTTGAATTAATTTGTATGTTGACGTACTTGTATATAACTTTGCAATCGTAAAAGGAAAGATAATTGGTTAGAGAGTTATAACAAGACATACATCAGATTACGTTTCATACACATTAAGCAATGTTATTTTACAAAGACTACAATTATTAAATTTATTAGGTACGTCTGCAGAGGCAGACAATCGTAAATGAATGAATTTTGTTGTTGATTAATAATTCTTTTCGTGAGAAAAGGTATTATACAACGGGACCTGCGTAAGGCCCCGTTTTTTTGTTGGTGCAACTATGTGCGACCTCAACAAAAATGCGTAACTTTGCATTTCAGAAACAATAATAACAGAACAATAGCAATGAGAATAGGAATAATAGTGGCTATGGACAAGGAGTTTGCACAGTTGCAGACTCTCGCCGCAGACAAGGCGGTTGAGACACACAACGGTCGCACGTTTGTCAAGGGCCGTATCGGCGACAATGAGGTGGTGATGCAGCAGTGCGGCATAGGCAAGGTCAATTCTGCCATTGGCGCAGTAGAGATGATAAACCGCTACAGCCCCGATCTTGTCATTTCGACAGGCGTGGCTGGCGGAGCTGACACTTCGCTCAATGTCACCGATGTAGTGGTTAGTACAGAGTGCTGCTATCACGATGTCTACTGTGGCGACGAGTGCAAGATGGGTCAGGTAATGGGTCAGCCGGCACGCTTTGGCTGTCCTGCCGAACTCGTAGATAAGGCTACTTCGCTCAGTTGCGGCACTCATGTGCGCAGCGGTCTCATCGTCAGCGGCGACTGGTTTGTCAATTCGCGCGAGAAGATGCAGTCGATACTCGACAACTTCCCCGATGCCGAGGCGGTCGACATGGAGAGCTGCTCTATTGCCCAGACGTGCAATATATACAGCACGCCATTCATCAGCTTTCGTATCATCAGCGACATTCCGCTCAAAGACCATAAGGCACAGATGT
>Ga0129313_1001763_pt1 | contig 12836 bp, 10 predicted proteins | sample O1105metagenome_FD_94436 | JGI IMG/M metagenome (GOLD analysis project Ga0129313, IMG submission 94436) | Orangutan group fecal microbial communities from fecal samples from Wisconsin, USA - O1105 metagenome | ecosystem: Host-associated > Mammals > Digestive system > Large intestine > Fecal... | reverse complement strand
TGGAAGGTATGCTCTTCCCGGCGCTGGTAGCTGCCTGCCACCTGCTCAAAGACATAGTACTCGTTGAACGCATCGTCGGTCACGGTTGTGCCGTTCTTGGTGACGCTGCGGTGGAGGATGAGCTTCACGCTGGCGGGACGGGTGTCCTCCGCGTTTTGTCCGTCGTTCCAGACCTTGGTGACCTTGACGTCCGCAGTTTTATCAATGTCCTTGATGGTGTTGGTGAAGCCGGTGACAGCGCCGGTGGTGCTGTCCGTATTCTCACTGCCGGTATACTCATTGGAAGTAAAGGATTCCTCCACAGTGTACTCCAGCTTTGCGCCGTTCATGGAATATCTGGCAGCCATCAGGACCTTGATGACCTTATGGGCGCTTTCGGAGGTATCCTCCAGTGCGTATACCGGGAGGCTGCTCCAGCTGTAAGACGTGCCCTCCAAAGTCTGGCTGTCCACCACGATATTGCCGACCTTCAGATTCATGGTGACCACGGGCCGCGTTCCGCTGGTACCGTCGCCGTCCACCCAGGTCTTGGTGCCGGAAACGCTTTCCGTGCAAGCCTGCTTGGGCATATTGGTCACGGTATAGACATTTCCATTCTGGTTCACTGTGACCAGATAGGATTTATCGTTTCCAAGCGTAACCTCGCCGGAATCGTGGTACACGCCGTTCTTATCCTTTTCCTGCACAGTGTAAGTGAGCTCCTGGTCTCTGGAATAGTTATCGACCGTTTTTTCCACAGACCAGCTGTTTCCGCTGTTCAGCGTAATATCCTCTTTCCAAGTTCCATTGACAAAGAGGCCGACTGTGACGCTGGTGCGGTTCTCCGCAGGCTGGCCACCCCAGTCCTTCTTGATCGTGATCGTTTTGGTATCGGTGATCTGGTTCTCCAACGTGACCACCAGTTTTCCGTTATCTGCGCTCACATCGGAATTGCTGATCAGCTTGTAAGCGTCATCAATCGCTTCTGCCACGGCATAGGTGATCGGCTTGCCGGTGGCCTGGTCCACAGTGGGAACAGAAATGGTCTGCTTCCAGCCAGAACCCGTCAGCGTAACAGGATAGGTGTATTCCGACTTCGCCACTCCATCCACAGAGCCAGTCACCGTGACCGCAAGCTCACTAACCGGCGCTTTTTTGCCAGCCGGCAGCCAGTTCTTGGTGATGACCAGGTCTTTCTTCTGGGGATCGGCCTTGTTCTTGAACGTAGAGCCATCGAACATCTCGTCCGTGCCGTCCACAGTCAGCTGGCCCCAGGCCACGGTGACGGGATACGTCTTATCAAGCTTCACATACCCCGTGGGAGCAGTCACTTCTTCCAGCACATACTTGTGGCCGGAGGGGATGTTCTCAAAGGTGACCTTGCTGTTCTTATATACAGAGGTAAATTTCTTGCTGCTCTCCACACCGCAGGGGCAGCCGCTGTCGTGGGTCAGGGTAAAGACAGCTTCCAGCTTTTCATTTACATCGTGATATGCCACCTTGTCAAACGCCAAATTCGCGAACAGGCTCTTCACCTGGGGTACATCAAAGGTAGCTGTTTTATTTTCTCCCGCAGGCTTTCCGTCCACCACCTGCACATAGCTCATAGTAGTGGTGCCATTGGTATCATAAATGGTCTGTACGCCTGTTTCTTCATTCTTTGTGGCGGCTGTGTTGTCCAACCACACGTAGTATTTCACTTTGTAAGCATAATAGTTCTTACCATTGGCTGCCTTGCCGCTGCCATAAGCGGGACTTTCTTTCACATTCCAGGTCAGCGTCGTTCCTGTAATGGAAGCACGGTCAGAGTAAGAGGAGACCAACTCCGCTTTGCTAATAGAGGAACCCATGGGATCTGTGACCACATAGGCCTCGGCCCAGACCTTGATATCCTGGGCAATAGACTTAAACGCAGTCTCCAATTCCGACGCGTTTTCGGGGGTCAAGGCGCGCGCCGCGTCGGTGGCCACGGAGTTTTTCAGCCAATTGGCGTTGGTTCCGTTCTTGTTGTGGTCGTAACAAATAGTGTACAATGTCGCGCCATTGTTCTTGATGTCCGTAGCTGCGTTCTTAGCCGGATCTTTGGTCTGACTGGTGGCCTGCCCACCATTGCCTACATAGTTTTGGTAGAATAGACCTTCCACCAGTTCAATCTTATCCGTCGCGTTCGAGTCATCCTTCATGGCGTAGGTAGGCTTGCCATCGGTAAGCAGGATAACATAGGGAGATGCGGTGCGATTTTTCAGCAGGTTCCGCGCCAGCATCAAACCCGCATGGGTATTGGTGCCTCCACCGGCAGACAAACCGTCCACAGCACGATTGGCGGCTTGTGCAGCTTGTGCGCCCTCCGCAACGTTCACCCATCCCATCTTGGTATAAGCGTTTCCAGAAAATGTAACAATTGCCAAATTTCGCTGGGCGTCATTTTCACCGCTGTTCGCATACTGGGAGATAAAGGTCTTGGCCGCTCCTTTAGCCGCGTCCAACCGGGATTCTTTCCACACGCAAGAAGAGGACGCATGGTCGTCCCTGCTTGTTCCACAGTTCTTACAGTCACCGAATAGACCGCACTTATACGGATGTCCATGACTTTCATGATTCTTTCCGCATGCAGAGCAATAACCCATGGAGCCAGAAACATCAATAACCAGCACCACATCGGTATCCGAGGCTACTTGAACCGTCTGGGTATCAAATGTCGTTTTGACATCCAGCGTGATTTTGAATTTATTTTCTGTTTCAGTTCCCTCAATGGTTTTCTTTACAGAGGTAATCCAGTCTCCGGTTTCTTCCACCTTGTTTTGATTGGCATCCCAATAAGTTTCTGTGCCATTTTTAACGATCTGCTGTTTGGAGGTTTCACCCGCCGCGAACGCCGTGATCTGCACCAGGCTGATGCACATCACCAGTGCCAGGAAAAAGGACAGTCCCCTTCTTCCCATGTGTTTGACTCGTGTTTTGTTTGCCATGTTTTCGTTCTCTCCTTTCTGAATTTGAGACGAAATACCTGGCAGCCGGGCTGACCTGGCGTTGCCGCTTTAGCTCCCTGGCTTTGCGTCCCGGGGTTTCCCGCCGGTTTGCCGTTTCAGTCATCTCTACTACGCACGGCTCCGCCGTGCAGGGTATACGATCCTCATTCCGTCATGCTGTGCACAACGTCTAAGCGGACGTCCGCTTCGCTTTTTCGGAGGGCTCCTCACCGCTCAACGCGCTGTTCAGTAAAAACGCCAGCTCCAGCACACTGCGAAACCGCTCTTCCCGGCCTCCTTCCAGCCAGGAAACGGACCCCTGCCAGCTGGCATTTTGGCGGAAATGCACCCGGACCGCGAAGGTACCGCGTTTTCCGCTTTGCACCTCGCCCTTAGGCGGCGCGTGCGTCAGGTTCTCCTGCGGCTGTGAAAAGCTGCGGGGTTCTGTAAAGGACTGCGGGAAATTCATGCTGTCCAGCAGTTCTTCCATTTTCAGCAAAAACTCCATCAAGCTATTAAACGCCGTGACGCCCCAATAGGGATTATACAGCCGTCCCTTCGGCACCTGCCCGTCGTATTCGTCCACGCAGACAGTCGTTGTCCGGAACTCATTGCCCCAGGCCCTGCCTTGCACCAGTGTCCACCTCCCTTCTTGATTACACTGGCAGTATATCATGAGCCGGTTACACGAGCGGTTACATTTTCAGTTTTTTCATTCAAACTTCAAGAAAATATTGCCCAAAAATAGGGCCCGTTTTTTGTGCGCATAGCCAGTATTTGTAAATTTTAAAAAAGTTCCCACAGGGGCGGCCCTGTGGGAACTTTTTTAACCGTGTTTTCTCAACCCATCCGCCGCAGCATCTGCTCCGGATGGTCCGCGTAATCCAGAGCTGTCTCCCGGGTGATGGTCCCCGCCTGATACAGCTCCAGGATGGACTGATCCATAGCCTTCATACCCTCTCCGCCTCCGGCGGCGATGACATTGTCGATTTGGTGGCTTTTGCAGTCCCGGATCATGCTGCGGATGGCGGCGTTCATGTGCATGATCTCATAGGCGGGCACCAGTTCTCCGTCCACATCCGGCAGCAGCCGCTGGGACACCACCGTGCGCAGCACCATGCTCAGCTGTACCCGAATCTGGGACTGCTGGGTGCTAGGGAAGGCATCAATGATGCGGTCGATGGTATTCACCGCGCCGTTGGTGTGGAGCGTGGCGATGAGCAGATGTCCCGTCTCTGCCGCCGTCATAGCGGTGCGGATGGTCTCGTGGTCCCGCATCTCCCCCAGCAGGATCACATCCGGTGCCTGCCGCAGGCAGGCCCGCAGGGCGGAGAGGTAATCCGTGGTGTCAATGGCGATCTCCCGCTGGCTGACGATGCTCCGCCGGTCCCGGTGCAGGTACTCGATGGGGTCTTCCAGCGTGATGATATGAGCCTCCCGGGTACGGTTGATGCGGTCGATAATGCAGGCCTGGGTGGTGGATTTGCCGCTGCCGGCGGTACCGGTGACCAGCACCATGCCGTGGGCCAGATCCGCCAGGTCCATGACCTGCTCAGGGATGCGCAGCGCCCGGTAGTCCGGGATGTCAAAGGCCACCAGCCGCACCACCGCCGCCAGAGACCCCCGCTGGCGGTAAGCGTTCACCCGGAACCGGGCCAGGCCCGGCACCGCAAAGGAAAAATCATCGTCTCCGGTGGCCCGGTAGGCATCCATGGATCGGTCCGCCATATCATACAGCCCCATGATGAGGCGCTCCGTCTCCGCGGGAAACACCTTTTCCCCACTGATGGGCCGCAGGTGCCCTTCTACTTTTTCGCAGACCGGCCCGCCGGCCACGATAAACAGGTCGGAGGCCTGCTCCGCCACCGCCTGCTCCAAATAGTCCAGTAACTCTCTCATGGGGTTCCTCCTATGTTCCATTCATCGCTCCGGACCACAGGTCCAGGCCTTCTTGCGCTTCCCACTGGGTGATGGATACGGCCTGCCACCGCAGGACCGTCCAGCTGTCCCCTTCCAAACGGACCCGGACCTCCAGGCTTTGGGTGTCGGAGATGGGACAGGTATACGTGTAGGTATCGCCGTCGGCGGTGACGCCCTGGGGCGTCTGGCCGCTCCGCAGCCGGGCTAAAACGGCCTCCGCCTGGCAGTCCGCCCGGTAATAGGCGCTCACCGCCTCTACGGATGCGTCCGCCAGACGGCCGTCCGCCTGCACAGTACTCAGGCTCAGAAGGGCAAACACCGTCAGGCACAGCACCGCGAAGATCACCAGCAGGCAGCTGCCGCCCACTGCCGGTGGGGCAAATGACTCCCGTTTATCCATGGGCATCCTCCTGCCAGGCCACTGAAAGGCTGTAAATTTCGCTCCCCTGCCAGGTAGACGCGGTCACCTCCGCGGTGCCCAGCAGTTCTTGTCCGCTGTCCGTCGGGACCGCCAATACCCGAAAGGTACCTTTCGCTGCTTCCGCCAGCGGCGACCAGCCGCTGTCATAGGAGATGCTCCAGGTGGTTCCATCCCAGGTCCCGCCCAGGAGATTGGACGCCGCCCCGTAATCCCCCTGGCAGGCCTTCAGGGTCTCCGCCGCATTCTGCACGGCGGTCACGGCCCGATCCCGGGTCTCGTTTTCCAGCGAAAGGCGGTCCGAAAGAGCAAAGATCCGGACGCAGACGGCAGCGGCCAGGGCGAAGACCAGCACCATGACCAGCTGCTCCATCATCACCAGCGGCGCCCTGCTTTTCATGCGCCCCGCTCCTCTCCGCTCCGCAGACACAGCACCACCGTCTCCCAGCGGCCACCGGTCAGGACCTCCATGCGCAGAAGTCCGTCTTCCTCCATGCTTGCCCGGAGCGCCTCCGCCTTCAGGACCTGTTCTCCGTCCTCCGGCTCCAGCTCCGCGCCGTTCTGGGCGAACAGCTCCCGCAGGTAGCCGCCGCAGCAGTAAACGCGGGTCTCATACCGCTCACCGCCGAACTGCTCCGCCAAAACCAGGGCATCCGCGTCTCCAAAGCGTTCCACGGTAACGTTCTCCGCCTGCCGCACCTTGGCGGCGGCATACTGCAAAGCGGTCCGCCGGTCATAGGCCGCGTCATCCCGCTCCGCCAGGCGCCGGTAAGCACTGGCTCCCGTCAGCAGCACAGACAGGATGCAGGCGGTAAACACGCCAAACAGCGCCAGTGCCAAAAGGCCCTCCATATGGGGTTTTTTCATAGGCTGTTTCATTCCGCTCCGTTTCGCAAAACCGTGATATCCGGCATCAGGTTGGAGGCAAACACCTGGTAATCCACGGTGTATCGGGCCCAATCGATGCGGATACCGTAATGCTCCTCCAGGTAGGCCACATCCGGCGGGTAAATGCCCTCAATGGCGTAACATGCCGCTGCCGCCCGGCGGACCGTGTCCTCCAGGCGGCTCTGATCCGCTGATTCCGTGCTGTGCTCCAACCGGGCCAGCGCCGTCAAAAACACCAGCAGGGCTGCCAAAGCCGCCGCCGGCAGCAGCAGGCCCCGTAGGGCCGCTGTCCACCACCGCTTTTTCATCGCTTACCCGATGGCCGTCATGACCCGCAGCAGCGGCAGCATCACCGCGAGCAAGATCACACCCACCAGCAAGGAGGCCGCCAGCACCAAAGCCGGCTCCACCTGGCTAACTCTGGACTCCAGCGCCTCCGCGCTCTCCTGCTCCAGCCGCCGGGCCACTTCTTCCATGGTGGTGTCCCCGGCACCGCTGCGCTGGCCCAGGGCCAGCATCCGGCAGGCGGCCGCAGGCATGACGCCGGAGCCGCTCAAGGCGCCTGCCAGTTCCTCGCCCCGCTCCAGCCGGGCCAGACAGTCATCACAGCGGGCGGCGGCCGCAGGCGTGTTTTCCTGCATCCCTCCCGCCAGCGAGAGGGCCTCCTCCAGCGGCATCCCGCTGCGAAGCCCCATGGCCAGCGCCTGGGCAAAGTGGGCCGTCTGGAACTGCCGGGCAAGACCCCGGTCACCCCAGATGCGCCGCCACAGCGCCAAAAGAGTTTCCCGCAGGTGGGGACTGGCGGCTGCCACCGCTGCTCCGGACGCCGCCAGCACCAGCAGGCCGCACAACCAGGGCAAAGCCGCGTCCAGCGCCTGTCCCAGTGCCAAGAGGCCGCCGGCCACGCCGGTGAGCCGTCCGCCCAGAGAGGCATAGACATCGTTAAACACCGGCAGCACCTTCGTCAGCAGCACCACCATGACCACCAGCATCAAAAGCAGGATCACCGCGGGATACAGCAATGCGCTCCGCAGGCGCCGCTCCATCCGGCAGCGCTCATCGTAATAATCCGCCAGAGCGCCCAACGCTTCCTCCATCCGTCCGGAGCGCTCCCCCACCTCCGCCAGATCCGCCACATGGGCCGGGAACCGGCCGGCGGACCGCAGCGCCGCCGCCAGGGAACCGCCGCCGTCCACATGGCCGGCCATCTCCGTCAGGAGCCGCCGGTCTTCCGGACAGTCCGTCTCCTCCGCCAGCAGGGCAAGGCCGTCGCCCACGCCGACCCCGGCATGGACCAGCAGGGAAAGCTCCATGCACAGTGCGGAGATCTGTTCACTGTTCCATTTCTTCTGTCTCATCTGTATGCTCCGTGGAAAGCCGGGCCCGCCCGGCTCGTTCCGTGTCCTTTCAGTACAAATACTTCGCCGTATAATTGCTGCCGTCCCCAATATACTTCATAATGGCCGCGCTCTGCTGCCCGCTGGAGGCAAAGGTGGGGTCCATCCGCTGCCAGGAAACCCCGTCAAAGTAAATGGCGCCGTCCACCCAACCGGTCTCCTCGGACCAGACACTGATCCAGGCGTGGTACGCCGTCCCGGCGTAGCCCACCACCAGTTTGCAGGGAATTCCCTGGCTGCGGAGCATTCCGGTCATCAGGGACGCATAGTCAAAGCAAATGCCGCTCTTTTTGGCCAGCACCGTGTCCAGCACCGGCAGATAGCCGCTTTGGACGGTGGCCGCCAGCTCATGGTCATAGGTGATGTTCTTCACCACAAAGTCATACACCGCCTGGACCTTTTCCAGCGGCTCCGTTTTGCCCTCCGTCAGTTCCCGGGCCTTGGCTACCGTATTGGGTGCCACCCCGTAATCCACATACTGGTTGGGCCGCAGAAACGGAGCGAACCCATTCTCCAGCGCCACATCGATGCGAACGGACAGAACCGTGGCGTACTTGGTGCCGGAGATGTTTTCATATACCACCACCTGATAGCTGCCATCGCCGTCAGACAGGGGGAATGTATCCCACTCTCCCTTTATCAGGTTATAGGTATAAGTCGTGGCAGGCCCCTTCACCTGGGCTTTCAGACGCTTATTTGTCTCCGCGGTATAGCAGACCATCACATACCCATCCTCCGTGTTGGAGTAGTCAATGACAGCCTTTTCATTTTCCTTTGTCAGCACGCCGGAGGCCTCCGGCTGCAGCACAGTGTCCAGCGCCGCCGGCCCCTCCGCCAGGGCAACGGTCTCCTCTTCCAAAGACGCCACGCCAAGCGGCGCCTCATCCACAAACGCAGCCTCCGTCTCTGTTTCCCCGGCGGTGCTTCCGCAGCCGCTCAGGAGGCACAGTGCCAGCCCCAACGGCAAAATATGGCGAAAAACAGCCTTCAAAACGGCTCCTTCCCTTCTAAAACAGCAGTTTGCAACCTCTTTCGAAAGTCGATATCAGTATAACAGTACTTCCCCAAAATGGGAAGTACTGTTTTTAAATTTTTTTCAATATTTAAAATTTGCTGTAACTTTTTTGGTTTTTGCATTGCACTGCCACGCCGCGTGTGCTATGCTACTTATATATGTCAATCTGGGTTACTTTAAGTTTATCCGCTCCGAAAAAGGTGGTGTGAGGTCATGATGGAGGACAGCATTTTCCAAGTACGGATGCTCGGCAACTTTTCCATCCGTAAAGGAGATCAGGAGATCAACGACAATGACAACCGCTCCAAAAAGGTGTGGCTGCTGCTGGCATACATGATCTATTGCCGCAGCCGTTCCATCACGCAGGAAGAGTTGGTGGGTCTCCTTTGGAGCGATGACGAAAGCAGCGCCAACCCGCTCAACGCGCTGAAGACCATGTTCCACCGGGTCCGTGCCTCCTTGAACCAGCTGGACGGCACCGCCGGGCATACGCTGATCATCCGCCGGGAAGGCAGCTATGCCTGGAACACCGATGTGCCGTTTTCCTTCGATGTGGATGATTTTGAGGCGCTTTGCCGCGCCGGAGCCGCCGCTCCCGACCGGGATACGAGTCTGGCCTCTTATCTGAAAGCTTTGAACCTGTATCAGGGCGATTTTCTGCAAAAGCTCTCGTCAGAGCCCTGGGTAGTCCCCATTGCCGCCTATTTCCACAATTTGTACATTCAGGCCCTGCTGGAAGTGCTGCCCCTGCTGGAGGAAGACCGCCGCCTGGAGGAGGCCGTGGCCCTGTGCCGGAAAGCCGTGGAAGTGGAGCCTTACAACGAGCTTCTCTATCAGCACCTGATGCGGGACCTGCTGGACCAGGGCGAGCAGCGCTCCGTCATCACGGTATACGACTCCATGAGCCAGCTGTTATTTGATAACTTCGGCATCATGCCGTCCGACGAGTCCCGGGCCCTGTACCGGGAAGCTGTCCGTATCGTCAATGACCGGGCCGTATCTATCAGCACCGTCCGGGAACAGTTGCGGGAGCCGGATGGCTGCGGCGGCGCGCTGTTTTGTGAATACGATTTTTTCAAGATCATTTACCACGCGGAGGCCCGTGCCATCGCCCGCAGCGGCGATGCGGTCCATATCTGTCTTTTGTCCGTCACGGACGAACAGGGGGCGGAACTGTCCAAGCGCAGCCTGGAGCGCTGTATGGAAAACCTTCAGGAGCTGATCCGCGTCGGTCTCCGCCGGGGTGATGTGGCCACCCGGTGCAGCATGTCCCAGTACATTTTGCTGCTGCCCCAGGCCAATTATGAAAACAGCTGCAAGGTCTGTGAGCGGATCATCAAGGCTTTCTGCCGCCAGTATCCCCACTCCCCCGCGCAGTTGCACTATTCCGTACAGCCCCTGGAACCCAGCACATAACCAAATCACAAAAAAAGTCTGGCGTGCACAGCACGCCAGACTTTTTTCAGCTTCCCGGTGCCGCTGGCGGCACCGGGCTGTTTTTTTCAGTTTTTTCCCTTGTTATGGAGCATTTTGATGACCGCCAGCGTCGCCAGCATCAGCACGATGGCGATGGGCAGGGCGATGAAGGCGTTGGGAATGAAGCCGGCGATGATGTAGCTGACAAAGCTCACCGCCGCCGCGGTAATGGCATAAGGCAGCTGAGTGGACACATGGTTCACATGGTCGCACTGGGCGCCGGCGGAGGCCATGATGGTGGTATCGGAAATAGGAGAGCAGTGGTCGCCGCACACGGCGCCGGCCATGCAGGCGGAGATGCAGACGATGGCCAGAGGATTGTCCATGGAGAAGACGTTCTGCACAATGGGGATCAGCATTCCGAAGGTGCCCCAGCTGGTGCCGGTGGCAAAGGCCAGCAGGCATCCGATGAGAAACACGATAGCCGGCAGGAACATCTGCATGCTGGCAGCGCCGCCCTGCACGAAGTCCCGGACGAAGTACTTGGCACCCAGGGAATCCGTCATGGCCTTCAGGCTCCAGGCAAAGGTCAAAATCAGGATGGCGGGCACCATGGCCTTGAAGCCCTCGGGGATGCAGCCCATCATGTCCCGGAAGGACATGGCCCGGCGGATGAGATAATACACGAAGGTAAACACCAGGGCGAAGGCGGAGCCCAGCATCAAGCCCACGGAGGCGTCGGAGTCGGAGAAGGCCTCCACAAAGCCGGCGCCGGAGAAGAAGCCGCCGGAGTAGATCATGCCGATGACGCAGCAGGCCACCAGCACCACGATGGGCAGCACCAGGTCGATGACCCGGCCGTGGGTCTCGTCTGCTTCCTCGTCCAGAGAGGCATAGGGATTGGGGCCGGAGAACAGGTCGCCGTTCTCCATGGCATTCTCCTCAAAAACCGCCATGGTGCCGAACTCCACCTTCATCAGCGCCATGCCCACCATCATGACCACGGTCAGCAGGGCATAGAAGTTGAAGGGGATGGCCCGGATGAACAGGTTCAGGCCTTGTCCCTCCTCCGCGAAGCCCGCCACGGCGGCGGCCCAGGAGGAGATGGGAGCGATGATGCACACAGGAGCCGCCGTGGCGTCAATGAGATAGGCCAGCTTGGCCCGGGAGACCCGGTGCTTATCCGTGACCGGGCGCATAACGGAGCCCACCGTCAGGCAGTTAAAATAGTCATCAATGAAAATAAGGCAGCCCAGGGCGACGGTGGCCAACTGGGCTCCCACCCGGGACTTGATGCGGGTCTGCGCCCACCGGCCGAAAGCAGCGGAGCCGCCGGCCTTGTTCATAAGGCACACCAAAGTGCCCAAGATCACCAGAAACACCAGAATACCCACGTTGTAGCTGTCCGACAGTACGGAGACAATACCGTCGCTGAACACGTGGAGCACCGTTCCCTCAAAGCCGAAATTGGAATACAGCAGGCCGCCCACCAGGATACCCACGAACAGCGAGCTGTATACTTCCTTGGTGATGAGGGCCAGGGCGATGGCAATGACAGGGGGCAGCAGCGCCCAGAAGGTATTGTAAAACCGGCTGGGGGACTCCACATATCCGCTGCCTCCGCAGGCGGCGCAGATATTTTCCCCGCCGCAGCTCTCGCACTCCTCGTCCAGGCCGTAGCAGTCCATGCAGGCGCCGGAGCCGCCGCAGTCGGGGCATTCGATCATTTTGGTGCCGACCTCCTCCGTGGGGTCCGCGGCAAAGGCGGTGACCGTCAGTGCCGTGCACAGCAGCAAAGCCACCGTCAGCAAAGGTAGCAGCCGCCGTTTCAGGGTTTTCATTATATCTCTCTCCTTCAACAAAAAAATGAAGCCATGACTTCTGTCATGACTTCATACGGCCGCTGATACGTATGGATTCACGACAGCGCTCCGTCCCATTGCGGGGACGACAGTCCGTGGGATATTTTCCCGCGGCCCGGCTCCGTGCTCCCCAGGCGGAAACACGCAGCCTCGGCGAAAGCCCCTTTCTTCCTTCCCCGGGCCTGTCCGTACAGGAAGGACTACTCTTGACATCCGCGCCTCTATCATGCTTGGTGTGTCCATTATATAAGAGTTTCTTGAAAAGTCAACCGGCTTTTCCAATTTCTCCTGTTTTTCCCTGAAAAACAACACCGGGACGCCGCTTTCACGGCGTCCCGGCGCTTTGCGGGATCAATACTGGCCCAGGTTGGCGGAGGAGTCGGAGTTGGCGCTCTTGCCGAAATGGAAGTCGTTTCCGGGCAGGATGGCGTTGAGAATGATGCCGGCGATTGCGGCAATGGCCAGGGACGTCAAAGTGATGGAGGCGCCGCCCACCTGGAAGGTCAGGCCGTTGGTGAAGCCCAGGCCGCACACCAGGATGACAGCCGCGATGATGAGGTTGCGGCTATTGGTGAAGTCCACCTGGTTCTCCACCACGTTCCGCACGCCGATGGCGGAGATCATGCCGTACAGAATGAAGCTGACGCCGCCGATGATGGCCGCGGGAATGGTGTTGACCAGGTAGGCGAAGGCGGGGCTGAAGGACAAGATGATGGCATACAGGGCGGCCAAACGGATAACCTTGGGGTCATGGACCCGGGAGAGGACCAGCACGCCGGTATTCTCGCCGTAGGTAGTGTTGGCGGGACCGCCGAACATGGCGGACAGGGAGGTGGCGATACCGTCGCCGATGAGGGTGCGGTGCAGGCCGGGGTCCTCGATGTAGTTCTCACCCACGGTGGCGGAGATGGCGGACATGTCGCCGATGTGCTCCATCATGGAGGCGATGGCGATGGGGGCCATCACCAGGAT
>Ga0129313_1001760_pt1 | contig 12843 bp, 11 predicted proteins | sample O1105metagenome_FD_94436 | JGI IMG/M metagenome (GOLD analysis project Ga0129313, IMG submission 94436) | Orangutan group fecal microbial communities from fecal samples from Wisconsin, USA - O1105 metagenome | ecosystem: Host-associated > Mammals > Digestive system > Large intestine > Fecal... | reverse complement strand
TTCGTTGATTGGTTACGAAATTTATTTAGGACTAAATCGCTAGAGCCCTTGTATTATAAGGGGTTCTGCCTTGTGTCATTATAATAACACAAGCACCACCGTTGATGATATTCATCATTGGTACCGGCAGAATGTGGGCATAAGTACCGCCCAGATACTGGAATAACGAAAGACCGGATGCCTCCGCTCCGGCTCTTGCCGCCGCCATGGAGACGCTGAGCATCGCATTGGCCCCCAGTCTCGACTTATTCTCTGTTCCGTCATAAGCAATCATCATCCGGTCAAGGTGCATCTGTTCAGTCACCGAATGTCCAGCAATGATATCTTTGATGTCCACATTCACATTGGCCACAGCCTTGTTGACACCTTTCCCATCATACCTGTTCTTCTCATCCCTGTCCCGCAGCTCCAAAGCCTCAAACTTGCCTGTGGACGCTCCGGATGGCACCGAAGCCCGTCCTTCAATGCCTGCTTCGCAGATCACCTCTGCCTCAACTGTAGGATTTCCTCTGGAATCCAGAATTTCTCTCGCTTTCACATCTAAAATCGGACAAAAAATACGCATAGTGATACAGCCTCCTTCTATCCGCAGTGTCTTCTGAGATAGGATATAAGTTGTAGAATTCATTGCTTCTGCGACTTTACATATCTCTTTGGAAAACACCGCTGTCTATAAATAATCTGTATCAGTATGCGTATTCTCATTTATAATATTCATTTGTCATTTATCTTCGGCGCATTTCCCAGAATGCCACGGCACTTGCAGCTGCCACGTTCAATGAATCCACACCGTGATACATCGGGATTTTAACTGTATAATCACAGTCTGCAATAGTACCTGCTGCCAGTCCGTCTCCTTCTGTGCCAAGTGCAATGGCCAGTTTTTCCTCGCCGGCCAGCTGCGGATCATCAATGCTGACAGAATTGTCATCCAGTGCCATGGCAGCTATTTTGAAGCCCATATCATGCAGCCGTCCCACTGCCGGCTCCGGCCAGGACATCTGACTGTCCATAAATGTCCACGGAATCTGGAACACCGTTCCCATACTCACCCGGATTGCCCGGCGATACAAAGGATTGCTGGAGGCAGATGTCAACAGAATTCCATCCATGCCAAGAGCCGCCGCCGAACGGAAAATCGCCCCCACATTCGTCGGATTCATGACATCCTCTAAAATTGCAATTCTTCGGGCATTTTTGCAGACTTCCTCCACCGTCGGCAGTGTTTTTCTGCGCATCACACAGAGCATCCCCCTGGTCAATCCAAAGCCTGTCAGCTGTGTCAGCACATCAAACTCAGCTGTATACACCGGAATATCTCCGCACTGAGCCAGGATTGGTGCTGCCTGTCCCTCCACATGCTTCTTCTCAACCAGGCAGGATATCGGCTCATAGCCTGCATCCAATGCCGTCTGAATCACCTTCGGACTCTCTGCAATAAACATGGCATTCGCCGGATCCTTACGATTCAGCAGCTGATTCTCTGTCCAGCGGGCATAAATATCCAGCTCCGGCGCTGAAAAATCATGAATCTCAATAATATTGGCCATTTCCTTTATCCTTCCCAATTGATCACCTTTCAGTCCCATGACACCCTGCCTTCAAACATAATCCGGCAATAATAAAGCATCCGGTGATACTGAAACATCAAAAATTATTTTTCCAATAAACGTTCCACCAGGTGAACGGCTTCAGCAGCATCTCTGGAATAGCCGTCTGCACCAATCTCATCCGCAAAACTTTGTGTCGTAACAGCACCGCCGATAATCACTTTACTGTCACAGTGTTTCGCCTGAACAAGTTCCACCACATCACGCATTCTCATCATCGTGGTCGTCATCAGTGCTGAAAGGCCGATGATGGCTGCATGTTCCTTAATAGCAGTCTCAACAATACATTCTGCTGATACATCTTTGCCAAGATCAATGACTCTGTAGCCATAATTTTTCAGCATCAGCACAACAAGGTTTTTGCCGATGTCATGAATATCACCCTCCACAGTTGCCATGATAATCGTTGCCTTTTCCTCCGCATCATCTTTGATGAGCATCGGTTCCAGATACGTAATGGCCTTCTCCATGGTTTCCGCACTGGCAATCAGCTGAGGCAGATAATATTTCTTTTCCTCAAAGAGGGCACCTACCTTCTGAATAGCAGTGATCAGATGCTTCTGGATGATATCATCCGGCACAAGGCCGGCATCCAATCCCTCCTTCACAAGGTTGATAATACTGCCCTGGCTGCCCTTCATCACGGCATCAAAAATCTTCTCCCCTGGAGTCAGAACAACAGGTGCTGCTGAAGTGTTTTCCCCGCTCTGCTGCTCCTTAACAGCATTCATTCGATTAATATAACGGATATCCGCTCCCGGATGATTCATCAGGAGGTCGGAAGCAAAAGCTGCATGCATCAGAAGATCCTGCGACGGGTTGGCAATGGCCATAGTCAGACCGCGGCTGATGGCCATGGTCAGAAAAGCGGTATTCACATAAGAACGCTCCGGCAGACCAAATGAGATATTGGAAAGACCGCAGATAGTGGCCAATTCAAGCTCATCATGACAATAAGCAATCGTATCCAATGTCTCGATAGCCGCATTCTTGTTGGCACCAATAGTTGCCACCAGGCCATCCACAACAATATCTTCCTTATGAAAACCAAGTTCCAATGCACGGTCCATAATTGTATGAATAATCTGAATTTTCTCATCAATATTCTTCGGCAGACCTTCATCCGACAACGGCAGCAAAATAAACATTGCACCGTATTTGCGTGCGATTGGCAGCAGATGCTCAAACTTCTCCTTCTCAAGGGAAATAGAATTAATCAGTGCACGTCCGGGATAGACACGCAATGCTGCCTCAATAATGTCTACGTGGCTGGAGTCAATACACAGCGGCAGATTCACCGCCTGCGTCACAATCTCGATGGACTTCAGCATCATGGCTTTCTCATCAATTCCATTCATACCCATATTGACATCAAGGATAGAAGCACCTTTCTCTTCCTGAGCCAGTGCCATATCCATGACCATATCCATCTGCCCTTCACGAAGCGCAGCCTGCAGTTTCTTCTTGCCGGTCGGGTTGATACGCTCACCCACTACTTTAAAACCTGCATCCAGCCCGATCTCCAGTGTCTGACGTTCAGACGCCAATACACGTTTGTGAACTTTGCTCACTTCCGGTACATCATATGCTTTGGCAGCTTCCTTAAATGCACGGATATGCTCCGGTGTCGTACCGCAGCAGCCTCCCACAATGCCCGCTCCCGCCTCCAGAAGAAGCTTTGCTTCTTCTGCAAATTCTTCCGGTGTCATGCGATAAACAGTCTCCCCATCGATCACTTCCGGCATACCATCGTTCGGCTTTGCAATGATTGGAATATTGGCATATGCCTTCATCTCACGGACAAGCTCTGCCATCTGCTCCGGACCGGTTGAGCAATTGACACCTACAGCATCAGCCCCCAGAGACTGCAGGACAACCATGGCGGTACTGGCATCTGTACCAAAAAGCGTTCTGCCGTCTTCATTGAAGGAAAGTGTAACGCATACCGGCAGATCTGTCACCTCACGAATGGCGATCAAAGCCGCACGACACTCATTCAGGCTCATCATTGTCTCAACAACAAAGAGATCCACACCGGCATCCACCAGATAACCGGCCTGTTCTTTGTAAATATTCACCAATTCTTCAAAGCCCATATCTCCCATAGGTGCCAGCTGACGGCCTGTCATCGTCATATCGCCGGCCACAAGGCCTTTGTCCCCGGCCGCTTTTTTTGAAATTGCCACAAGCTGATGATTCATCTCTTCAATCTTGTCTACAAGACCATATTCATCCAGCTTGATCCTGTTCGCCGTAAAGGTCGGTGCCAGCACAATATCACTGCCTGCTTCAAAATAAGCTCGCTGCAGCTGTATCATTGTATCCGGATGTTCCAGAATCCACGCCTCCGGACACACACCGGTGGGCATGCCTGCCTTCTGCAGATTCGTTCCCGTCGCACCATCCAGAAAAACGATCTTCTCCCTGCATAATTGCTGAAATTCTTCTCTTGTCATCTATCTTAACTCCTTCTTCGCCTGTAAAATAATCCGCTTGATCAACGCTGCACGATTAAAAGGCGTCATCATATAATAGCCGTCACATACATCTTCCAGACGTTTCATCAAATCCACACTGATAGCTTCGGCCACCGCTTCATAAGCCTCACGACTCATCCCTTCCTCATACTGCTCCAACACATGATCCGGCACATGTATTCCCGGCATCTCATTCTTAATAAAAAGTGCATTCTTCCGACTGACTAAAGGCATAATGCCCGCTATGATTCTTCCGCCGGACTTCTCCTTCAGTGCTTTCAATCTGTCTATATCCTCCTGGCCGTAAACCGGCTGTGTCAGAAACCACTGTGCGCCTGCTTCCATCTTCAGCCGCATTCTGGCGGCAATATTGTCCACGGAGCCATTATTGTGATTCAGGGCACCGCCATAATAAATCGGGCGGTTTCCAAACACTTCCTGATTCATTGTCTGGACATACTTCATCAGTTTGATTGAATTGAAATTAAAAACACTCTTGATGCTCTCTCTGTCACCTCTGGCAATCGGATCACCGGTTACAATCAATGCATGACGCAGCCCATTCATCTGCATGCCAAGCAGCTGTGCACGATGAGCAATCATATTCTTGTCACGGCAGCTGATATGCGGCATGGCCTCCATCTGCCTTGTGTAACGCATCTTGATGGCAGAGGCAATCGAATCAGCTCGTGGCCTTGCCAGGGGCGAATCAGCCAGAGTAATCATATCCACACCGATATCCCGAAGCAGGGCTGCCCCCTCCATCAATTTTGTATCATTGGCATCAAATGGCGGATCCAGCTCCACCACAAAAACCTTCTCTCCCCGTTCAAGCTTCTGTATAAAATCTGTTTTCTCCTCAGCAGCTTCTGCTGCACAATTTTTCTGCCCGTCCTTACTATATACGGCAGGCATCAGCTTCTTCGGAGGTCTCACACCATTCATCAGCAGATCATGCATTCCCCTGATGTGCTCAGGTGTTGTGCCGCAGCAGCCGCCTATGATATCAAAACCAAGCTCCGCGATTCTGCCCATCATCTCAACATAGTAAGGAACATTTTCAGAATAAAGTGTTCTTCCTCTGAGTTCTGTCGGATATCCCGCATTCGGCAGCACTGTCATGTACTTGCCCTCAGGGAAACTCTGATTCTTCAGCAGTTCATACAAATGCAGCGGTCCCACACCGCAATTAAACCCAACAGCATCCAGATCATTCATCCCCGCTGCTTCCAGCAAAAGGGCACGGACGCTCATACCTGAACGTGTGTATCCATTCCGGTTAAAACTAAACTGCGTCACAATAAATGCATCCGGACACTTCGCCTTGATATGTGAAACTGCTTTCTTCACATATCTGAAATCAGATAAAGTTTCAAATACAAAAACTTTGGCTCCCAAATTCAAAAAACAATCCGACAGATCGATGTATTCCTGTTCAACATCCCCGGCAGATTTCGTCTCATCCTCATCAATCGGTCCCATATCCGCTGCAATCCACACATTCCGGCCGCTGTCTGACACAGCATGACAAGCATTCTCCCAGGCCGCCTTCAGTACCGCTTCCGTCTCATCCGCAGAAAAAAACATACTATTCACTGCAAATGTGTTGGTCCGGATCATCTGTGCTCCCGCCTCTATATATGAACGGTGAATCTCTATGATCTGCTGCGGATCCGTCAGATTCGCATGTTCCGCCAGATTTCCTTTATATCCTGTCAGACGGTCATACCAGGTTCCCATGGCGCCGTCCGTGATCAATCTATTATTTGCCAAATATTCTCTGATATCCATAACTGTATCTTAATGCCCCCGGTTCTCTGTAATTTCCCATATGTAATGAATAACGGTTCGGACAATCTGTGCGTCCGCAATCCCTGCAGATTGTACTGCATCGCTTTCCTTTGTCTGTTGTCAGCATGCCGATAAAGACAACCGATTTCATCGGCCGCAGCAGGCCATCCGCTGTCAGCCCGATCGTCTCATCGCAGTCAAGCTGTTCTAAAATATCCGCCATACTTGCGCTTCCCTCTTCTTCCGGATCCGGAAAATGATATCTCTCGATATAAACGTTTCTCTTCACCAGCTCATCCTCCAAAAGCCCATACAGGCATTGAAGTGCCTCCATTGCAAGGCAGTCCGCTGCATAACTGTCAAGAATCTGTCCCTTATCCGCCCATTCTTCCAAAAGTGTATCTACACTGCTTCCAAGGGTCGCCGCTGCCAGAACTTCATCTTCATGCACCTCATACCAAATCTCCGACTCCAATGCTCTCTGCATTCTGTACCACAGCATCTGTACATGAATTGGCGTCATCACACTCTGAAGTTTGTACTTCTTCAAAAGTGCTGTCCAGTCTTCACTATTCAGTTCAACAACAGGTTTCAGATTCTGTACCATTGATTGTCACTCATTTCATACAAGTATAGTAGAGTTATTATAGCAGAATCAGCTGTTTTTCGCAACAAAATAAGCCGCCTGCTGCCCTGATGACTGCATATTCTGTCTGTATCAGAAATATCTATCATCATTGGCAGTAAACAGCTTATTCTTAATATCTTGTATATTCTATAGATACACTAGATTCTATACACGATGTGCATGAGATTGATGCACACATTCATATCTCACTATTTGCTCTCAAGAATCTTCTCAACACTGACAAGCTTCACACAAAGGGCAAAAAGCTTCGCAGCAACAGCCAGTTCCTCAACTGTCGGATAAGATGGTGCAATACGGATGTTGCTGTCCTTAGGATCAATGCCGTATGGGAAGGTCGCACCGGCACCTGTCATGACAACACCTGCTTCCTTCGCCTTGGCAACAATGGCCTTCGCACAGCCTTCCAAAGCATCGAAGGAAATGAAGTAACCGCCCAGAGGCTTGGTCCATGTACCGATCTCAAGACCGCCCAGTTCATCTTCCAGTGTCTGCTCAACCATCTCAAACTTCGGTCTGAGAATATCTGCATGACGGCGCATCTGAGCCTCCACACCGTAACGATCTCTGAAGAAACGAACATGACGCAGCTGATTCAGTTTGTCATGGCCGATTGTCTGAACAACCATATACTTGCGGATATCTGCCATATTGGCATCAGATGTAGCAATGGCTGCAACACCGGAACCAGGGAAGCTAATCTTGGATGTAGATGTAAACTTGAAGACCATATCCGGATGTCCGGCCTTGGCACACTCTTCAAGAATCTCAAGAATCTCATCGCGTTTGTCCTCATACAGATGATGAACGCTGTAAGCATTGTCCCAGAAAATTCTGAAGTCTTCAGCTGCAGGTGTCAGGGCTGCAAAACGTCTGACAACTTCATCCGAATAAGAATATCCCTGTGGGTTGGAATACTTCGGTACACACCAGATACCCTTCACCTCAGGATCGTTGTTGACATATTCTTCAACCATATCCATATCCGGTCCGTCTTCATGCATCGGAATCGTAATCATCTCAAAACCGAAAGTCTCTGTAATCTTGAAATGACGATCGTATCCCGGTGCAGGACAGAGGAATTTGACTTTGTCAAGCTTACACCAAGGTGTATGTCCAAGAAGACCGAACATATAAGCTCTGGCTACAGTATCGTACATCACATTCAGACTGGAGTTGCCGAAAATCATAATATTGTCCGGATGAACCTCTGCAATGGATGCAAGTAATCTCTTCGCTTCCGGAATACCGTCCAGCACACCATAGTTACGACAGTCTGTACCGTCTTCACACTTCAGGTCAGATTCACTGTGGAAAACATCCATCATTCCCATAGACAGATTCAGCTGTGCGATGGATGGCTTACCTCTGGACATATCCAGTTTCAGCCCCTTCTCCTTGTATCCCTGAAATTCCTTATCAAGTTCCTCCTTCAAAGAGAGCAGTTCTTCTCTGCTCATTGATGCATACGCCTTACTCATAATAGTTGACATTCCTTCCTGATAACCGAGTGTATAGTACGCTCTATGTATATCCTATAATTTATAACACAAATTGCGTATTTATTATAACTCCTGACAGGTAAGGAATCAACAGACTTTTGCAATTTTTTGCAAGTTAATTAATAAAATCCTGCAATTTGGACATTTTTCGTGAATATTAACAGTATTTTTTGCATTATGGCATATGCCTTTGTCCAATATTGAACTTCCCGGTATCTAAAGCCAATCAAATAATGGCAGCCTTCCCGGTCAAACCGGTCTACGATACCCGGCGGCACTTATGCTCTGTCAGGCCCAGACGCTTCTGTCTCCTCTGTGCCCCCATATCCAGACCATCAGAAATTCCCTGCATATAAGTCGCCTGAAGCTCTGCTTCCTTCAGAAGATACCATTCCTCCTCAACCTGATCCAAAAGCATCCGTGCCTCCAAAGGCAGCTCCCCCTTCAAAGTCTCATAAGCATCCATAACCTCCTTCGAAGCTGCTTTCTCTTCTCTGCACTTGGCGGAATTGTCCCACCATGCCATACTGCGTAATCTCTGCTCTTCAAAACACTGTTCGAATTCGACGATTTCCTTTCTCATATTCTCCACCTCATTTACCGTTAATCATTAAATGTTACAGCTTATCTCTAAGCATTAGCAATATAACATAAAAACATAAAAACAACTGTCGAAAGCCGTCGATAACTCCCCCTAAAAATTTCGACAAAATTCTTTATACTGAGGAAAGCCAAATCATAAAACTCCTGCCAAACATGCTCATCGCAAAACGTTTGGCAGGAGTTTTATGATTTGGCTTTCCACCCAGGTATTTTGATTTTTGTCTCTTCCGCGTATGCTCATCGCAAAACGCTTGGCGGGAATTTTATGATGGGGCTTTCCACCCAGGTATTTTGATTTTTGTCTCTTCCGCGGATGCTTATCGCAAATTGCCTGGCGGGAGTTGTCTTTTTTATTCGATGGTTAAGATGTCCAGGAAGCCTGTGATTTCGAAGATTTCTTTGATGTCGTCACATACGTTTCTGATGATCATTTTGCCCTGTTTGTTCATTTTTTTCTGGGTTGTGAGGAGGACTCTTAAGCCTGCGGATGATACGTAGGCAAGGCCTGCAAAGTCGAGGATGAGTTCTGTGACACTGGCATCTACGGCCTGAAGGGCTTTTTCAAGTTCCGGTGCTGTGGTTGTGTCCAGTCTTCCTTCTAGTGCTACGGTAAGGGTTGTATTTTCTTTTTTAGTTGTAATATTCATAATGTCGTCTCCTTTATCCTAAAATTCAAGGGTATCGATTTTGTCAAGCAGCTCAAGGATATGGTTCTTGTAGGTTTCAATCTCGCGTCTGCCTTCTTCGCTGTCAAATCCGTTTCTTCTGATCCGTCGGCGCATGAGGCGGGTATAGCCGATGAGCATGGCTTTCTGCTCAACTTCGGCCACTTTGTCTGAATCATCGGTACCAAGATACAGCGGCAGGGATTTCTTCCAGATGGCAACGGATGTATCATGCGGAATACCAAGAAAGTCCATGGAAACATTATGATCCAGTTCTGAGAATCCCACATAGGCATTGTACATAGAAGCCAGTTCAAAGACAGGATGTCCCTGACACAGTGTGTCCATATCAATCAGCAGCACTTCTCCATTCTGCATCATGACATTCTTGATATGATAATCACCATGAAGCATCCGATGGCGCACAGGCACCGCTTCCACCAAAGCCAAAAGCTTCTCCCATTTATCCTCAGGCAGATAATCCTTCAGGAATTTGACCCAGTCAATGGCAACATCTCTCATATCCGGCATATCTTCCGGTTTCACTTCTGTACCATGAATTTTATGTAATAAATCTACATACAGACCGACATATTTGTCAATATTCTCAGGCTCAGCCTTGATCAGCTTTGCAAATGATTTGGCATTTAATAATTCAAATACAGAACCATAGGTATCACCGACTTTGACAACATCATACGGAATAGCCGTCGGAATACCAAGGACAAACGCTTTTCTTGCCAATTCACGTTCACGGTGAATATCGGCCAGGGCATCTGCATTGTGATACACCTTGATAATCGTATCCGGATCCAGACGGTAAACTGTACCGTTGGCGCCTTTTCCGATGGCTTCACAGCCTTCTACTGAAAGCTTTCTATAAGCCTTTTCGATGGTAATGATCTCTGTGAAACCTGTCATATCAAAAATCTCATAAACATCTGCAGAGACATTGATGATCTTCAATGAAGGCTCTGCCTTCTTGAGACGAAGAATGACACGCAGACCTGCACTTGAAATATATTCAAGATTTTCAGCATCTATCTCCACGTTCTGATGGGCTTGTGCCTTGATGATCTCGTTAACCTTTTCCTCTACGGCCGCAGCATTTTCTGAACTGATTTTGCCGTTAAAAGCAAGTACTAATGTGTCATCCTGCATTTTATAAGTTACATTTTCCATATTCTTGTAACCCCTTTCTCATTTTTCATTCGGTCAGCAAAAAAACTGACCGAAGTTTCTTTCATGTTTCATCCTTGATCTCAGTTAGATAGATCAGTTGAATTTTTCTCCAAATACCTTCTCAACAAGTTCGATATATTCCTGATAGGCGCACTGATCTTTCAGGCTGTCCACATACCCGGCAATGGTACGGTAATACCATCCCTGCATGGCAGGATCCTTCTGGTGCAATGACTGAAAAATCTCATTGCCTTTTTTGCAGTATTCGCGGTAAAAAGAGCGCATATTTGAAAGCTTATCCGCCAACCACAAAATCTTCACCTGCTCATCCTTCGTATTCTTGAGCATCAAAAGAGAATCCTCCTTGCGCTCCATCCAGGTATCCGCCGGCGGCCTCTCTGACAGCTTGTCTTCAGTCTCACTTTGTACCAATGCTGATACTCTGGCTCCAAAGCGTCTCTTAATCTCCTTCGGATCCACATCGCAATCTTCAACAGTATCATGCAGGACACCTGCTGCCATCGTATGCTCATCCTCGGTCATCGTAGCAATAATCGAAGCCACCTCCAAAGGATGCAGAATATACGGCGTATTCGCCATCTTCCTGACCTGACCTGCATGAGCTGCCGTCGCAAATACAATCGCTTCATCTAATAATTGACCCATCTTCGTCTCCTATGTATTCATCATTTCTTTTAGTTGACTATTCCAATATTTGACTATTTCAACTTTTCTTCATAGTCCCCTCTTTGTACTTTGGGAGCATAAAAAACTCTATGTACTTATTATAAGATTAGGGGAGATGAAACACAAGGACTTTATTGCATTAAATGAAAAATAGTAAGCGCCAAATAATAATGCGGGGCTAAAAAAATTACCCCAGCTCTTTGCGAGTTGGAGTAATTCACTTTATTCCTAATGCGATTTTTTGATAGACTGGAGTTGTTCACTCCATGGTGCTAATTCTGAGAGTTGTTCGTCCGTGAATAATCCGGGGTGAAATCCATCACCTGTCCGGCGTATGGAAATCACTAATCCGTTTTTAAGGAAATCACGATTCTGCTAAAAAGGAAATCGCGTTGCGCATAAAACCTTATAATGAAATCATGCACTTTATAGTGTAAATTCATTACAAGGAGGTCACATAATTATGACCAAGTACCGAGAAATTATCCGGCTTACAAATCTGGGATTCTCACAACGAAAAATCATGGCAAGCTGCAGTGTTGCGCAAAAAACTGTCGTAAAGGTTCAAAAACGTGCCCGAGAATTAAATCTCACATGGCCGCTGGATGAATCAATGACGGACACAGAACTCCAAAGAATCATGTTTTCCAAAGAAAGTAACGTGTCATCCACTAAACGGATGCCGGACTATGATTACATCCGTAGGGAGCTGCTCCGTAATGGAGTCACCAAAAAGCTTCTGTGGACAGAGTACATGGAGGACTGCCGTGCTAATGGTGATGAACCACTCATGTATTCCCAGTTCTGCTATCACATTCAGCAGGATGAGCAGAAGCGACGTGCTACCATGCATATCAACCGCAAGCCCGGTGAACAGGTGGAAGTTGACTGGGCAGGTGATCCGGCAACAATCATTGATCCTGATACCGGAGAGACTATCAAAGCTTATATATTTGTTGGTGTGATGACATACAGTCAGTATGCATATGTAGAAGCATTTCTGGATATGAAGCAGAAATCATGGATTAATGCCCATGTCCATATGTACGAATTCTTTGGCGGTGTTGCCAGAATCCTCGTACCAGATAACTGCAAAACAGCAGTTGTTCACAATGGTGGCTGGAAAGACCAGCAAAGCAATGAAACCTATCAGGAACTGGCTGAACACTACGGCACAGCAATCATTCCAGCGCGTGTCAGAACTCCCAAGGATAAGCCGAATGCAGAAGGAACAGTCGGAAATATATCTACCTGGATAACAGCAGCCCTTCGAAATGAACAGTTCTTCTCCATTGCCGAATTGAATCGTGCAATCAGAGAAAAGCTTGAACAGTTCAATCAAAAGCTCTTTCAAAAGAAAGAGGGAAGCCGGCTCAGTTTGTTCCTTGAAGATGAAAAGCCATTACTGGCACCGTTACCCGCTTCCCGTTTTGAACTGAGCGACTGGAAAACAGCCACCGTTCAGTTTAATTATCACATATCTGTGGACGGAATGCTATACTCAGTTCCTTATGAATACATCAAAAAGAAGGTTGACGTTAAAGTAACAGATACCACCTGTTGTGGTCAAGCTTTTTTGTAACACTATGGACTGAAAAAATCCAATTTTGACGATCATTGTTTAATAATGCTATGCTGTTTTTCGTGCCTCAAAGGGTGTTTTATAGTTATTATAAGAAT
>Ga0129313_1001756_pt1 | contig 12877 bp, 9 predicted proteins | sample O1105metagenome_FD_94436 | JGI IMG/M metagenome (GOLD analysis project Ga0129313, IMG submission 94436) | Orangutan group fecal microbial communities from fecal samples from Wisconsin, USA - O1105 metagenome | ecosystem: Host-associated > Mammals > Digestive system > Large intestine > Fecal... | reverse complement strand
GTATTTGTGCTGCAGTTTCCTATAGGTGAATTTGATATGGTAGTATTTGATCCGGAAGCTGGTTCCTGTCAAATTTTTGAGATTAAACATAGTGAAGAAGCTGTCTCACAACAGTATCGTCATCTGGTAAATGAAGAAAAATGTGCCCAGACGGAGCATCGCTATGGTTCAATTACCGGAAAGTTTGTTCTCTATCGTGGGAAGAGCCGGGTGGTAGATGGGATTCCGTATCAGAATGTGGAAGAATATCTGCGAAATCTAGGTGATAATCATTTGAAGGAATAGAATCTTCCAGATATAGATTAATAATTTCTTGCTTTACTATGTCAGTAAAATCGAAATTTCTATTATTCACATAAGGTATCCTGCAAAAGTATCATTATACAAAAGAAGCTGATGCATAAACTTGCACCAGCTTCTTTCCTTTCGAAATAAATCTGTTATTATAAGGCTTCCTGATTCATATTGCTTTATTATTCATTCCCAGATGGTTCAGATCCGGTATCAGAGTCAGTATTTTCATTCTCTGCCTGAGAGGTAGAGGTGTCAGATGAATTATTCTCTGATTTTTTCTTACCATCTTTATTATAGCCGCAGTACTTACAGTATTCACCGTCTGCTAAATCCGTATCGTGATAACTACCTGTATATATGCGACCTGTAGACGAATCAAGTGGTCCATGATAGTAACATTCACATTTTCCTAAGAGCGTTACATTACAGGATGTAACTTTACCTTCATAGTCATGTGTTTCAACAGACTCTACTGTTTGTTCATATTCATATTTATGCTCATGTTGGAATTTATCTGCTTCATTCCAGAAGGACTTATAGCAATCCGGACAAAAAGACCATTTTGATACATATGTATAAATAAAGCGTCCATCTTTGTATTCGCCTCCAACATTACGCCATTTATCATAATTATACATACGCAGATGACGGCACTGCCCATCTGGTGTTACACTTATCTCAGGTTGCTTTATAGCCAGATTTCCGTCTACGGTAAGGTCATTTGCAGCTGCTTCTTTCAATGCTTCTGTGTGAGTAGTATAAGCCTTTTCTACCGTAGTCAGAGAAACACCCGCTTTGTCTGCTGCAACAATCTTTCCATCTGATGTTTCCAGATTTCCTTCATTGTTTATATGCAGGATATCGGCGTTTTCCAAATCTCTGACATCAGACAGGGAACTTACTGTATTATTTGCAAGGATTGCCTGTTTTGCTTTTTCTGAAATAGCAGCTGCTGTCTGTTCTGTTACTCCCTTGACAAAAAAGGAATTTTTTTCCAGTACCATATTCGGAAGTACTTTTTCTTTCTGTGCAGCAATAGTTACCTTACCCATTCCCTTATAAAGTTTTCCGGCAATCATGACATCCACTCTTCCAGATGGATTATTTGGTATGATTTCAATTGTTCCGTTATCATAAGTCATGACGATGGAAGAGCCAAATACAAAGACAGTGCTCTTTTCTTTGTTTTCCCTGATTTCTGTTGATTCTGATGATACTTGTGCGGCATACACCGGTACTGTTGTTATCAGTGTTGCCATTGCTACCATTGCAGCAATAAATGTTGCTTTAAACTTTTTTAGCTTCATTTCATGTCTCCCTTCACAATTGTATATTTTCAGCCACGATGCTTCTGACTCTGTTAACAGACCAAAGTCGTGAGGTGTGGCTATCCCCCTCTAATATTGTCTGTTCAAAAAGCAGACTTTATGGAACAAATAAAATATAATAAGAAAATACCAGATAATGGTAAATATTCAGGAATTATTGATAAGTAAAATATTCTTGATAAGGTTTTAGTATGTCATTGAAGCTGTTTCATAAAGTCTACATTATTTTACAAATTTAGCCTTTTTCTAAAAAATTTCAATCCCGTCAGATGAATTTTCTTTTTCCTTAAGCTCTTTACATCTACGGTAAAAGGTAGTATGGCTCATATGTAACACTTGTGCTGCAGCACGTGATGATATTCTTTTTTCTATCCATAGCCGGTAGTATTCCTTAAAGTTTTCTGGTTCTTGCTTTTTGGGACATCCGAATCTTACACCCCTTTTTTTAGCAATGGCGATCCCTTCTGCCTGTCTCTGCCGGATAAAGCTTCGTTCTGTTTCTGCTACATAAGCCAGTATTTGTAGTACAAGATCGGAAACAAAAACACCTGTCAGATCTCCATGACAGGAGGAGGTATTTAAAAGTGGCATATCAAGTACTTCTATTCCCGCAGACAGGTCTTTTGTAATAAACCGCCACTGATCCAGTATTTCTCCATAATTTCTTCCAAGCCGGTCTATGCTTTTTACAATAATGATATCCCCTTTTTTGATTGCTTTAAGCATTTTCTGGTAGGCCGGTCTATCAAAATTTTTCCCGGAGGCCTTGTCCAGATACACATTTTCGGGACGTATACCGTACTTTTCAAAAGCTGCACTTTGTCTTTCCGGGTTCTGATCTTTAGTAGAAACCCGGATATATCCATATTTTTCCATGAATTAAAAATCCTCCTATTTTATTATGCTCTTATTTTTCTGTCAGGTACAAAAAAGGCTTGTCAGACATTATATCTGACAAAGTAATATTCATGATATATGAAATATAGTAACTATTCAGTACAGGTCGAAGCATTTACTGCTGAGATCGTAAGAAAATGATTCATTAATGCAAAATCCCATCGGCAAAGCCGATTTGGAATGGATTTTGCATCGTAACTGTGAAGGTACTGAACAGTTACGAAATATAAAGAATTTCCGGTGCATCTAATATATGGTATTCTGAATAAAGCTATATGGAAATCATTTGAAGTTTCATTTTCATATAAAGGATGTAAGTGATCTGCTTGATGGAATCAGTATATATTCTCAGGAAGAGAAAGACCGGGTAAGGGATATTCTTCTTTCCCAAATGAAGAAGTATGCGTATTTATTTGATGAGAAACAGCCGCTATTATAACAAAATAATAGCGGCCGCTTCAAGGACAGAAGATGTGACTTCTGACTCTCATATCGTAGTATACAAAGAAGATAATTTAAGGATCTGCCTGCTCAACCCGCAGCATCCGGTAGCCGATGCCGATATGCGTTTGTATGTATTGCTGTCCGTCTTTCCCTTTTTCTAATTTTTTGCGCAGAGTTGCCATGAATACCCGCAGAGAAGCAATATCGTTTTCCCAACTGCTGCCCCAAATCTGTTGTGTAATATAGGTGTAGGTCAGAACCTTGCCCACATTTTTGGAAAGCAGGCACAGCAGCTTATATTCGATGGGAGTCAGGTGCAGCTCTGTGTCATCAAGATAGGCGCAGCCAGCTGCATAGTCAATTTTTAATGCGCCGTTTGTAAAAACGGAAGATTCCTGTGTCACATCGGTCTTCATCAGCGCCAGTCTTCGCTGCGTCACCCGCAGCCGTGCCAACAGTTCATCTACAGAGAATGGCTTGGTGAGATAATCGTCCGCTCCGGCATCCAGTGCTTCAATTTTATCAGAATCCTCTGTTCGGGCGCTGATGACAATAATCGGCATATTTGACCACGACCGGATTTTCCGAATAATTTCCACGCCGTCCATATCAGGAAGTCCCAGATCAAGCAGCACAATATCCGGGTTGTGTGACAACGTCTCCATCACAGCGCTCGTACCGTTTTGTGTTGAAAGATACCTGTATTCATGGGTTTTTAACGTCGTTGTGATCAGATTGCGTACCGGAGTATCATCTTCTACAACAAGGACAAGTGGTTTATTCATTCAGGTTCACCTCACTAAGTGGTATTGTAAAGGAAAAAATGCAGCCATGCGGAGTATTGTCTTTCAGTGTCAGTTCGCCATGATGTGCATAAATAATGGTCTGACAAAGGGTAAGTCCAAGCCCAAGACTGCGGCGGCTGTCACCAATCAGATTGCTCCCGGTAAAAAACATTTCAAAAACGTGTTTTTTTATCTCATCAGGGATACCTGAGCCGTTGTCGATGACACGGATCTCAGCCATATTTTCCTGATGTATTGCCGTGATCCGAATGACAGAGTCCGCAGGGGTATATTTAATGGCATTGTTTACCAGATTGATAATAACCTGCATGATGAGTCCTGCGTCCACCCGTACCAACAGTGGTGTATCTCCGCAATCCGCCATAATGTGATGTTCTGCTGATCTTCGATCGATATGCCGGAGTGCTTCCGATACAATGTCGTCTACGACCTGATCAGAAAGGTGCAGTTTTACGCTGCCGTCCGCAATTTTCGTAATGGAAAGCAAGTTCTCAACAAGTCCAATCAGCCATTGTGCATCATCATAAATATCCGTAAATATCTGTTTCCGCGTTTGCTCATCCAATGCGGCATAGCTGTGCAGTAATGTATCGGCGTTGCCGGAAATGGAGGTCAGAGGAGTTCGCAGATCGTGAGAAATGGAACGCAGGAGATTGGCACGAAGCTGCTCGTTCTTTGCAAGGACGGCAGTTTCTTCCTTTTCTCTGGCATTACGCAGGCTTTCTAACGTCAGGGCACACTCTCCGAGGATGGAAAACAGAATACTGGATGTAAATGCATCCGGCTGTGTTTTTTTCTCCATCGGAATCCCGACAACACCGTAAGCCTGCTGCCCGGTACGGATAGCAAGATACAGTCGTTTTGCCTTTGGAAATGTTTCAGTCGTTGCTCCGGCGCGCTTCCGGTTTTGCCAGACCCAGTGAATTACATCCTGTTCCTGATCATCAGCCGGAGCAGGATGTGGACAGCTTCCATCTGTCGGATAAAGAATACCTGTGGAGAGTGCATCACCCTGCACAGGATAAACCAGAATGTCCCGTTGCAGGAGTTTTTGTATCTGCATTGCGGTCATCTGATAAACCTCCTCCGGTGCTTCTGCCTTTTGGAGCTTTCTGTTCATATCAAAAAGAAGCTTTGTACGATAGGCGTCCCGTGCAGATAATAGTGCATGGGCTTTGAGCTTTGTGGCAAGTGTGCCGGTCAAAAGCGCTGCTGCAAACATAACGGCAAAGGTTATGGGATATTTGCTTCCATATGCACCCAAAGACAAACGTGGTTCTGTTAAAAAAAAATTGAACAGAACGACACTCAAAAAGGCGCACAGTATACCACAGGTATATCCATTCGTAAAAGAAGAAGTCAGAAGCACGCCCAGCAGGTAAACCATGATGATGTTGGCACTTGCAAGGTCAAGTTTCAAAAACAGCCATCCGATGATCGTTGCAGCTGCCAGAATACCAAGTGTCAGGAGAAGCTCCCGGGCGGTCGGGAGTACAGGACGAATGGTGGAAAGTCGCTTTCCGCGATAGCTTTTGTAGACTTCAGCATCCGGAATGATATGAATGTCAACCTCCGGCGCCAGTGTGATGAGCCGCTCCGTCAGTGTCGGCTCGCTCCAGAAATGCCGCCGTTGTATGCCGCTTCGTCCGATTACAATTTTGGTTACATCGGAGAGCCGTGCATATTCTGCAATTTGTGTAGGTACATCTTCCCCATGTGTTGTGACGATCTCTGCGCCGAGCTGCTTTGCAAGATACATATGAGCCTGCAATCGAACAGTATCTTCTGCATTCATGGAAGCGTATCCGGGTGTCTGCACATAAAGTGCCGTAAAACTTCCACAAAACGCCTGTGCCATGTTACCAGCCATTCGCACAATACGTTCATTGGATGGAGAAGGAGATAAACACACCAGAATATGTTCTCTTTCTGTTTTGTTTACTATATTCTGCACATCCTCACCGCCTTTAATATTAATAACTATTAATATTATTATAGCATCAATATATGATGGTTTCTACCTGACAGGATTGAATTCGGTCTTGATTTTCCATCTTACGTTACAGTTCAGATCCGGAAGCATTTTTGCAGTGCCTTGTATTCGCCCAGTACCAGAATGGAACCATCTCCGGATAATATTGTATCAGGCGTGACGGAAACGTCCGTTTTTCCTGCGTGTTTGATGCCGAGAATACTGATTCCAAACTTTCTGCGGATATCCAGATCACCAATACTTTTACCAATCCAGCCTTCCGGCACTCCTACTTCAAAAATAGCATGCTGTTCGTCAATTTCTATATAATCGAAAATATGGTCAGCAGTGTACCGGATAGCAGCCCACTTTGCAACCTGCTTTTCCGGGTAGACCACGTGGTCGGCTCCGTTTCGAAGCAGAAACTTTTCCTGTACATCCCGTTCGGCGCGTGACACTACACATTTTGCTCCAAGCTCCTTCAGCAGTGATGTTGTTTCAAGCGAGTTCTGAAAGCTTCCTCCAATGGTTACAATGCAAACGTCATAATTTCCGATGCCAAGAGAACGAAGAAAGTCTGCATTTGTACTATCGCCAATCTGTGCATTGGTGACAAATGGCAATACATCATTAATCCGGTCTTCACTTGTATCGACTGCCATAACCTGATGACCCAGTTGGGAAAGCTGTATGGCTATATGTCGTCCGAAGCGGCCTGCTCCGATTAGTAGAATATTTTTCATAAAATAAAATCCTCCTTATTTATCCGACTGTAATTTTTTCCTGGGGCAGCTTTGCATTTCCCGCCTTTTTGCCGGAGAGCGTGGCGTAAATAAGTGTTAGACCGCCGACTCTGCCAAGATACATGAGTATGATCAGTACTATTTGTGAAGGAATATGCAGCTGTGGTGTAATCCCTAACGTCAACCCGACCGTTCCGACTGCTGATGATGTTTCATAGAGGCAGTCGGATAACGGAAGATGCTCATATACACTGATAAAAATGCCTCCTCCAAAGAACAGCGTAAGATACATTGTCAGAATGGTCGAAGCGGTTTTGACAGTATTGCAATCAATCCTGCGTTTGAAAAACTGGGCATTATCGCGTTGACGAAAGGTTGCGACAGCATTGGCAAGCAGAACCCCCAGCGTTGTTGTCTTCATTCCGCCTGCGGTAGAACCGGGAGCGCCGCCAATAAGCATCAGAAGAATCATTATGCCCTTTGATGCACTTGACATTGCAGATAGAGCTACTGTGTTAAAGCCCGCCGTCCTTGTAGTGACAGACTGGAAAAAGGATACCAGAAGCTGCGTTCCTGTTGGAAGCGCAGAAAAGTCCTCAAAAAAGAAAAATGCAGCAGGCACAACAATAAGGAAGCCCGTTATGGCAAGGATTACCTTGCTCTGTACCCGATAGCGATGAAAATGCCACTTGTGTTCGCAGATATCATCCCAGGTCAGAAAACCAATGCCGCCGATCACGATCAGTAGCATAATTGTGATATTGATGATCGGACTGCCTGTATAACCGGTGAGGGAAGGATAGAGATTGTTTTCTGTTCCAAGAATGTCAAACCCGGCATTACAAAATGCAGATATGGAATGAAACACTGCCATCCAGATACCCCGCCATCCATAGTCCCGGCAGAATACCGGAAGCATGGCTGCTGCACCAAGCAGCTCAATTAAAAATGTACCTCGAAGGATAAACTGCGTCAGCCGGACAACTCCGCCAACCTTTGGAGCGGAAATTGCGTCCTGCATGGTGCTGCGCTGCATCAGAGAGATTTTTCGTCCAGACAGCAATGCGAACGATGCTGCAACTGTTACAACGCCAAGTCCTCCGATCTGTATCAGTGCAAGAATGACAGCCTGGCCGAAGCCTGACCAATAGCTTCCGGTATCCTGCACCACAAGTCCGGTGACGCAGACGGCAGAGGTCGCAGTAAACAGCGTTTCGTTGAATGGAGTTATGCATCCCTCTGTTGTGGAGACCGGTAGCATCAGCAGCAATGCTCCCAGCAAAATGACTCCGACAAAACCTGATATGATAATTTGGAAAGACGAAAGGCGGTGCTTTTGGTGAATGATTTCTTCCGGCATAAAGTCAGCTCCTTATCTACTATGATAGCTAAGTGGTTTTATTATACATTATACAGCCGGAAATTTTAAGAGCAGATAAGAAATATTTGCGGCATATTAAGATTAGATAAAGATGTGCTGATTTGCAAAAAAATTGAATTCATGTAAGAGATGCATTATTATAATAGTATAAAATTTCCAAAAGTGAATATGAAATTAAGTTATTCAACATTAATCACAACATATGGGGTCAGTGAAAATGCTTATTCAGGAGAGATCCAGTCAATTATTACAGCGGAGAATTTATTTGCTGAATAAAATTTTCGTAGTATTACTATGAAATGAGGAACAGTTTTGAAAATCTGAAATAGAGAAAAGCATGAAACTATACTGGTAATTGGGGTCAGGGATCATGGAGCAAAAGCAGTTGAAATATTCGAAGTTAATGGAAGATTTAAGGGAGAAGATGGTGTCGGGAGAAATCCAGGCAGGAGACAGGCTTCCTTCAGAAAATGAGTTATCGGCTCAGTATCAGGTCAGCAGACAGACGGTGCGCAAGGCTCTTTCGGTGCTTCAGAATGAAGGCTATATTTACGCGGAGCATGGGAGAGGAACCTTCTGTTCCGAGCGGGTCTTACATACGGGACATTCCCATAATATTGCCGTAGTTACCACGTATCTGTCGGATTATATTTTCCCGCGTGTAATCGGGGGAATCGATAAGGTACTGACGGAGCAGGGCTACAGCATCATTCTGAAAAATACAAGGAATTCCAGAAGTCAGGAGGCAAGATGCTTAGAAGAGCTTCTTCAGAAGGACATTGACGGAATTATTATCGAGCCGAGCAAAAGTCAGATTTATTGTAAGCACACCCACCTGTATGAAAAGCTGGAAGAGTATGGTATTCCTTACGTGTTTATCCAGGGCTGCTTTGCAACGATGAAGGAGAAGCCAAGGGTGCTTATGGATGATGCGATGGGTGGTTATCTTATTACGAAGTATCTGATCGATACTGGGCATAAGTCGATCATTGGTGTGTTTAAGTCGGATGATATTCAGGGGCAGAATCGACATAAGGGATATGTAAAGGCACTGCAGGAAGCGGGAATTCCCTATGAACCGGATCACGTGATCTGGTTTTATACGGAGGATCGTGCCATTCATCCGTATGAGGCCATTAAGCAGATGGCAGAAAGCGGAATGCCGATGGATGCTGTAGTCTGTTACAATGATCAGATTGCCATGAAAGTGATTCAGGGACTCACTGCTGCCGGTAAGAAGGTTCCTTTGGATGTATCCGTGACCGGGTATGACAATTCCTATATGGCAAGTAACGGAGGACTGCAGTTGACGACTATTGTTCATCCTCAGGAAAAGCTGGGAGAAATGGCAGCAGAGCTGCTGCTTAAGCTGATTCATTGTGAGGAGCACAGAAACAGGCTGCCTGAGGATCCGTCAAAAGAAAAGATGAAAGAGCCGATCTGCACAGATATTCTGATTGCACCGGAGCTGGTTATCGGAAATTCCTGTATCGTGAGGGATCCAATAGAAAAAAGCATGTCCTGAATCAGAATGGTATCTTTTTCAGGACATGCTTTGTGCTTCTGATTTATTTGGTAAGACGGATTACATTCCAGCTGTGCTTTCCAAGAACGGTATGCATTTTGCCGTTCTCAAGCTTCGTAGCATCGGAATGCATCGGGGCAACGTGATCCGGATCCGCTTCAGTGTTGACTGCTTTCATATCGTCGTTGGTCAGTACAATATGCTCAGCCAGACGGTATCCCTCGAACTGACGCAGATCACAGGAAACCTCCATATCCTCATCCAGGCTCTTGTTAACCGCAAAAATGGTCAGTGTGTTATGCTCTTCATCCCAGATGCAGACAGAGTCAAGGTATGGGGCATCGCCATAGGTTTTACTTTCATAAACGGGAGTCAGAACCTGTGTGTTTAACACGGTTCCACGGCCGTATACACTTGCGTGCATATATGGATAAAAGATGGTCTGACGCCATGCGCCGGTGTCGGATGTCATGATTGGGGCGATGACATTGACAAGCTGTGCCAGACATGCAATTTTAACACGGTCAGCGTGGCGCAGGAGTGTGATCAGTAAGCTTCCGACAAGCAGTGCATCCTCAAAGTTGTAGACATCTTCCAGCTGATGTGGTGCACGAACCCATTTTTCAAGCTTCTTATCCTGCTCATTGCTGTGATACCATACATTCCACTCATCGAAGGAAAGGTTGATCTGCTTCTTACCATGTTTTTTAGCTTTGACCGCATCACAGATAGCAACGACACCGGAAATGAAGTCATCCATACCCTTGGAGCTTGCCAGAAAATCAACCGTGTCGTCAGCAGCATTTCCATAATACTGATGCAGGGAGAGATAATCCACCTCGTCATAGCATTCGTCCAAAATCGTATATTCCCAGGAGCCGAAGGTCGGCATGGTAAGACCGGAGCTTCCACAGGCAACAGTCTCGATGGTCGGATCCATAAATTTCATCAGACGGGAGGTTTCTGCAGCAATACGGCCATATTCGGAAGCAGTCTTATGCCCCATCTGCCATGGTCCGTCCATCTCATTACCAAGGCACCAGAGCTTAATGTTATGAGGTTCTTTATAGCCGTGGGACTTTCTCAGATCACTGTAGTAGGTGCCCTCTTTGAAATTACAGTATTCTAGAACATTTTTAGCGTCCTCCGGTCCACGGGTTCCGAGGTTGACAGCCATCATGATATCACTGCCGGCTTTTTTGGACCAGTCGGCAAATTCGTTCAGGCCAAACTCGTTTGTCTCAATGACACCCCAGGCAAGCTCCGGTTTTGCAGGCCGCTTGTCTTTCGGCCCCACACTGTCTTCCCAGTGATAGCCGGAGACAAAATTTCCACCCGGATAACGGACGATCGGTACCTGAAGCTCTCTGACGAGAGCCAGCGTATCCTTGCGTAAGCCCTGCTCATCGGAAAGTGAGCTTCCCTCCTGATAAATTCCTTCATAAACAGCACGTCCCAGGTGTTCGATAAAGGAACCAAAGATTCGTTTGTCAACTTTTCCGGTCAGAAAGTATTTGTCAATGATAATCTCTGCTTTTTTCATATTTTAAAATTCTCCTTTCAGATAATGTTTTCTTATGATTTTGATTTTAACAGGAGGGAGAAAAAAACCTAGAGATTTTTGTCCGATAAAATTGACTTTTCTTCCGGCCTTGCGATAGAATGGGAAAAAGGAGAAGAGGATGGATTTTTCGATTCATATTTGTGAATATAACAGATCTAATGCAGATTACGATATTATTTACCGTCCGGAGGGCGGTGGAGATTATCTGTTTCTGCTGTTTAAAACACCAATGCGGGTGTATGTGGGAAAGCAGTTTTCCATTACACAGGAAAATGCCTGTATTTTTTACACACCCGGTCATGAGCAGCATTATCAGGCGGTACAGAAATTCCGCAACAGCTACGTGCATTTCTGGTGTAATGAGGATCTGGGAGCGAGGTACGGAATTGTGCCGAACATGATTTTTTATCCGCAGAATACGGAAGAAATTGATGAATATATCCGTTGTCTGCAGCGGGAATATATTACAAAAGATCCTTATGCGGCGGAATATGAGGAGACACTGGTCCGTCAGATGCTGATCACAGCATCACGTGGTATGTTGCTGCATCGGAAAGCAGCCGCAGAGCCGGAGGGATTATACCGTGAGTTTCAGGAGCTGCGCCTTGCCATGCTGAGCCACTATGAAAAGGAATGGACCATGGAAAAGCTTTGCGAGAGGGCCAATATGGAAAAAAGCCAGTTTTATTCCTATTATAAAAAGTTTTTCAGCAGCACGCCGCATAATGATCTGATAGAGGTGCGCCTCGATAAGGCGAAAAACCTTCTCACGAACCAGGCGCTCTCCATTAGTCAGACTGCTGAGCTTTGCGGCTTTTCCAATCCGTCGCACTTCAGCCGCTATTTCAAAAAGCACTGCGGCTGTTCACCGAAGGAATGGCGTCTTGGTTCTCAGCAAAACAACGGGAATTATGGGAGTAGAACCGACAGCAGTAATTATCCAGAGGGGGGAGAATCATGATTAAGGTTTTTCTGGTAGAGGATGAGTATGTCATCCGTGAGGGAATCAAGAAGAATATTGACTGGCAGGCACATGGATATGAATTCTGCGGAGAAGCAGGAGATGGAGAGCTTGCTTTTCCGATGATTCAGGAAATACGGCCGGATATTGTGATTACCGATATCCGCATGCCATTTATGGACGGACTGGCCTTGAGCAGGTTGATCAAAAAGGAATTTCCGGAAACAGAAATTATTATTTTAAGCGGATATGAAGAATTTGAGTATGCCAAAGAAGGAATTAAAATCGGTGTAGCCCAGTATCTTCTTAAGCCGATCAGCGGAGATGCCCTGATTAAGGAAATTGACCTGGTGGCGGCATCCATTGTAGAGCGGAAGCAGAAGGAACGGATCCGGGAACGTTACTTTAAACAGAGTATGGACCGTGAATCGGAGAAAGATAACCTCAATATCCAGGAGCTGGATTACAAGCAGTTTGAGAAAAGTAAGCTGCAGGAGTTTATGAAGGTCGGATGCAAGGAGGAGGTTCCTTACTTTATTGACGAGATGTTTCAAAAGCTGGATCATAGTGCCGTGAAATCCAGAATCTTCCGGCAGTACATTGTGATGGATGCCTATTTTTGTGTTGCAGAATTTGTGGAAGAGATCGGTTTGTCGAGGGATGAAGTGGAACCGATGGATGTTGCTTCGGATGTATTGTCAAGTATCGAATATTCCAAGGAGTATATTGTCCGTATTATTCAAAAAGCAATTGATGAACGGGATCAGGTATCCGGAAATAAATATAAGGGTCTGATGGACGATGTGAAGGCATATATTGAAGCCCATTATGTGGAAGAGGATCTTACCTTAAATCAGCTTGCTGCACATGTGAACTTTTCACCCAATCATTTCAGTACGATTTTCAGTCAGCAGACAGGACAGCCATTTATTAAATATCTGACCGATTTTCGTATGAATAAG
>Ga0129313_1001752_pt1 | contig 12895 bp, 4 predicted proteins | sample O1105metagenome_FD_94436 | JGI IMG/M metagenome (GOLD analysis project Ga0129313, IMG submission 94436) | Orangutan group fecal microbial communities from fecal samples from Wisconsin, USA - O1105 metagenome | ecosystem: Host-associated > Mammals > Digestive system > Large intestine > Fecal... | reverse complement strand
ACTTGCAAAGGCTTTGGCTGAATACCTCTTCAACGACGAGACGATGATGACGCGTATCGACATGAGCGAATATCAGGAGAAGTTCAGCGTAAGCCGTCTCATCGGTGCGCCTCCAGGATACGTAGGCTACGACGAGGGTGGACAGCTCACCGAGGCAGTACGTCGCAAGCCTTACTCTGTAGTACTGTTCGATGAGATTGAGAAGGCTCACCCCGACGTGTTCAACATCCTCTTGCAGGTATTGGACGACGGCCGACTGACAGACAACAAGGGTAGAACGGTCAACTTCAAGAACACTATCATCATAATGACCTCAAACCTCGGCAGCCAGTACATACAAGGGCAGTTTGCAGGCATCACGCCTCAGAACCGCGACCATGTCATCAGCGACACCAAGGCAAAGGTTATGGAGATGCTCAAGAAGACCATACGTCCGGAGTTCCTCAACCGTATCGACGAGACCATCATGTTCTTGCCGCTCACCAAGGCAGAAATCGCCCAAGTAGTGACATTGCAGATGAACGCCGTGAAGAAGATGCTCGAGCCGCAGGGATTCACTCTCAACGTTACTCCTGCCGCCATCGACTTCCTCGCCGACGAAGGCTTCGACCCGGAGTTTGGTGCACGTCCGGTAAAGCGTGCCATCCAGCGCTGCGTACTCAACGACCTCTCTAAGAAGATTCTCTCTGACGAGGTTAAGCGCGAGCAGCCAATCACCATCGATGCCGACCAGAACGGACTCGTATTCCGCAACTAAGCAGAACACAATTCGTAACCAAGCGAAACGCATAGACATAATAAAAGGGAGCGCCAAGACTCATAACACTGAGTTTTGGTGCTCCCTTTTTTTGTTGATACCACGCATTATCCTTATAGCCTTATCCCATATTTCCAAGCATCCTTAGGACATACTTTCACACAAACGCCACATGCCACGCAGCGGTCTTGCTCGTTAATCGCTTTATACTTAGCCATGTCGTTACTTCTGTACGCCTTCCTTTTCCAGGATTTCTTCCAGAAATTCAGAAGCGTCAGCCACGCAAAGAGGACATTCGCGAAGCACCTTTCCTGTGCCCACACCTTTGAGCAGTTTGCATTGTGTGGCACCGTTGCGCTGCTTGAATTTATCCATAATCTGTCTCATGCCCTTAATAGACTTCGCCTTGTCTTGAGTGGCAAGTCCGAGTATGATGCCTGCTCCTACGATAGCTCCACAAGTTCCCTCCATATTACCCATACCTGCAGCAAAGGCATTGCCAGCATTCTTTATGGTTTCTTCTTCCATTCCGGTGAAGTCGTGGTAGGTGCAGAGTACAGCCTGTGTGCAATTATGCGAACCACAACGCTTCTTCTCAGCTGCTATTTCTTTTCTTGTTTTCATATTATTTTGTCCTTGTTATTTTATTTGTTGTTTTGATCTCGGCTACAAAGATAATGCTTTTATCATAGATACATGAAAGATGTCAGCTATACATTTATAGACAATTTCTATCATTCCCTTACACGAAGGCTTACATAGGACTCCCATACATTTATCTTTTCTTTGTTTTCGTTTTCCTTTCTTGTTTAGTTTTCCTATCTTTGTAGTCTAATTGTGACAATTCTATCAAGAATTAGTCTATTGGTTTTAATCTAACCTCTGAACAACATTGGAAGATACTACCAACCTGTCTCCAAAGACAGACGCTTCATTGTATAATGGGCAGCCAATCGACACTGGCTTATCGTGTCCAAGTGCAGGACTTACCTCCAGCACGCCCTCCACTTCTGATGATGTCAGGAATGGGGTGTCGGTAGAGAATGTGTCTGCCGGAAACAAGCAATGGTTCGTTCTACGCGTTTCGTATGGACGCATTGACAAAGCAAAGACCTATGTAGAGGCAAAAGGAATGGAGTGTTATGTTCCTCTGCAATATAAAGAGATAAGGAAGCAAGGCAAGAAGCGTATCATCCCCACCGCACTCCTCCCCTCCTTAATATTCGTCCATGCATCAGCAGAACAAGTTGAAACTTTGCTACACGACAACAAGGTTATGACAAATGAAAGCCAAGCCTTGCTCAGCTACTACTTTGACCATACCATCCATCGTCAGGACAATCCCGACCGCAATCCACCGCTCACAATCCGAGATGAAGACATGAACAACTTCATCCGCCTCACCTCAATCAAGAATCCGCACATCATCCCAGTTACTTCTAATAACATCCAGCTCAAGCTGGGTGATAATGTTGTTGTGAAAGAAGGTGAATTCAAGGGCATTCATGGCAGAGTGGCAAGAATTGCCGGGCAACAGCGCGTGGTAGTGGAATTGTTTGATGGGTGTTTAGTGGCTACGGCGTATGTGCCGAAGGAGGCGATGAGGATATACAATTAAAGTTTTTTTGAAATAATTATTCAACTTGTCATTTTAAACGAGACACCAACAATATTCATGTCTTATCGAACTCACATTAAATACAATAAATCTCATGTATAGGGACTATTTAGCATATAATCATACTGCATTATTTCAAATATTGCAAGCTCGCAATTTGCAAGACATAGAAGAAAACATGCCATTATGGAAGTTGAAACTGACAGGAGAAGAGTATGATTCTCTTAAACAAACCTTAGTCGAAAATTACTTTGACTTGGAAGAATATGGTATGGAAGCCGCTCTTTGTTATGCAGAATGGTGGAGAAGAGATTACCGTGGTAACATTCCATCTAAAGAAAGCGTTGCCATGGGGATTGGTATAGAAATCGGAAGAAGTGAAGAACTTTATATTGCTGCTCGTAAAGCCTTAAAGCGACATGGTTATTCATTTATCCACACAAGTCATGGAACCCAATATTTTCGGACACTCCTTAATCAAGGAGGTCTACCTGTCAACTACATTAAAAAGAGTGAGAACCTTGGAAGTTTTACACTTTTTCTAAAAGGATTAGTTTGCGAATTGTCTTCTATAAATTACGATTGGAACTCTGAAGATTTCTCGGTTGTTGATCAATTGAATTGTACTTCATATTTAGGAAAGACCTTTAAGAACGAAAACATATATGATGTAGCTATGCAAATAGCACATGCCATAGTAATGGGTGACAATTCTCTCTTGCCTTATGATGACACAGACTCATCTCTTGCCGCGTTGACTCAAGCATTAAAAAAAGAATATTCAAGGGCAAAGAATGATCACAGGACACGTCCTTTTTCTCTTCATTGGAAATTATATACATCTGATGATGGAACAGGTACTCTGTACGTTAACATGGATATTGTAAAAGATGTGTCATCTTTGTCAATACCAGGATTAAATTTTTCCACATGCTATTCGTTTGACGTTTTTGTTGCAGGTATACTTGTCGGTAAATATGTAAGAAAAGGTTTGGAAAGAGACGAGGATGGCAATGTTTTATATGCAATATACACCCGTATTACAGTCGGATTGGGACAGGATATAAAATGGAATGGAGAGCCTGTTGTTGAGGTCAAAGTGAGATGTGACAATGATGATAGAATCTTTATGACTATAGCGGGATGCTACCCTCCTAACTTTGATTATCCTCAAATTTTTCAGTTGCTTGAGAACAATCTGTATCGTTTTGGCGAAACTGCAAACACAGAACATAATATTGCGATATTTACACAGAACTGGAAAGTGGAAGGAGCTAAGCCGATAGTTATTTGTGGAAAAGAATTATATTGCCACGACTTTACGAAAGATTTGGTATTGTATGAAGAACAAACTAACGAGTGTGTAAAATTAACCAATACTTTTACTCCATATATAGCCGAATTTTCAGACAACTACATTTCATGGGTAGAAGAATCCAACTTTAAACTGTTGTCCAAAATACCTATTGTCCGTGTGTATGACAAAGAAAGAAAACGTGTGCCTAATTGCATGGTAAAATATAGATTTAGAAATGAATGCAACACCGTTTGGCACAAACTCAATACATCATGTGTATTTCCGTGTGGTGTAGTTGATATTTGCGTAGATTTTCCTGACGGACATTCGACAACTGAAAGTTTCTATTCAATCGGTAATCTCAAATTCAATTCTGATAACGAAGACGTATTCTCGACAGATATTATCTGTTTATGTGACAATTCTATGTTCCCAGAGATGGAGTTAGATAGCAACATTGAAATCAACAGACTTCTTGAGAATAAATGGAGAATTTCTCGTAGCAAAGAGGCTACAATTTGTCCAACTGTGTGTAAATTCAAATTATATAAAGCTGGCAATCCTGTATTACGAATCTCTGTTGCAATACCATTTGATGGGATATCCATTACTGACATACAAGGAAATATTGTGCCCAATGGGAAAATTATATCACTTACGAATCTCACAAGCTTTAGTGTTGTAAGTCATGGTGGGTTTGGTAAAAAAAGACATGTTGACGTATCATATGTATCAGATAACATTGACGATTATGACAAACTTATACACTTAAAAAGTAACGTTGTTGATGGACTTATCTCTCTTGCAGATTACACAAATCTAATTATGCGAATGTTCTATCTATATGGAGAAAATAGATTTGATCGCTCAAGTTCTGTTGCTCTAAATATTTCATATACCAAATTATTTATCAGAAAATTTGTATTAGACTCTACTCTTGAAAACGGAAGAATACGCATCATTGACAACACAGAAGAAGACACAACCGACTTTATCTATGATGACGATATATATGCTTTCCCCGTTGGGGACGACTTACCTTTGAACGAATTCAATGTGATTAAGTTGGAACACGTTAATAATTCTGACAACAAATTCTCGTTTCCTGAAGATTTTACTCAAAAAGAAATTGTTGTCTTCTCTAGTCCAAAAGCCACAAGAAGAATAGTTCCTAAATATTACAACAGATTGGAATATGACTATGACAAAGATGAAAGAGCTGCACAATCTGTAATAAATACTAGGAAGTGGCATGACAATTTGAACGATGAAAATGTTATGACAGGCAAGCATTGGCAAGAAGTATGTAAAGCATTTGATATTTGTAGCCGTTATTATTTGCCATTTACCACTTATAATGGATTGAAAACAATTAGCCGTGAGCCTATGCTGTTGGCTAAGTTCGTAATAGCCATGTGGCTCAATGAGTATAAAGATATATTGACTCAAGATGTTGATAGATTTGAGCAAGAGATGGTTATAGCCTTTCATTGGATTCCTGCAGAAATATGGGAAACATGCATTTGTGATCTTATGCAAAATATACCTGAAACTTTGGTGCCTATGATGTCTGAAAAATTACCGATGCTTGTCAATCTACTACAAGACATTTTTGATGCGACCATGTCCACAGAGATTGCACAAAAGTTTGCTGCATACCTCATTTCTGGAAGCATAGAAAAAGGCTACTCTTTTACAATTTCTGATATAAACAACTATTGCACAAAAATTCATGGATTGTCAGATAATAACAAAGACTTGCCTATTTTAAATTTCAACCTCACAGACAATTATTATAATAATAGACAAAGATTATTGCCTTATTATCGAGTGATGATAGAGTCTGCGATGTGTGCTGCCGAAAACACATGTAATAAACAAGGGGGCATTAATCTTTTTTCTCATGAAAATAAAGAGTATGCTAGAATCGTAAACTTTTATAGAAAATATTTCAAGGAAACTTATAGTGATATTTTCTTTAAGACAATAAGATACATAACAGCTTCAAAATAAAATATGAATTACGCAAAATTCTATACATCCGCCGAAAAAACGCTCATAGATTCTTTAGTTTCTATATGGTTCAGGGGAAAGGCTAAAGAACAAACTTATATGCGCTATATTCTCTCAAAAGAAGAACCTTTGATGGCTGAGCCTGTTTTCCAGTCTATCTTCCCATGGGAAAGCAGCAAGGAAACATTTGGCGATCACGCTTCTAAATTGAAGATACTATCGACCTCATTTGTAGAGGCACTTAGTAATGAAGGTGTTGACGAAGAGCAACGGTTCCCTATTGATCGTCACCCATATAAGCATCAAACAAAGAGCTGGAAAACGATGCTATCGGGTGAAGACAAGACCATAGTTGTTACTTCTGGTACTGGTTCTGGTAAGACAGAATGCTTCATGATACCTGTACTTCAGGATATCGCAAATAGGAATGAAAAAGATTGTGTGCAAGCAATCTTTCTCTATCCGCTCAATGCCTTAATGAAAAGTCAACAGAAACGTATACACGCATGGTGTAATGCTCTGCCCAATAAAATCACCTATGCAATTTATAACGGCGATACTGAGAAATCGAAAAAGAATAAAAATTTCACAGAACAATATTACCCACAGTTGATAACACGTCCGCAGATTCGTGAAACACCACCACAAATACTCTTCACAAACCCAACAATGCTCAATTATATGTTGGTGCGTTCTGAAGATAAAGAAATATTAGAGAAATCGCAGGGTAAATTGAAATGGATTTTACTTGATGAAGCTCACACCTATACAGGTTCGTCAGCAGCAGAATTATCATTGCAATTGCGCCGTGTATTGAATGCTTTCGGTGTAACAATTGATCAAGTAAACTTCGCTGTTACATCTGCAACAATAGGTGATGAAAAAGATCCAAATGCAGATATAAAACTAAAAACATTTGTCTCTCAACTTACAGGCAAGCCAATAGACCGCATTGTTATTATAGGAGGAAAACGCATTATTCCTGAAATAGACAATGATAAGGCACAAAAGGCATTAGACAAACTAAACATACATTTTGGTACAAATGCAACAATTTCTGATATAGAAAGACTACGGAAAAGACTAAACACCAATCCTGTTCTATCAACAAAGGAGATAATAAAACAAATTGCACCAATCTTCAATAAAGATGTTGTCAAGTCGCTTGAAATCATAGATGCACTAGGAGACAAAATAGACGGACTTGATAAGAATAATGGTATATCCGCAGCATTGTTACCTACAAGAATCCATTATTTTATCAGATCGATCAATGGGGTTTATGCTTGTGTAAATCCGGAATGTAACAGACACAAGAAGATTCGACTAGGCATTGGAAGTTTGACGACTTACCAAAACAACAATTGTCCTGTATGCAAATCACAAATGCTGGAAGTTGCAACATGTCCATCATGTGGAGGACTTATTGTCGTTGGTGAAACCAGTACGTCAAAAGGTTTTAGAATGCATATAAATGCTATCGATTTGGACAATAATATTTTCTTTGACACCGAAGAAGACCTTATAGAATCAGAAGAAGTCATAGATGACCACATAAGTACAGAACAAGATGGATTCACGCCATTTTATTTTGGCAAGCCTGATGCTCCATGTTTGAGACATCACACTCGCGAGGACAAACATGTGTTTAATCATGTCTTGAAGAAAATTGAAATTGCTAAAGACGATTCTGATAATAAAATAGTATATAAGTCTTTACGACATTCTGAGAACAATGGTGATCTATGTCCCTATTGTGGAAACAGCCTTGGACATCTTAACTATTTAAGAGCAAGTGCTACACAAATGGGACGTATTCTTGCAACTATTATTCTTGATAATGCGGAAGGAACAAATAAAAACGATTCTGAAGTTCTGTATGATGGTAAAAAATATATCACTTTTACTGATAACCGACAAGGCTCTGCCCGTAATGCAATGGGATTGAATCAAGACGTTGAACGTGCTTGGATTCGCTCTGCTATTTTTCATAAGATGGCTGATATGAGACTTGACAAAATAGAACCGTCAGGATTAACTCAGCAAGAAGAAGAAACATATGAATATCTAAAGAAAATGCCCAAAGGATCATTACCTCCAATGCTTCAATCAGAATTGGAAAGGATGGAAGCAAAGAAATCTGGCAGCAGTACTATCCCAAAAGCACCTGAGGTTTCTTGGAGCGAAATAAGTAGGACTTTGGAAAACAACACTGATTTTAGAAAACTTTATAAGCATCTTAATGAGGCACGTGGCTTTAGAGGTAACGAAAATACGACTGCGTATCTTAAAGCGTTGTTGATTGATCAATTTGGATGGATTCCTAAACGAGCAAACTCTTTAGAGACTATGGGATTTGTAAAAATGTCATATCCTGCCCTAAAAAAAGCCAAATGCCCTGAGTTACTTTTGTCTATAGGATGCAAAGACTCAGACTGGCAAGATTTTTTAAAAATTAGTTTAGACTATGTGATTAGGGGTGGCAGACACTATATGGTATCAGGAGAGAACAAACCTTTCCTTACTCAAAATACCTACATGACAGAGATATATCCAAAGAATTCGGATAAACGTGTTAAGGGAAATCCTGTTTGCAAATGGCCAGTGGTTAAAGTAACTGTTGGAGGAAAGGTCATGGACGACCAACATCGGCTGGTTCTTCTCCTATGTGCAGCTCTTGGATACAACAATACAGATGACTTCAATGAAGAAAAAGTAGCTATTATTAATAGCATTCTTGATAAAGCATGGGGATTTTTGACATCTAACGTCCTTGAACTTGTTGACAATGACGGAAAGGGGTATATGCTTGACTTAATTGGAGACAAGGTAAAACTACAATTAATGGATATAGGATATTTATGCCCTGTAGATAATGTTGTAATTGATACAACTTTTCGTGGTTATAGTCCTCGAATGAATGGATACATCGGAAAGAACAACTTTGACCGTTTCAAAGTTGTAACCAAATTTGATTATCCATATTTCCCTTTCAAATCATCAGAAATAAAAGAAGATATATTAAAAGAATGGATAGAAAAAGAACTGTTGTCACAAAAAGATAATGGAGTGTTTACAGACTTACATGAAAGGGTGTATGCACAAAAACCTATCTTCATATCTGCTGAACATTCAGCTCAACAATCTCGAGAAGATTTGGATAAATATGAGAAGGAATTTAACGAGGGACATTTGAATGTTTTATCATGTTCAACAACAATGGAAATGGGTGTAGACATTGGAGGCATAAGCGAAGTTGTCATGAATAATGTACCTCCCAAATCAGCCAATTATCTACAGCGTGCAGGTAGAGCAGGTCGTAGAAATGAATCAAAAGCACTGGCGCTAACTTTTTGCGCACCAAATCCTATAGGAACAAATACATGGCAACATCCTGACTATCCGATAACACATATCACCGAGACTCCAATGTTGAAATTGGAAAGTCGACAATTGATACAACGCCATATCAACGCTCTAGTATTTGCTGACTTTGTTTCGCAAAAAGGTGGAATTAAGGTTACAGCACATCTTATAGATTTTTTCATATCTACAGATGATTTTACTTTTTATGATATGTTCATCAATCATATTGATGCCATTATTTCAGGACAAAGAATAATTCTTGATGAACCATACAAAAGTCTTGTTCGTGGTACCGCATTGAATAATATCCCGTTAGGAGATGCTGTCTTCACTACTAAAAAAGATATTATATCTGTACATGAGATATTCCAAGCTCGTATGGATAACCTTAATAAATCAATAAAAACAATAGAAGAAGAAAATGGAAGCTGTGCTGCATTAAGATCCATCCAACATCAAATAGATAATTTTCTGAAAACATCCCTCTTGACATATCTTGCAGAAAATTCATTCCTGCCAAGTGCAGGTATTCCTACTGGTCTTGTAGAATGCTTACTGAATACAAGAAACGAAGCTAGTTACCCCACTATGCACTTAAGTCAAGCTATTTCTGCATATGCACCAGGAAAACAAGTAGTAAAGAATGAATGGGTATATGAACCTGCAGGCATCTTAATGAAAAATATGTATGATGACTCTACAGTAAGATACGTTATACAAAATTGCAACCATTGTGGATATACCACTATCAATCATGGTAGTGCTATGAATGATTGTCCCAAATGTGGTGCAAAAGGTTCAATGCATGGCATAAAAGGTATGAGTCTTTCTACAGAACAAAGATTTACAGAAGTTGTTGAACCTGCTGCTTTTAGTGTTGCTTTTGGAGCTAAGCCAACGCGAAAAATCAACACACAAGGAGCTATGAATCTCATTCAGCCAGTACTCCTTGAAATGAATCCATGGCAAGAGAAAAATTCTTCTGCAAAAATGATTGTACGGTGCTCAACAACAACATCAGAAATATTATTCTTTAATCGAGGTCGAAGTGGATTTGGCTTTGCCTTTTGTCCTTATTGTGGAAGAATGGTATCTGAATCAGAGCCTGATATTTCAAAGAAAGCTCTTTCTGGACATAAACATCTGTCGACAGGTCTTCCTTGTCCTGGTGGCGAAATGAATGGCAAAAACATTAGAAGACATGTCCTTCTTGTAGGTCGTTACCAGACAGATTTCGTTGAGGTAAAGTTCTATAAATCAAACAACACTCTTGAAATAGATGCAGAAACTTTATATTCACTAGGGGTCATTCTAAGCAGAAAACTTACAGAGTTGTTAGGAATCAACGATGGAGAAATTGATTTTGGATACGATGGTTCAAATCACTCTATATTCATTTATGATACAGCATTGGGAGGAGCTGGCTATTCTCCTCTGTTCAGAGAATATAAAGATATCGTACTTGACAAAGCTTATAAAACTCTGTCAGATTGTTCTTGTGAACGTGCTTGCACAAAATGTCTCATAGACAGAAAATCCCAGTGGTATCTAAACTATTTGAATCGCCAAAAGGCATTAGAATGGTTGGAAATGGAGCGTAAATCAAGAATTGCCCCAAGGAATATTATAGACTTGGTTCCGAATGCATCTACTATCACGACAGACTTTTCCACGGAATTCTACCAACTCATTAGGAATAAAAACGTTTCTACAATAAAGATATGTGTTGACAATGAATATTCTAATTGGCAAGTTGACGAATTTCCATATAAGAAGTTAATTGGAGAACTTACATTATCAGGAGTTGATGTGTCTTTTGTTACAGACAAGGCAATTGATATAAATAGTTGTTCAATACAGGTAAAGTCAATATTAACAGCTGCATTATTTAAACACAAGTTCCAATACAGCAATGTAACATTACCACCTAACTTAAGACCTTTAATGACTGTTGTATTCAACGATGGAAGGATGAAGACTTATTTTGGAGAAAATATTGACAACTCCTTGTCTGCCTCTTGGGGAAATGGTGATGTCTTCTCTACAATGAGTGATTTCAATCTGAAATTCTTCGACATTAACCAGTCGGACATATTAAAGCAAATGGCAAATGCCAATGGAACAGTAATGTTTGATACCAGAATTATGGAAGATTGCTATATATACAACCTGCTAGACAAACTCATTGAACCACATAAAGATAAATGGGAACAATTCATTCCGTTGATAAAAGGTAAAAATGTATCATTGGATTATTCCGATAGGTATTTGTCTACTCCCCTTGGTTGTATGCTGTTATCACATTTCATAAAAGAACTCCAACAAAGATTGGATGTTACAATCAAAAACATCTGCATTTCGGTAAAAGCATTGTATAAAGACAAAGGTGACATGCACGAGACAAACATCAATAGCGACTATAAGTGTAACGAGGCAAGAAATAAGTTCTTGAAAGATGCTATATCAGAATTGGTTGGAATAACTCCACTTATTAATGATAATGGCTACATTGAACATGAGCGTTGTATGACAATCAAATCTATTGATGCAGAACTATGTATTAGGCCAGATGCAGGTATCGCACACGGTTGGGTACCTTTTGGACATGACTTTTCAGAATGCACGGATGAAGATTTTCGCTATAACTGGGATTTAAACATTCGCCTTTATAACCAAAAGCAAAATTTCTCTGGAATTTTATATACTATTTCGTTTGATAAGCATACATCGAACAGATAATCATCCTATTTTATATAGATTACATGCCATTTGTTTTAGACATGGGCAGCTTATTCACATGGTTATAAATAATAAGAATCCGAAGAACTCGTTTAAAATACAACAAGCGTAAGTTATGGCACTCGCAATAAACATAAACGACCTGCTTAACAAGCAGAGAATTGAATCCAACCGCATTGAGTTCAAGAAAGGTTGGAACCCAGGAAGCATATATCACAGTATATGTGCTTTCGCTAATGATTTCGACGACCTTGGTGGTGGATATATCATCGTTGGTGTAGATACCGACGACAAGACGGGTATGGCAATTCGTCCTGTAGAAGGAGTTCCATTGGAAAAGATTGACGGCATATTGCAGGAGATGGTTGCTTACAACAATAAGATGGCTCCATACTATTTGCCTCGTACCTCCGTGGAAGAGGTGGACGGCAAACGAGTAATTGTAATTTGGTGTCCAGCCGGTAGCTATCGTCCTTATTCCGTACCAGTAAATGTTACAGCAAAAGGCACAAAAGAGTATTTCTACATCCGTAGTGGGACAAGCAGCATAGAGGCAAGAGGTGAAGTGCTCGTTGAACTGCGAGAGTTGGCTAACCGTATGCCTTTTGACGAACGAGGTAATAGCGACATACAGTTGGAAGACATCTCATTGGTGCTTCTTCGTGATTATCTTGTCAAAGTGGGTAGCAAGTTGGCTGATGAGGTGATAACAACACCGCTTGTTACAATTCTTGACCAAATGGAACTCTACACTGGTCCTAAAGAAAACCGTTTGCTTCGCAATGTGGCAGCCATGATGTTCTGCGAGAACCCAAACAAGTTCTTCCCATACACTCAGATTGATGTAGTGACATTCCCTAACGGAAAGATGAATGATCCAAACAATTTCACAGAAGTTACATTCAAAGGCAGTGTTCCGCAGATGATAAAACAGACAATGGATTACATCAAGAGCAATGTACTCAAAGAGCATGTGCGTAAGATTTCCGGTAGGCAGGAGGCAGAACGTTTTTGGAACTATCCATACGATGCTATTGAGGAAGCTGTTGTAAACTCTGTATATCATAGAGATTTCTTACAGCATGAACCAATAGAGATAACCATT
>Ga0129313_1001751_pt1 | contig 12904 bp, 13 predicted proteins | sample O1105metagenome_FD_94436 | JGI IMG/M metagenome (GOLD analysis project Ga0129313, IMG submission 94436) | Orangutan group fecal microbial communities from fecal samples from Wisconsin, USA - O1105 metagenome | ecosystem: Host-associated > Mammals > Digestive system > Large intestine > Fecal... | reverse complement strand
TTCTTCTGCAGATTCGACTTTTCGAATTCCTTTACCACCGCCACCAGCAGAAGCTTTTAGCATAACAGGATAACCAAGTCTATCAGCCACTTCAAGTGCTTCCTCTGCAGTAAATACCTCACCGTCAGAACCAGGAATAACAGGTACGTTTGCAGCAATCATTTCAGCACGAGCATTGATTTTATCACCCATTTTATCCATGATTTCAGCACTAGGACCGATAAATTTGATGTGCATTTCTTCACACATGGTAGCAAATTTTGAATTTTCACTTAAAAAACCAAAACCTGGGTGAATGGCTTGCGCTCCTGTCACAATAGCAGCTGACAAGACAGCATTCATATTAAGATAAGAATCGGTTGAACGAGCTGGACCGATACAGATTGCTTCATCAGCCAAAATTGTATGCAAAGAATTTTTATCCGCTTCAGAATAGACAGCTACCGTATTGATTCCCAATTCACGCGCTGCACGAATAATACGCACCGCAATCTCACCACGATTGGCAATTAATAATTTTTTAAACATACGTCTGCTTTTATCCTCCTATCAGGAATTGCATCTTTGCAACCCTTGTCAAAATTCTTTATGTTGTCACAGTTTACGTTAAACTACTATTCTTCTTAACTGCCAATAGCAAATGTCAATGTGCCAGAAGCTGCTAATTTCCCGTCAACTTCTGCTTTTGCTTCAACTACAGCAATTGTACCACGACGTTTGACAAATTTTGCTGTCATCACCAATTGGTCACCTGGAACAACTTGTTTCTTGAAGCGAACTTTATCCATTCCAGCGTAGAAAACTAGTTTCCCTTTATTTTCTTCTTTTGAAAGTTCCAAAACACCAGCAGTTTGCGCAAGAGCCTCCATAATAAGAACGCCTGGCATTACTGGATATTCTGGAAAATGACCATTGAAAAACGGCTCATTGATTGTCACATTTTTAATTGCAACAATTTCATCGTCACTCACTTCAAGCACACGGTCAACCAAAAGCATTGGGTAACGGTGTGGCAAAGCTTCACGAATTTGTTTAATATCAATCATTTAATACGTACCAATCCTTGTCCAAATTCAACAACATCTTCGTTATTTACCATAATTTCTGTGACAATACCATCGTTTGGAGCTGGAATTTCATTCATCACTTTCATTGCCTCAATAATCAACAATGTTTGACCTTTTTTAACAGAATCTCCAACTGAAACAAAGGCTGGTTTATCAGGAGCTGGAGCAAGATAAGCCACACCAACAAGCGGACTTGTTACTTCATCACCTTCAGCAAAAATATCAGTATCAACAACTGTTTCTTCAGAATCGCTTGCTGCTTGCGCAGGGGCTACAGGAGCAGTTGCTGCTACTTCAACTGGTGCCGCAGCAGGAGCTTGACTAGCTTGTTGTGGTACTACTGGTGAAGTGTATTCATTTTTGCTAAATGTCAATTCAGCTTCACCTGTTTTAAATGAAAATTCACGTAAACTTGATTGGTCAAATTGTGCCATCAAATCTTTTACTTCTGAAATATTCACCATTACGCCTCCCAACGTTTAAATGCTAAAACAGCATTGTGTCCACCAAAGCCAAATGTATTTGAAATAGCATATTCTAGCTCTGCTTCTTGACCTTGTCCATAAACGACATTGGCTTCAATATCTTCTGACAATTCACGTGTACCAGCTGTCATTGGAATGTAGTTATGACGAAGTGCTTCGATAGTAGCAACAGCTTCAACAGCACCAGCAGCACCAAGAAGGTGACCAGTAAATGATTTTGTTGAAGAAACTGGAACATCTTTACCAAGAACTGTTACGATAGCTTTGCTTTCGCCTTTTTCATTGGCTTGTGTAGAAGTACCGTGTGCATTGACATAGTCCACATCTTCTGGAGAAATACCTGCTTCTTTAATAGCCAATTTAATCGCTTTAGCCGCACCAGAACCGTCTGGTGTTGGTGTTGTTTGGTGATAAGCGTCACAGTTGCTACCATAACCAACAACTTCAGCAAGGATTGTTGCACCACGTTTTTGAGCGTGTTCAAGGCTTTCAAGAACAAGGACACCTGCACCTTCACCCATCACAAAACCGTTACGGTCTTTATCAAATGGAATAGCAGAGCGAGCTGGGTCTTCTGTTGTTGAAAGGGCAGTCAAGGCGTTGAAACCTCCAATACCGATTTCATTGATTGTTGATTCAGCACCACCAGCTAAGATCACATCATGATAACCGAATTTAATTTCACGGAAAGCTTCACCGATTGCATCATTAGATGAGGCACAAGCTGTTGTGATTGATTTACATACACCACGAGCACCAATACGCAAAGCAATGTTTCCTGCAGCCATATTTGACAAAGCTTTCGGAATGAACATTGGTTGAATACGTTTGATTCCTTTTTCGTGCATACGAATAATTTGCTCTTGCATTTCTTGCAAACCACCAATACCAGATGATACGATAACACCTGTACGGTCACGGTCAACAGTGTCCATATCCAGTTTTGCATTTTCAAGAGCTTCTAAAGTCGCATAAATCGCATAAAGTGAATATTGGTCCATACGATTTTTATCTTTGCGAACAAAGTATTTATCAAATGGAAAATCGTGAATTTCACCAGCGTTGTGAACAGGAATTTCAGAATTATCAAATTTAGTGATTGGTCCAATACCAATTTTACCGTCGTGAAGATTATTCCAAAACTCTTCTGGTGTATTTCCAATAGGGGATGTTAAACCGTAGCCTGTAACTACAACTCTATTTAATGTCATTTTTGTCTCCTTTTAAGAGAAATTTTCAACTCTAATTAAAATCATCAAGACAAGGCAATCGATTATTGCATTGTCATACCACCGTCGATAGCAATCACTTGACCTGTCAAGTAATCTTGCTGTGCTAAGAAACTAGCAACAGAAGCCACTTCTTCAGCTTTACCAATACGTTTCATTGGAATTCCTGCCAAAATCGCTTCTTGCATTTTTTCAGGAATCGCATCAGTCATATCTGATTCAATAAAACCAGGGGCAATAGCATTGACACGAACACCGCGCGCAGCTACTTCACGAGCAACTGATTTCGTAAAACCAATCAAACCAGCTTTTGAAGCAGCGTAGTTAGCTTGTCCAACATTACCAGTCAAACCAACAACGCTTGATAGGTTAATGATAGCACCTTGACGAGCACGTGTCATCGGTTTTAAGACTGATTGTGTCATGTTAAACGCACCAGTCAAATTAACTTTAAGCACAGATTCAAAATCAGCTTCTGACATTTTTAGCATTAATTTATCGTTGGTAATACCTGCGTTATTAACTAAAATATCCACAGAACCAAGCTCGTTGATAGCTTCATCAACCATACGCTTAGCATCATCAAAATTTGACACATCACCCGAAATAGCAATCACTTTAACGTGATAGTCTTTAAAACTATCAATCAAATCTTGCGAAATTTCAGAACGCCCATTAAGGACAATATTAGCGCCAAGACTAGCAAATTGACGTGCGATAGCTAAACCAATTCCACGAGTTGAACCCGTTACGAAAACATTTTTATCTTTGATTTCCATGATTTTCTCCTATTTTTCTAGCAAAGCTTCTAAGCTAGCTTCATCTTCAACCGTTGAGGCTGGAATAGCCTTATCGATTTTACGAAGAAATCCGCTCAAAACTTTACCAGGACCAATTTCGATAACTTCTGTCATTCCAAGCTCACGCATTGTTTCGATAGAATCATAAAAACGAACAGGCTCCTTAACTTGTCTAGCAAGTAAAGCTTTAATATCAGCATGGTCCATAACTTTTGCTTCTGTATTGCCAATTAAAGGAACTTGAAACTCAGAAAATGTCACCTTATCAAGAACCTCTGCCAAACGTTCACTAGCAGATTGTAGTAAAGCAGTATGGAAAGGTCCTGAAACTTTCAAAGGAATTAAACGTTTTACGCCTGCTTCTTTTAGCAACTCAACGGCATAATTAACGGCTTCTGTTTCTCCACCGATAACGATTTGTGCAGGTGTATTGTAGTTAGCAGGTGTCACAATTCCCTTGCTAGAAGCCTTTTGACAAATTTCTTCAATCAATGAAGCCTCTGTATTCATGACAGCAACCATTTTCCCAGTACCAGCTGGCGCTGCTGTTTCCATAAATTCACCACGCTTAGCAACAAGCGCAACGGCATCTTCAAAACTTAAAGCACCTGAAGCCACCAAAGCAGAATATTCACCAAGAGAAAGACCAGCCACCATATCAGGACGATATCCCTTTTCTTGCAACAAGCGGAAAATGGCAACCGAAGTTGTCAAAATCGCTGGTTGAGTATAGCGAGTTTGGTTGAGTTTATCTTCCTCATTGTCAATTAATTCACGAATATCATATCCGAGAATGCTGCTAGCTTGTTCAAAAGTTTCTCTAACAATAGGATATTTCTCATATAAATCACTTGCCATTCCAAGTTTTTGAGCCCCTTGACCGGCAAATAAAAAGGCTGTTTTTGTCATTAAATCCTCCTAAGCGGGAAAATTGGTTTATTTTATATTAAAGTTTTTTAGTCTTTATCACTAATCAGACCAACGTTTAGCTTCTTCCAAGATGACTTCTTGAGCGCCATAGTAAAGGTCTTTCAAGATTTCTTCACAAGTTTCTTCTTTACGAATAAGACCTGCAATCTGACCGGCCATAACTGAACCAGTAACAACATCACCGTCAACAACCGCATTACGTAAAGCACCTGCACCAAGCACTTCAATATCTTCTGCCGTCTTACGTCCAGCTAGGAAATCTTTTTCAGCATGTGCATATGATGTTGTTAATTTATTTTTGACAGCACGAACTGGGTGTCCAACAACTGACGCTGAAATAACGGTATCAATATCTTTTGCTTTCAAGATTTTATCTTTAAAATTTTGGTGTGCATTAGATTCTTTAGAAACTGCAAAGCGTGTTCCAACTTGAATAGCTTCCGCACCAAGCATAAAGATCGCTGCAGCACCACGTCCATCACCAACACCACCAGCACCAATAACAGGAATATTTACCGCATCCACAACTTGACGAACAAGTGTCATTGTTGTCAATTTACCGATGTGTCCACCAGCTTCCATACCTTCTGCGATAACTGCATCAGCACCTAATTTTTCCATACGTTTTGCAAGAGCAACACTTGGAACAACTGGAATAACTGTAATACCTGCTTCATGGAAACGTTCCATGTATTTACCAGGGTTACCAGCACCTGTTGTGACAACTTTTACACCTTCTTCAATGACTAAATCTACAATATCATCAACAAATGGTGATAAAAGCATAATATTGACACCAAAAGGTTTGTCTGTAATTTCTTTAACTTTATCGATATTAGCTTTAACAACTTCTTTTGGGGCATTACCACCACCGATAATACCTAAACCACCAGCATTAGAAACAGCACCAGCTAGATCACCATCAGCAACCCATGCCATTCCTCCTTGAAAAATTGGATATTTTATATTTAATAATTCTGTTATACGTGTTTTCATATTAAACCTTCTTAGTCTTTATAAAACAATAATTTGATAGTCAAACTATCATAATAAGAAGAGAGGGAGTAAGATAAGCACTAATGTCTTAGTTACATATCCCACAACCCTTCCTACTAAATATAGTGGAGTTAGTTTTTAGCACCAACTCCAGCCATGCTATTATTTTGTTTTTTCTTCAACGTAAGCAACCAAGTCACCTACAGTATTAAGACCTTCTTCAGTTTCAATTTGGATGTCGAATTCATCTTCGATTTCTGAAATAACTTGGAAAACATCAAGTGAATCAGCATCAAGTTCATCGAAAGTAGTTTCCAATTTTACTTCATCTGTCTCTTTACCAAGTTCTTCAACGATAATTTCTTGTACTTTTTCAAATACTGCCATGATTATTTCTCCTTATAAATATAAATAAAAATTTTATCTTGTGCTTATACACAAGTTTGTAACTAGATTTTAACAATTAGACTGCCCCATGTCAAACCTCCACCAAAAGCAGAGAAAAGAACTGTTTGTGAACCGTCTAATTTAATGTATCCTTTATCAACATACTCAGATAAAAGAATCGGAATACTTGCTGCACTGGTATTTCCATATTCCATCATGTTAGCTGGAAGTTTATCTACATCAACACCAATTTTTTTAGCAATTTTATCTAAAATACGGATATTAGCTTGGTGTAAAAACAAATAATCCAAATCTTCAGCTGCCACATCAGAAGCTTCAATTAAAGCCTTGATACTCTTAGAAACGTCACGGATTGCAAAATCAAAAATTGCTCTACCATCCATTTTTAAGAATTTATCATCAGTTTCTTCTTCTGAAAATGGTGAAGACAAGCCAACTTTCCCTGAAGTTAAACTAAGCCCACGACTGCCATCTGTATGGAGTGATTCGGCTAAGAAATGTTTTGTTTCAGAAGCCTCAATCAAAACACCACCAGCACCATCGCCAAACAAAACCGAACTACTACGTTCAGACCAGTCTAACGTTTTTGACAAAGTCTCAGCGCCAATCACAATTCCTTTTTTGTACATAGCTGACTGGATGAATTTATCCGCAGTTGCCAAAGCAAATACAAAACCACTACATGCTGCCGTCAAATCCATTGCAAAGGCATTAACCGCACCAACATTCGCTTGAATACGTGCTGCCGTAGAAGGCATTAAACTATCAGGGGTTATCGTTGCAACAATGATGAAGTCAATATCTTCAGCCGATAAACCAGCTTTAGAAATCAGTTGCTTGGCAACTTGTGTCCCTAAATCACTAGTTGTTTCATTTCGAGTGATGTGTCGTCTTTTGATACCAGTACGTGATGAAATCCATTCATCGCTAGTATCCATAATTTTTGACAAATCATCGTTTGTAATCACTTGTTCAGGGGCATAGGCTGCTGCCTGAGCAATTCTTGCAAATACCATTATTACATTAACTCCTCAAGAAACTTATGAAGATTCTTCAACCCTTGAGCCAAGGCTTCAAATTCCTCTTCATTCATATCTTCCGCAATATGGATAACCATATTTTTGTGGAATTTATGATGAAGTCTGTCTAGTAATCTTCCTTTTTTTGTCAAAGTTAAGTGAACAACACGGCGGTCCAATTTTGAACGTCGTCTTTCAATATAACCTTTTGCCTCAAGTTTATTCAGGCTAGTGGTTATTGTTCCGAGCGTTAACATCAACTCACGAGCAATATCACTTGGAGTAACATTAGAATTTTTACCAATAATCTCAATGGTATGCATTTCTTTTAATGAAACATCATTGAACTGACTTGTTCTTAGACTTGTCTCTTCAATGACTTGAACACGGTTAAAAATATCAACAAGGTATTCATTGATTCTATTATAATCCAAGATTTCACCTCCTAAATAAACTTTGACAGTCAAAGTATATCAAACATCAAAACATTTTGCAAGATATTTAAGATTCTTCCATTCAATAATTTGAAAATCGAATCATCTTCTTACATTATTTTCCTGAAAATTTTGGACGACGTTTTTCAGCAAAAGCACGGACGCCCTCTTTAAAATCTTCCTTAAATGCTAGTTCTTCTTGAAGTTGCAATTCAAGTGACGTATAATCTTCCCAGCCTTCAAAAGATGCCTTCCATGACATTTCTTTAATCGCACGGTAAGAATTTGCTGAGCCTCGTAGCAAACGTTTTGTGAGTTGATTTGTTGTTCGTTCAAGCTTTTCAGACTCGCATAGTCGGTAAACAATGCCATATTCAAGCGCTTTTTGGGCATTTAAACCTTCCCCAGTCATTGCCAATTGAATGGCACGAGTTGTACCAATCGCACGGCTCATTAAGAAAAGGCCTCCAGCATCTGGCGCAAGACCTACACCAACAAAAGCTTGAATGAATTTAGCTTTTTCGCTAGCAACAACAAAATCTGCAGCGACAGCCATATTTGCAGCTGCTCCCGCAACCGCACCGTCTACACTCATAATAACTGGCTTTGGCAATTTTTTCATTGCAAATGAAATTTTATTAACCAAACTAGCAATTTCAACCAATGATTCAACATTGTCAGATTCTACGGCACGTTGCATTTCTGCCAAATCACCGCCAATTGAAAAAACTTTTCCAACTGCCTTAATAACCAAAATCTTGACAGAATCATCTGATTTAACGTTATCTAAAACCTCAAGAATCTCTTGACATGTCGGGATATTAAAACCGTTTGAAATATCAGGACGATTCAAGGTTAAAGTTGCCACTTCGCCCTTTTCATAAATAACATTATTAAAAGACATCTATTTACCTCCAATAAATAGGACAAAAATAGTTTGATGATTTAACTATTTAGCAAGTGCTATTTTAGCATATTATTTCTTTATTTATCAAGTAAAAACTGCTTATTTCACAAAAATAATTTGATATATAAATAATTCAACAATCAAATGATTGTAATAAAAAAATGGAAAACTAGCGATAATTGCTACCTTTCCACGCCTTTTCTTACTTTAATCAACAAGTTCTTCAAAAATCTGAGTCAAATTGTCAACCAAGCGATTTGCCTTGCTTTGGTTCATTCCAAATAACTTATCCTCAATTGCCCAAACTTGCAAGTCAGCAGAAACACCTGCTTGAATACCTTTTTCACTGTCCTCAACAACCAAAATATTATCATGATTCGTTCCTAATTGCCGAGCAGCTTCCTGATAAATAGCTGGATGAGGTTTTCCTTTTGGAAATTCTTCCCCTGATAGAATAACTGAGAAATACGCTCTCATCTTTGTATCGTCTAAAGCCTTTAAAATATCATGTTTTGTTGAACTTGATGCTAAGCCCAAACGATAACCATTATCATAAAGCTTCTTAATCACTTCAAAAGTATCTGGAAAAATTAAATCCTTATAAGGAAGTGGGTGATTATGCTTATAGGTTGTATATTCTTCTTGCAATTGGTGAATATCCCAATTCTCATAATCATCACGTAAAATATCTCGCCAAATTTGTTTCATGTTTCCACCAATAAAAAAACTAGGTGGTAAATGCTTGATACTAATTCCTTTTTCAGCTAAAAATTTTTCACGTCTATGATAATAAAAAGTCTCTGTATCAAATAATACACCGTCCATATCAAAAATAATAGCATTAAAATTTTCCATTCCTCTATTATACTATCTTTTTCTTTTAAAAACTACTGACAAATTTTCAGAATTTTGCTATAATTGTTTACAAATTTAAATTTTGGAGAAGTCATGAAAGTAATCAAATTTGGTGGTAGCTCGCTCGCTTCTGCTGAGCAACTCAAAAAAGTATTGAACATTGTTAAATCAGACTCAGAACGACGCTTTGTCGTTGTATCTGCCCCAGGTAAGCGTAACGCTGAAGATACCAAGGTAACAGACGCCCTTATTAAATACTATAAAACATATACAGCTGGCGATGACGTTACTGCTGCGCAAGAATGGATCATCAATCGTTATCAAGCCATGGCAGAAGAACTCGGTTTAAACTCTTCTATCGTGAGCAAAATTGCTGGTGCCATTACAAATCTTGCAACTCTTCCTATTGACGGAAATGATTTTCTTTATGATACCTTCCTAGCAGCTGGTGAGGACAATAACGCAAAACTCGTTGCGGAATACTTCCGTAAAAACGGTATTGCTGCTCGTTATGTTCACCCTAAAGAGGCTGGAATCATCGTATCTAGTGAACCAGGAAACGCTCGTATTCTTCCGTCAAGTTATGACAAGCTTGAAGAATTACGTGATTCTGAAGAAGTCCTTGTTATCCCTGGCTTCTTTGGTGTAACAACTGATGGGCAAATTTGTACCTTCTCACGTGGTGGGTCAGATATTTCAGGTTCTATCGTTGCCGCTGGTGTCAAAGCTGATTTATATGAAAACTTTACTGATGTTAATGGTATTTTTGCAGCCCACCCAGGCGTTGTCCATAAACCCCACACTATTAAAGAATTAACATACAGAGAAATGCGTGAGCTTGCCTATGCAGGATTCTCTGTTCTACATGACGAAGCATTGATTCCTGCCTACCGTGGTAAAATTCCACTTGTCATTAAAAACACAAATAACCCTGAGCATCCAGGGACACGTATTACTTTAAAACACAGCGGACCTACAATTCCTGTCATCGGTATCGCTGCAGATGATAACTTCGCAAGTATCAACATGTCTAAATACCTCATGAACCGCGAAGTCGGATTTGGTCGAAAAGTCCTCCAAATTTTAGAAGACCTCAATATCCGTTGGGAACACATGCCAACAGGTATCGACGATATGTCAGTTATCGTCCGTGAACGCGAATTAACACCAATCAAAGAACAAGAAATTATCTCTTATCTCACACGAGAGTTAGGTGTTGATGAAGTTGATATCGAGCACAATCTTTCAATCATCATGATTGTTGGTGAAGACATGAAAAACCATATCGGGGTAACTGCTACAGCAACCAAAGCTCTTTCAGATAAACACATCAACCTTGAAATGATTTCTCAAGGTTCAAGTGAAGTTTCTGTCATGTTTGTAACCCAAACAGAACAAGAAAAACAAGCCGTCCGCGCTTTATATAATGCTTTCTTCACAGAAGAACAAAATTAATTCTACACACGAAACTCTGAGGCAATAAAGTCTCAGAGTTTTATTTTTGATGATAAACCCTACTAATCAAACTGTGATATATAGAAAATTCAAACTGACTAAAGTTGTCATTATTTTTATGTTTCTTAGTTTTCTCCCTTTTATTAGATTGGCATAACTCAAAATCTCCAGTACTTGAAGCCTAAACTGAAAAATTAGCAAAATACTTTTTCTGTTCAAAACATTTTTCCCTTATAAGAAACAACAATTCAAAACCTCTACTTTATCGGGTAACAAACACTATTTTACCTGTATTGACATAAGAAAGTAATTGCTATAGGCTAATATTATACATATGTAACCGCTATCTAGCGGAATGTCCTGATTATAATTCATACCAGGCAAATCGTTAACATTGCTATAAACGTTTATACTAAAAACTTTTTACATTCTAACAGAGGAGCTAAACATGTACAAAGTAACAAAGAATCTAAAAAAAATCACTACAGCTTTAATACTAGCGCTAGTGGCACTCTTTGCTATTGACAGTAATACTGAAGTGGCTTATGCCGCAACTACTGGACTTAACTCTTGGGAAATCACAAGTAAAATGACTATTGGGTGGAACTTGGGAAATTCACTTGATGCAACCTATTGGACTGACAATCCTACTCCAGTCCAATCCGTTACCGCTTGGGGAAACCCTGAACCAACACAACAACTTTTTGACAAGGTAAAATCTTTAGGATTTAACACAGTGAGAATACCAGTAACTTGGTATCAACATCTTACCTACAATAATGCCACACAAACTTACGAAATCAATCAAGATTGGTTGGATTATGTCAAAAAAACAGTTGACTACGCCTACAATAATGACATGTTTGTTATTATCAACGTTCACCATGAAAATTGGGTTAACGTAGATTACTTTAATGATTCAAATCTTGCTACCGCAAAAACAAAACTCAAAGACATTTGGCAACAGCTTTCAGTTACCTTTGCTAATTATGACCAACGTCTTATTTTTGAAGGAATGAACGAGCCAAGACAAACTTATAACTCCTCTGTAGAATGGGGAAATGGAGATTCATATTCGTGGGATTATATTAACCAACTTAACAGCACGTTCATTTCAACCGTAAGAAGCAATTCCTCTGGCTATAACTCTGAACGTTTGCTAATGATTCCTTCTTACCATGCAACCGATAATTACGAAGCGCTAAGTCACCTTGACATTCCTAGCAACAGCGGAAATATCGCCATTTCCGTCCATGCCTATGAACCATATTCATTTACAATGGATAGTAGCGAAAGCCATAAATACCAAAGCAACAACAAATACGGGGGCTATAATCCAGATACTCTAAAAAGTATCATGAACGACCTTAAAAAGATTCAAAGCGAAAAAAATGCTCCAATTATTATCGGTGAATTTGGTGCCTCAGATTTCAACAATACAGACGAACGCGTTGCTTGGGCAAAAGACTACATGACTCAGGCTACTAGCGCTGGCTTTGTATGTGTCCTTTGGGATAATAATGCTGATAATGACTACTCATCAAGCGAGAATTTCGGATTTATTAACCGTTCAACCAACGAACTTTATGACAACGCTAAAAGTGTCGTTTCAACACTCATTAACTACGCTAAAAAGAATACCTCAACTGATACTAGCAATACTGGTAACACAGGCAGTACAGATAATACTGGTGATAATTCAGGTTCAGAAAAGGACTATTCATGGAAAGATTTGTTTGGTGCCAATGGAGCAGCTTGCTTGCAAGCTTGGCAATCACAAGAAATTCCTAATGCTCTAAACTACATTAACAACGATTATAAAATCGTAGTTTTATATAGGGGGCAAAACGCACCGAAACTCGTTGTGGAAAATGCTTATTCTTATAGTTGGGACGTTACCGTTGAACCAAGCTCTATTGAATATGGTGAAAATAATGTTGCCTACTATAATTACAGTGACATTGCAGCGGCCTTTTCAAAATATGGCGTAAGTATCTATGACATGGGAAAAGTTTTAGCATTTACATCTGCATATACCGAAATTTACGGTGTTTATGCCGCACCAGTCTAAGAATTTGACTTATAATAATATGGAGTCTATGAAAGCAGTTCGATATGAACTGCTTTTTTTGCATCTCTATTATTCTATAGCCTTGTGCTCTCCAAATAATATTTTCAATATCTAGAAATTATTTTTAAACTCGTTAAAGAAGGGCTCAATTTGGGTTAGAAACGCCTTCTTGCCCTCAAAGCGCTCCCCTCGCATCACCTTCGCTAGTTTTTCTTTTGCTCCCGCTCCCAATCGCTGCTCAACCGCCT
>Ga0129313_1001748_pt1 | contig 12921 bp, 13 predicted proteins | sample O1105metagenome_FD_94436 | JGI IMG/M metagenome (GOLD analysis project Ga0129313, IMG submission 94436) | Orangutan group fecal microbial communities from fecal samples from Wisconsin, USA - O1105 metagenome | ecosystem: Host-associated > Mammals > Digestive system > Large intestine > Fecal... | reverse complement strand
GCCTTCTACTATCTGTATCGGCGACACCGCATGGAACGTGCTGCCGTCAACGATTGACTACTCCAAGAACGACATACGCATAGACAACTTCAAGGTGTCGCACAACGCCCAGAACATCACCATCGACGGACGAGCTACAGCGTCACCCGACGACTCCATTGACGTGCATTTAAAAGACATCGACATAAGCTACATCCTCAATCTGGTGAACTTCCACTCTGTAGAGTTTAGCGGCATGGCGACAGGAAAAGCCACATTGTCGTCCATCTTTGCAAAAGAACCCAAGATGCATGCAGACCTAAGAGTCGATAATTTCAAGTTTGAGGACGGCAGAATGGGTACTCTTTACGCAAAGACAAGTCTCAATAATACGTTGAAACAGCTCGATATCTCCGCAGTTGCCATAGACGGGGAGGACAGAAAGACAACGATAGAAGGCTACGTTTCGCCTCAGCGCAGCGACATAAGCCTCAATATTACAGCTCATAACACACGTCTTGAGTTCATGAAGAGCTTCTGCTCCAGCTTTATGGGAGAAATCGATGCGAAAGCTAACGGCAGCGTTCTACTGTTCGGACCATTGAGCAACATAAATCTGCGAGGCAAACTCATCGCCGATGGCAGCATGGAGATAACAAGCCTCAACACCACTTACACCGTCCACAACGGAGTGGTGAGGTTCATACCCGACGCTATAATCATGGACAACGACACCATAACCGACCGCAATGGCAACGTCGGCATCATCAGCGGCAAGCTCGGACACCAGCACCTCACGCGCTTGACATACGACCTCAACATCAATGCGAAGAACCTGTTAGCATACGACACCCATACCTTCAACGGCAACACGTTCTACGGTACAGCCTTCGTTACAGGCGATTGCAAAATCAGCGGACGAAGCGGAGAGGTAAACATCAATGTCAACGGCACGCCAGAGGCGGGTAGCATCATTGTCTATAATGTGGCGTCGCCCGATGCTATTTCGACGCAAGACTTCCTTACATGGAAGAAGCGCGAGAAGCCGACGCCCAACGACACAACCACCATTTCGTTGCCAACAGCCCACAAAGCGATGGACGTCTCGTCCGACATGCACATAAACTTCCTTATAAACTGCACGCCAAAAGCCACAATACGACTGCTGATGGACGACAGGTCGGGCGACTATATCACGCTCAACGGCCACGGAGTGATAAAAGCCAACTACTTCAACAAAGGCAACTTCGATATGTTTGGCAACTACACCGTAGACACCGGACATTACAGACTCACCGTCCAGAACTTCCTGAAGCGCGATTTTCTGTTCCAACAGGGAGGTACAATCAATTTCGGCGGTGACCCCTATTCGGCGGCAATAAACCTCAATGCACTCTACACCCTTGCGAGTGTAAGTCTTGCCGACCTCAACATCGGTAAGTCGTTTACCAGCAACAATACACGTGTTGACTGTATAATGAACATAACAGGCACGCCGGCATCGCCACACGTCGACTTCAGCCTTGACATTCCGACCATCAGCTCCGACGCACGGCAGATGATATACAGCCTCATGAACAGCGAAGAGGAGATGAACCAGCAGGTCCTGTACTTGCTCGCCGTTGGCAGATTCCTAAACCAGGGACGTAACAATTCTAATTTCGACAATGCCAACCAGCAGAGTCAGGCGTCGTTGGCAATGCAGAGCATCCTTAGCGGCACCATCACACAGCAGGTAAATGAGGTCATCGGCAACTTGACCGAGAACAGCAACTGGAACTTCGGTGCTAATATTTCGACTGGAACGGAGGGCTTCAACAACGCCGAATATGAGGGCATGCTCTCCGGCAAACTGCTCTCTGGCAGACTGCTCGTTGACGGACAGTTCGGCTACCGCGACAATGCCAACGCCACAACAAGTTTCATTGGTGACTTCGACTTGAAGTATTTGCTCTATCCCAATGGTAATCTTGCCATAAACTTCTACAACAAGACCAACGACCGCTACTTCACACGCAATAGCTTAACCACCCAGGGCTTCGGTCTGTTGCTCAAGAAGGACTTCTCGTCACTGTACGACCTGTTTGGAAGAAAGAGGAAGAAAGCCGCACAAAAGAGCCGATAGAAAAACAAGGGTATGCCGCCAGCAACGGCATAAGCACAAAGATGAAATAAACGAAACGTACACATTATATAATAATAACAATGTCTTATTGGTTTGTATTCAATCGTCACGACCTCATGCTGGAACGCACAGACATCGAAGGTCAGTACACCATACCATGCGCCGAAGCATGTCCGATTACCATACCTGAAGGCGCCAACGTGATGAACGTGACGCCCACCCTGCACGAAACAGACATAAAAACCGTCAATATCAGCGACACTGCAGGCATAGACACCACGAAATATGAGATGTGCGACCTCCGTGCGTCATATTATAAACTCCCATACGACATGTACCTGAAAGCCGGAAAATGTCATGAACTGTTGTATTGGGATTCCAACACACGCTTTTGTGGAGCATGTGGCGCCCCGATGGCGATGCACACAGACATATCGAAGAAATGCACTTCCTGCGGAAAGGAAGTGTGGCCACAGCTTGCCACGGCCATCATAGTGCTCATAAGCAGAGGCGACGAGGTGATGCTGGTACATGCCAAAAACTTCAAAAAACCGTTCTACGGACTTATAGCAGGTTTCGTAGAGACAGGCGAAACACTTGAAGAGGCTGTGATGCGCGAAGTAAAAGAAGAGACTTCGCTTACCATAAAGAACATCAGATATTACGCTTCGCAGCCGTGGCCATACCCGTGCGGACTTATGGTCGGGTTCTATGCCGAATATGAAAGTGGCGACATCAAGCTACAACAGTCGGAACTCGCATACGGCGGATGGTTCAACCGTCACAATCTGCCGACCATTCCGGAGAAACTGAGCCTCGCACGCATGCTTATAGACCACTGGTTAGAGCACTTCGACGACTGATAAACGCGTCTGAAGGTGTCAGCAGAAATATCGATAAAAGGAGAGTGGGGGATAGCGCGCTCTGTGTCATGACGTCACGCCGTTTCATCAGAAAGTTTGTGGATGTACTGCGTAATAATCACTAATTTTAGTTAATAATATATAAATCTCAATTCCTTTTATTGCGCTGCATATTTCATTATAAAAAAATGTGACTACCTTTGCACCCTGAAATTTTATACAAACATAAAGTCCAACTTTATTAATTATTTAACACATTAAAAGATTTATGTCAGAATTAAAGAACGTACAGCCATTGGCAGACTTCAATTGGGACGAGTTTGAGAATGGTGGCAACGCAAACGTCAGCAAGCAGGACCTCGAGAAGGCCTATGACGAAACCCTCAACAAGGTATCTGAGCACCAGGTAGTAGAGGGAACCGTAATCTCTGTAGACAAGAAAGAGGTTATCGTAAACATCGGCTACAAGAGCGATGGCATCATCCCCGCTTCAGAGTTCCGTTACAACCCCGACTTGAAGGTTGGCGACACCGTTGAGGTTTACGTTGAGAACCAGGAGGACAAGAAGGGTCAGCTGGTACTTTCTCACAAGAAGGCTCGCCTGAGCAAGAGCTGGGAGCACGTTAACGCTGCTCTCGAAAACGAAGAGGTTATCCAGGGCTACATCAAGTGCCGCACTAAGGGTGGCATGATTGTTGATGTATTCGGCATCGAGGCATTCCTCCCCGGAAGCCAGATCGACGTTCATCCTATACGCGACTACGACGTATTCGTAGGCAAAACTATGGAGTTCAAGGTTGTTAAGATCAACCAGGAGTTCCGCAATGTTGTTGTTTCTCACAAGGCTCTCATCGAGGCTGAGTTGGAAGCACAGAAGAAAGAAATCATCAGCAAGCTTGAGAAGGGTCAGATCCTCGAGGGTACTGTTAAGAACATCACTTCTTACGGTGTATTCGTTGACCTCGGTGGTGTTGACGGACTCATCCACATCACAGACCTGTCTTGGGGCCGCGTAAACGATCCCCATGAGGTTGTTGCTCTCGACCAGAAGATCAACGTTGTTATTCTCGACTTCGACAACGAGAAGAAGCGTATCGCTCTCGGTCTGAAGCAGCTCACTCCGCACCCATGGGATGCTCTTGATCCCAACTTGAAGATTGGCGACCACGTTAAGGGTAAGGTTGTCGTTATCGCTGACTACGGCGCATTCGTAGAGATTGCTCCGGGTGTAGAGGGCCTGATTCACGTTTCAGAGATGAGCTGGAGCCAGCACCTGCGCAGCGCACAGGAGTTCCTGCACGTAGGCGACGAGATCGAGGCAGTTATCTTGACACTCGACCGCGACGAGCGCAAGATGTCTCTCGGCATCAAGCAGCTGAAGGAAGATCCGTGGGAGACAATCGAGGTTAAGTACCCCGTAGGCAGCAAGCATACTGCTAAGGTTCGCAACTTCACCAACTTCGGCATCTTCGTAGAGCTCGAGGAAGGCGTTGATGGCCTCATCCACATCTCTGACCTCTCATGGACCAAGAAGGTAAAGCATCCTTCAGAGTTCACACACGTAGGTGCAGACATCGACGTTGTAGTTCTCGAAATCGACAAGGAGAACCGTCGTCTGAGCCTCGGCCACAAGCAGCTCGAGGAGAATCCTTGGGACAAGTACGAGGAGCTTTACACTCCGGGTTCTGTTCACACAGGCAAAATCACTGAGATGATGGACAAGGGCGCCGTTATCTCTCTCAACGAGGGTGGTGAGGGATTTGCTACTCCCAAGCACCTCGTGAAGGAGGATGGCTCTCAGGCACAGCTCGGCGAGGAGCTCGAGTTCAAGGTAATCGAGTTCGTTAAGGAGACAAAGCGCATCATCCTTTCTCACAGCCGTACATTCGAGCAGGGCAAGGACGACGTTAAGCCCGCACGCAAGCACACCGCTAAGAAGGAGGCTGCTCCCGCTATCAACAACGTAGCTGCAAGCACAACTCTTGGCGACATCGACGCACTTGCTGCTCTGAAGGCAAAGATGGAGAAGGGCGAGTAATAAGCACGCCTTGCATCTCTGATGCACTCTAAATAATGAGGAGGTAAATTCTTGTTTATGCAAGAGTTTACCTCCTTTTTTTTTACATACTTCTTGCTTATTTGTTCATGACACGTTCCGTTACTATACGTGTTTACAAACGCAAGCAGTAAAACTTGCAGAATACAAAAAGTCAGTAAATGCAGCAATTTGTAGACATTTTGCTTCAATTTATTCAGCTTTTCTTACACCAATTCTTAATGTTTGTTAAAAGGGTGCAGGCTTTCCCATTAGGCCCGTTTGACGTCCTCATTAGGCCCATTTGACGTCGTCACTACGGCCCTTTGGCAAGCCCGAAAGGGTGCTTTCATTTTGTCATTCGACTAAAACCGAAATGCGAATGTTATTTTTATGTCGGTTGAAATCGTTATATGGATGTTTATTTATAACTTTGCAGAATGTAAGACAAGGGCTGGTTATGCAGACAATGGCGTCGCTGATGGCGTGAGGCTATGGCGGTTTAGTGCTATATCTCGTTTATAAATGTTGTGCGTCCTTTGCTTTTACAAAATTAAGTGAAACGTTATAAGTGAACATTTTATGTATTTTACAGGATTGATAATAGCGGTATGTACGTTCCTGATAATAGGACTGTTCCATCCCGTCGTTATAAAGTTTGAATACCATTTCGGTACGCGCTATTGGTGGTTGTTCCTGCTATTGGGCATCGCTTTCATATCGTCGGCACTCTTTGTTGGCAATGTGCTTGTGTCTGCACTGTTAGGTGTCACTGGTGCTTCTTGTCTGTGGAGCATAGGCGAGATATTCGAGCAACGGCAGAGAGTGAAGAAAGGGTGGTTCCCGATGAATCCGAAACGTAAGAAAGACTACGAATCATAAACGCGCATCGACCATGAAGACAGAACTAATATTTGTTGGTAAAACGTTTGACAAGCGTTTTGACTCGGCGATAGATGACTATATAAAGAGGGTTGAGCACTACATGCCGGTGAAGGTGACTGTGATTCCTGCGCTGAAGAACACGAAAAACATTTCGGAGGAGCAGCAGAAGACGTCGGAGGGTGAACTCATCCTGCGTCAGGTGCAGCCTGGCGACATGCTCGTTTTGTGTGACGAGCGCGGAAAGGAGATGCGCAGCGTTGAGTTTGCGGCATGGCTTGAAGGACTCCAGGCAAGGGCTCGGAGGTTGCTGCTGGTGATAGGCGGACCATACGGATTCTCTAAGGCGGTCTACGACCGTGCCGACAGCCTGATTTCTTTCTCACGAATGACGTTCTCACATCAGATGGTGCGTTTGATTCTTGCAGAGCAGGTCTATCGCGCATGTACAATTATTAAGGGCGAACCATATCATCATGAGTAACAAAGACCTGTGCGCTTTGTCTTGCGACAGAGCGGTTTCCGTTAGAAACGGCGCCCGCATAGTATGGGTAGATGTCGCGCGTGGTGTGGCAATGTTGGCCATACTGCTGTTTCATACGGAGATGCGCTATGCCGAAGGGGAGATAATTCCATACTCAATGTATGTGGAAAATTTTCTGGCATTGTTCTTCTTCGTGTCTGGATATTTGTTTGTTTCACCGAAGCGGCAGTTCACGTTGCGTGAAAAACTTGTCTCTATTGCGAAGCGACTTGTCGTGCCGTACGTGCTGTTCGTGTCGTTGATGGCGGTGCCAAAGGCTTATGCCCATGGCGACGACTTGACATTGTGGTCGTTTCTTGGCGGACTGGTGTCAGGCAGGGCTTCGTGGTTTGTGTCGGCTCTCATTGTAGTGTCGCTGTACTATGCGTCGGTTGAGCATCTGCTGTGTCGTCTTGTCAAGAGTCGTGGACATGTACATGACTTGCTGCTTACGTTGTTTGCCGTGCTGCCTTTATGCTGTGTTCTGCCGCTCCATGTCGATGCTGCGTCAATACCTGGCGTGTCGGCAATTGCAGTGCTGTTTGTGCATGCAGGCCGTTTGTATCGTCAGGCAGAACCGTGGATTGATAGTCGTTTGGAGGTGTCGGCTTTGCGCAAATGGCTGTTGGTGGCGTTTGCCGTCATTGCACTGTTTGTGTTGAAGGGCTATGAGATACGTAACGACGTGAACATGACGTTTTATGTCGTCGTAATAGACGCTTATCCGCTGTTCTATGCTGACACTCTGCTGTTCTGTTTGTTAGCAGTTACGGTCTTGAAGTCTATTCCTTACACCTTTGCGGTTCGTCCGTTGGTGTGGGTAGGAGCTCATAGTTTGGTCTATTACTTCGTAAGTGGAGGAGTGCCTATAATCGTGTCGCGCCTCATGCCGTCTTATGACGGAACTTGTTACGGACTTGTACTATTGGCATTCGTGCTCGTTTGCCTTGTCGCAAGTGCCATTACGTGGGTTGTGTACAAGTTTTTCCCGTGGGCTGTGGGGCGTTGGTAGAATGGCGCCTGATTTTGTAGCAAAAACATGCACGTTTTTGCAGGAAAGAGGGTGGACTCGCTTCGCTTTGTGAAAAACACGCGTTTGATAAATAATTAGATGCTCGCGCTTAACTCGCTCGGCGTCAAAATAATAAAGGGTATGTAGCTGAAATTCAGCATACATACCCTTTATTGTTACGGAATGTGCATGTTAGTGACGTCGCTTGCTTTTAAATCCGTGAAACTTTCGGTACAGTTTCCATCCAAGAATCACTCCGTCGAGTATTCCTGTTCCGAGATTTGCGAGGTTGATAATCTTTTGTACGGGTGTTTTGGGCATGGCAGGCTCTTCCTTATGGAAAAGTGAATTCCACAGGGATGCTATCTTCGCCTCGTCGTCTTGGATGTCTTCCTTGATGCGAGATTTGTATTCCTCAATCTCTGCGATGGAGCAGAAACCTTGATTTTGTGCAGTGTTTGCGGCGTTGTCTTCGATATTCATATAATATAAGAAGTCCTCAATATTTGTTTATAAGAAGTCTTCGTGCCTTTGAAAGGTCTGCTGTGGTGATGATTCTGATTGCGTGCGGTGGCCATGCTATTCGTTAAGCAGTATGGCAGACAGGAATCTTACAAGTGGACGTTCTATCCATCTTTTCCTGAAGCACAGGCATAGGAAGAGGACGAGAATGTAGAACGCGGCTACTATACAGAAGCCGAGAGCGTTGCCAACCTGTGTGCCGATGGCATAGGCTGCTCCGAACGACAGATATATCAGCGCCAGCATGAACATAACAGACAATATTACGGCTATTATCATGGCCGTAAGCAGGCGTACAATCTTGACCATTACATCGAGCTTGGCGTATTTCGTCTGAAGCCCGATGTAATGTTTTGTGGTCTCAATCAGTTGCCCGATTGTCTCAATGTTTTTGTCGTTGGAGAACATGTCGTTATGCGTTCTCTACGCCAGCGACGTCTTTTATGTCATCAACGAGGTCGTCAACTTCTTTGCGACTCAACTTGATGTTGTGCTTCTTGCAGAAGTCATCGACAGCGTCGCTGATCTTTGTGCGTGTCTCACTACCTTTTTCCGGAGCGCAGAGCAGACCGAGTGCTGCACCTGCTATGGCACCTCCTAAGAATGCGCCGATATAACCTAATGTTTTCATTCGCTTGTAATTTAAAAGTTTAACAAATATGGTGTCTCTTTGTTTGCAAATATACTAAAAGAAATTGTGCCTGCAACAAATCGACGATTAAATTTATCTAAAAATTACAGTATTTCTGTATTTAACAAACTTTATGGTGGTGGCGTTTCGTTATTAGACCATATTTTTGTAACTTCGCGCAAATTATAAATTGAAATTACAAATCTCTAATAACTTATATGAATATGAAAAAAAGTTTGATTCTGTGTGCAGGGCTGTGCCTTGCAATTTCTTTTGCAAGTTGTGGTGGCTCTAAGGAGAGCGCATATAAGAAGGCTTACGAAAAGGCAAAGGCGCAGGAGACACAGCAGGTGGCACCCCAGGAGACAGAGGCTCCTGTCGTAACTCCGTTGGTAGAGAAGCCCGCTACTCAGGCAACAGTTATTGACAACACCGACAATGCATCTGTTCGTTCAGAGGCTGTAACTGTAGTCGATGGCACTGGTCTGAGCAATTTCAGCGTTGTTGTTGGCTCATTCTCTTCAAAGGCAAACGCTTTGGCACTGCAGCAGCGTCTTAAAGGTCAGGGCCATCCTGCACAGGTTGCATACAATGCCTCTATCAATTTCTACCGCGTTATCGTTTCAACATTCGCTGACAAGGGCGATGCTGTGCGTTCACGTAATCAGTTCCGTGCTCAGTACCCTGACGCATGGCTTCTTCTGAAGAAATAATTTTACCAGATTCTCTATATCTTGCGCGCCCTTGACGGGGCGTGCATAAAGAGTAAATAGGAGAGAATTGTGGCAAGAATATTGTCTATAGATTATGGCAAGAAGCGTACGGGCTTGGCCGTAACCGATCCGTTGCAGATTATTCCCAACGGGTTGGCTACGGTAGCCACGTCTACGCTTATTGACTTTCTTAAGGATTATCTTTCTCGGGAAAGCGTGGAGCGGGTGGTAATAGGCGAACCTCGTCAGATGAACGGTGAGGCAAGCGAAAATCTTACCCGTGTGCAGCAGTTTGTTGCGCGGTTTAAGAAGCTGTTCCCGACGGTCCCGATAGAGTTTTATGACGAACGATTCACTTCGGTATTGGCACATCGCGCGATAATAGACAGCGGCATTGGCAAGAAGGCAAGAAGGAATAAGGCTCTTGTAGATGAGATAAGTGCAACGATAATACTTCAAGACTATCTGCAAATGAGAAACCGCTGACATGCTAAATGTGTGCAGTGGCTATGTTAAGTGAAAAATACAGATGATTTTACCTATATATATTTACGGCCAGCCTGTTCTTCGCAAGCAGGCTGTGGACATTGACAAGGATTTTGAGGGACTACCCTCGCTGTTGGACAACATGTTCGAGACGCTCACCGAGAGTGACGGTATCGGACTTGCAGCGCCTCAGATTGGTAAGGACATTCGTGTCGTGGTTATAGACCTCGACGTGCTTAGCGAAGACTTACCTGAGTATAAAGGTTTTAAGAAGGCTTTCCTCAATGCTCATATTTTGGAGTATGACGAGGAGTCTCCAAAGGAAACAATGGAGGAGGGATGCCTCTCTTTGCCAGGCATACACGAGAGCGTGACACGTCCTACTCGTATTCATGTGAAGTACATGGACACCGATTTCAATGAACATGACGAATGGGTTGAAGGCTATTTGGCACGTGTCATGCAGCACGAGTTCGACCATTTGGAAGGAAAAATGTTTATTGACAGAATATCACCGCTCCGCAAGCAGCTCATACGCAATAAGCTGAAATCGATTCTTGACGGACGTTATCGCTGCTCATATCGCACAAAAGCGATGAGACGATAATAGAAATGATGTGATGGCAGAACTGCCATGTTTAGTTTAGAACGCATAAAAGGGGATTTGTGAAAGAATCCCTTTTCTTTATATTAATGAAAAAGGTATTAGTCTTCGTATTTTTGTTGTGCTCGCTGTCTGCTCGTTCGCAGTTCAATACAGATCGGTTGATGATGACCGGTCGTAGCGCGTTGTATTATGAAGACTATGTACTCTCCATCCAATATTTCAGTCAAGTACTGAACGCCAAACCTTATCTTTATGAACCTTGGTTCTTCCGTGGCTTGGCAAAATTCTATCTTGACGATTATGTCGGCTCCGAAAGCGATGTCACTCGAGCCATAAGTCTGAACCCATATATGGCAAACATGTATGAGTTGCGTGGCTTGTGTCGTATTCGTCAGAAGCAGTTCGACGGTGCTATTGCCGATTATGACAAGTCCATCTCCATCGATTCGAGAAACCAGGGTGCATGGTTTAACCGTGCATTGTGTAGGATGGAGAACAAAGACTACGACGGGGCGCAGAGGGATTTGGACACGATTGTCGTGAAATGGAATAAGTTTGCCAATGCCTATTCGTTGAAAGCGGAGGTGTCATTATTGCAGAAAGACACGGTGGCGGCAGACGGATGGCTTGACAAGTGTCTGACGATAGACCCATATGACGGCCCCGCATGGACTACCAGAGCTATGATATCGCTGTCACGAAAGAAGTGGAAGGACGCCGACACCTACCTCGGAAAGGCTATACATCTGAAGCCGAAGATCGTTGGAAATTATATCAATCGTGCCCTCGCGCGATACAATATCAACAATTTGCGAGGTGCTATGGCCGATTATGACACGGCTCTTGACCTCGATCCCGACAACTTTATCGGACACTACAACCGTGGTTTGTTAAGGATGCAACTTGGCGATGACAACCGTGCCATAACCGATTTTGACTATGTCATAAAGATGGAACCAGACAATGTGATGGCTGTGTTCAACCGTGCTATACTATTGGATAAGACGGGCCATCTGCATGAAGCCATACGCGACTATTCTGCTGTAATCAAGCAGTTTCCTAACTTTTGGACTGGCTTGATGCGCCGTGCGAGTTGCTATCGTCGTATCGGCATGACGGCAAAGGCAGAACTTGACGAGTTCAAGATAATGAAGGCGCAGATGGATAAGCATCAGGGCGTGCAGCCACGATGGAGCAAGAACAAGAGCAAGCAGATGCGTAAGCGCAGCGAGGTGGACCCCGAGAAGTACAACCAGCTTGTGGTGGCAGACCAAAACGAGGTGGAACACGAGTACAAGAGTAGCTATCGCGGAAAAGTTCAGAACCGCAACGTTGGCCTTTCTTATCGTCCGATGTATGCGCTCTCGTTGTTTACATATAGCAATGGAGTGAAAACATACCAGGCATATGCGGCAGAGGTGGAGAAGTTTAACTCTGTACGAAAAGGTGCAGGCCAACATCTCTATGTCAATTGTGCTGTTGCAAAGCTTGACGAGGCAACGTCGAAGGCATTGCTTGCAAGGCTTGACACATTGTCGCAGATGGTTGATGCTTGTCGCGACATGGCTGTGTTGAACCATCTGCTGATGGAACGGGCGGTCGTATATAGTGTAGTTCAGAATTTCGATGCTGCCATTTCAGATCTCACGGCGTGCATACAGAACGATAGCAACAATGCGCTTGCATACTGGCAGCGAAGCGTTTGCCTCTCCATGAGTGGTGAGTTCCATTCTGTGCAGGGCGTCAACAGCGAGATAACAGCAGGCCGTGCCGTTTCAGATATGGAGACAGCATGCAAGCTCGCGCCACGCAACGCTTATCTGTTCTACAATCTTGGCAACCTGTATGTTGCTCGCAAGAGATATGCCGACGCAGTGAAGCAGTATGATCGAGCCATTGAACTCAATTCAAGCATAGCCGAGGCGTTCTTCAATCGTGGTCTCGCGCTGTCTGAACTTGGTGACAAAGCTGGCGCATCTGTAAGCTTAAGCAAGGCTGGCGAGCTTGGACTCTATGACGCATACAGCGTGTTGAAGCAGCTCAATCAGAGTAAGTCAAAGGCTAAAGCATCCGATTCGGAATAAAGTTCAGGTCTCAAGCAGATTAAGTCGAGTAACAAAATAGATTAAGACATATGCGGAATCTATTTCATTTTGTTTTGCAGTCGGCAGCCATGTGTTGCGTGTTGCTGTTGGGAGCATGTGGATTTAAGGCGAAGTTAGACGGCAAGTCAGGCGACACCATACGCTACGAGCATGCTGAACTGCTCACAACGGTGCGTTATGCCGACCATGTTGAAGTCAGCATAAAGAACCCGTGGCGGAAAGGCGAGTTGCTTGACAAGTACTACCTCGTGCGTCGTGAAGATTCCGTGTCATTCTCAAAAAAGTCTCATAAAGATGGCACCACGATTGTGGTGCCCATTACTCGTGCCATCGTAGGCATGTCTCCGTTGTGTCAACTCATGATGTGGCTTGGCTGTCAGGACAAGGTATGTGGTGTGTTTGACGCCAATTACCTTAACATTCCGCAGATGTCGAAGG
>Ga0129313_1001746_pt1 | contig 12936 bp, 11 predicted proteins | sample O1105metagenome_FD_94436 | JGI IMG/M metagenome (GOLD analysis project Ga0129313, IMG submission 94436) | Orangutan group fecal microbial communities from fecal samples from Wisconsin, USA - O1105 metagenome | ecosystem: Host-associated > Mammals > Digestive system > Large intestine > Fecal... | reverse complement strand
TAGAGTATCTGGTTGTCGCTGTCCATCAGGTCTGACATCACGAATGTTCCGAAGAATGGAGCCTCTCCGTTCTGGTGGAGTTCGGCAACGAGTTTTGCGAGTTCGCTCTTGTCCTTGATTGCGTAAACTTCGTCGAGGTATTTCTTCACAGGGGCGAATCCTTCAGCGTTCAGCCTTGTGGAATCAAGTCCCATCTTGTAGATGTCTGAAATCTTCTGTTCTACAGAGCCTTTCTCTGCGGTCATCTGTGTCATTTCCTTGAAGAGCTGGTTCAGGCGGTCCTCGTTGTTGTCATTGAGGTAGTCGAATGAGCCGAATCTTGCGTATTCAGGCTTCAAAGGATTGTTATTCTGCCATCCGCCTGTCGCATACTGGTAGAAGTCAGTTGCCGGTGACGCTGTCGTGTCAAGGTATGACAGGTCAATGCCGGAGATCTTGGCCTGTTTTCCGCCGGTGCAGCTGGCCGCCATTGCAGCTACTGCCATGAGCATTGTTATTTTTTTCATATAAACTGTGTTTATTGTTTATTTCAATATTAGTGTCCTTCGGATGTTTTCCCAGTGGATTTTCTGTGAACAGTATCGTCCCGGCGTCCAACTGGAGTTTTCAATCCAATTTGCGAAGTTAGTAAATTTATGCGATATTTGCCCGCTTTGTTAAAATCTGCGGTGTTTCCGCACAATTCGTTAAACAGTACAAAACAATGGTTAATTCAATAAAATCCGGTGCCGCACGCTACGGCACAGGCACACTCGGCCTCATCCTGGTCGCCATCGGTGTTGCCCTTTCCATCAAATCTGATCTCGGCACGGCTCCTATCTCGTGTCCTCCATACGTGGTATCATTGGCCGGATCCTTCAATATCGGCTCCTTCACAATCGGAACAGTCGGCCAGTACACGATGCTTATGCACTTGATTTTCATCCTGTTCCAGCTCTGCCTTCTGCGTAGCAAGTTCAAGCTCGAACATCTCATGCAGATTCCTGCAGCCGTAGTTTTCGGAGTCCTGACCGACTGCGCAATCTGGGCTTTCGACTGGGTCAATGCCGGTTCGTATCTCATGCAGCTGGTTCTCATGTGCCTCTCTATCTTGGTGACAGCCCTCGGTATCAGTCTAGAAGTCAAGGGCAATGCCTGGATGCTGGCTGGTGAGATGACCAATGCCGCCCTGGCCGATGTCCTCAATGTCAAGTTCCGTAATGTCAAAATCGCTTTCGATATCTTCCTGGTAGTCGCTGCCGCCGCCATCGCCTGGTTCGCTTTCGGCAATTTGCTGGGCAACGGTTCCGAGAACGTGATCCGTGAAGGCACCATCATGTCAGCCCTCCTCACAGGACTCTGCATGAGGTTCACCGACAAACTGGCTGACGTAATGGTTCCCGCTTCCGTAAAGAAGTATCTGTAGGGGGCGTGGACGACCTGACTTGTGTACTGACACCTTGCTGTGTCGAAAGTGCGTGCTAATTATTCAAAAAGTTGGAAATTGTGTTATTAAAACATTGGTAATCAATGATATAGTGGTCTGGGGGGGGGGTAAATACTTGGGCTGCAGGCACTAAACACGAAATCTAAATGAACCAGAAATGAACCATTTTCACGCGCTGAAATATTAGGCTATATGACATATTTTGACTACATTTGCAATCGGGTTTGTCAATCTCACACAGTGAGTTAGGCAAACGGTGATTATTGTTGTTAAATCGAAGGCGATTATTTCGATAGGAGAGGATGGTATGAGAAAACTGATAGAAAGTAGAACTTCGAAACCGTCTGGAATTGAAGTGGCCGGAGGTAGAGACATAAAATAGATTGTCAATGAGGCAACTGGATAGTTCAATTGGTCAGTCTATAGCCGAGGAGCAGAAAATCGCGACCGCAAATGTAGCAAACGGCGAAAAAACTCTGAGTGGCATCAGTGCTATTGAACAGGGCGAGTCCTGTCCAAGATTATTGGTGCACCCTGACGGTCTGCAGAAGGGACTAACCCAAAACACGGATAAGGAGGCGATTCACGATCAGAGTCAGGTCCCGGTGCCGTGGAGCTATCTTTTCATCCGAAAACGGGACGCCGAATATTTTTCGTTGAAAGCTGAGACTGAAGGCGGATTCAAGACATTCATCCATAGGACGATAATTACAGATGAATCAGGAAAGTCCGAGAAAGGCAAACCGAACGGCAGTGCCCAAGACAGGGAAGCCAGTAATGGCACCACCGAAGGCCGACCGACAATCTCGGGCCTCATCTTCATCCAGGGCAAGACCAAAGTCATCAGGAAATATCTTTGGGAACGGTTCCCGCAGTACCACCTTGTAAACGATTGCAGCACACGCAAAGCCGCGGTCATCCCCGACAGCGTCATGCAGCCATTCATGAGAATCGCCAATACCGACCCGTCACGGATACGATTCCTCGTCAACCCGTTGACACACTATGCCGAAGGCAACACCCTCGTCGAAATCATGACCGGCCCTCTAGCCGGACTGCAAGGATACATCATCCGCATTGACCGAGACAGGAAACTCGTCATCGGCGTCGGCGATATGACAGTCGCCATCGGCGGCGTCCACAAAGAAAACTTCGAAAAAGTCGAAGAAGTCGCTCGAGCTGTCAACACTCGTCAGCGCGCCCGGCGACAAGCGGAACAACGACGCTTGCGCGAAAGGATTGAGGCCAATGTCAATGCCGACGTGGCGTCCCAGCCTCCGGACCCGCGGCTCCTGACACCGATACAGCAGAAAGTCGATACCGCCTTTTTCACCCCGGAGACTTTTAATGACATCCTCGTCATCACGACCAACATTGAACTCTGGACAGAACGTGCCCGGCGGCTCATACAGGCCGGCAACTTGGCCGACGCCTCAGAGATATTGACCTTCCTCCTCGAAGAGATCGGCTATTGGTTTATAAACATTTACAAGAAGAAAAGCATTGACCTGACACCCGTGAGAAAGGCAGGGAACAACGCATACAAAACTGCATTGACCATCCTGGACAACAAACATTTACCTGAACGGACGAGACAAGATCTCGAAACAAATCTGGACTCACAAATGTTGAGACACGGATATTTATATTCATTATGAAATAAACTGACAATATGATACTTCAAAGAATCTCAAACTGGTATTTTACCAAAAAAGCACTGCCACACCTCTGCATTTTGTTGATAGACTGCACGATAGTCGCATTCTCCGGCTACGTCGGCTACTACATTGACAAAGGCGGTGACATCTTTGTGGACAGTTTCTGGCAGATTACATTCGGGCTCATGGTCGGGCTCGTGCCATTCATCGTCGCATTCAGACTCCTTCACACATACTCAGGCATTGTCAGGTACTCATCATTCGTGGACCTGCAGCGCGTCATGATGGCCACATTGTCCGGCTCCGTCGCATGCTACCTCCTCGGACTCGGCATAAACGGCATCTGGCCTGAGCAGCATACCATCATGGTACCTGACCTGCAGACCGTATTCATAATCTTCGTAGGCAGCTCACTCTTCCTGTGGGTTGAACGCGTGGTCGTGAAACGCCTCTTCGACTCATTCAATCTGGACAACGCCACCCCGGTCGCCATCTACGGTACCAAAGCCGGCGGCATCAGCATTGCCAAGAGCATCTCATCCGTCAAGGACAAGAAATATTCCCTCCAGGCCTTCATTTCCGACGGAAAAGAAATGAAAGGCTCATATCTCATGGGCAAGCCGGTATTCCTGAATGAACGGGGACTCGCCGAGAAACTCAGACGAGAAGGCGTCAAAGCCTTACTTGTATCCCCGTTGAAAACCGATAAGTTCCGTAACAATGCCGAAATGGTGGACGAGTTCATCTCAGCCGGAATCACCATCATGATGATGAACAACGGTGAGGAATGGGACGGAAAAGAAGAAAATCTCACACACCAGAACCTCCGTCCGGTGGACATCGAGGACCTTCTGCCACGCGAGAAAATCGAAGTGGACATGAACGCCATCGGCAAGCTCCTGACAGGAAAACGCATCCTCATAACCGGAGCGGCAGGATCCATCGGTTCCGAAATGGTCCGTCAGGTAGCCAAATTCAACCCTTCCGAAATGACCCTCATCGACCAGGCGGAAACTCCGATGCACAATATCCGAATGATGATGGCCCACGATTTCGGACACATCAGCAACAGGACCATCGTCACCAGCATCACCAACAAAGAACACATGGAGCGTATCTTCGCGGCCTACAAACCTGAATACGTATTCCACGCAGCAGCATACAAACACGTGCCAATGATGGAGGACGATCCTGCAATCGCGGTCCAGAACAACATCTACGGTACCCGCGTCATCGCGGACCTCGCCGTGAAATACGGCACCAAGAAATTCGTGATGATATCCACCGACAAGGCCGTGAACCCGACCAACGTCATGGGCTGCAGCAAGCGAATCTGCGAAATCTATTGCCAGAGCCTTAACCAGGCTATCGCAGAAGGTAAGGTACAGGGCATAACCCAGTTTGTCACCACGAGATTCGGCAACGTCCTCGGTTCCAACGGCAGCGTTATCCCTATCTTCAAGGAGCAGATACGTGCAGGCGGTCCTGTCACAGTGACACACCCTGACATCATCCGTTACTTCATGCTTATACCTGAAGCCTGCAAACTCGTCCTCGAAGCCGGAACTATGGGCAAGGGCGGTGAAATCTTCGTATTCGACATGGGCCAGCCGGTCAAGATAGTTGACCTCGCAAAGCGAATGATTTCGCTCTCAGGCGCGAGGAATGTCGAAATCGAATTCACCGGACTTCGCGACGGAGAAAAACTCTATGAGGAAGTTCTCAATGACAAGGAGGGCACTCTCCCTACTGTCAATCCTAAAATCATGGTGGCCAAAGTCCGTGAATACGACTATGCTACCTCATGCGAAAACGAGCGTCGTCTTATGGAAGTCTCCAAGACGTTCGATGATATGGCTATTGTAAAGGTCATGAAGGAAATCGTGCCGGAGTACAAGAGCCGCCAGAGCAAGTACGAGATACTTGACAAGAAGCCGGCTACAGCACAGGCAGCAAACTAACATTGACAAAAATTACTGAAAAATGAAAGATATTAAGGAAATTAAAGTGGCTGTGGCCGGTACAGGATATGTCGGCCTCAGCATCGCAACTCTACTCTCACAGCATCATAAAGTGACGGCTGTAGATGTCATCCCGGAAAAGGTGGAGAAAATCAACAACAGAATCTCACCTATCCAGGACGAATACATTGAGAAGTATCTGGCAGAGAAACCGTTGGATCTGACTGCGACACTCGACGGCGCAGAGGCATACAAAGATGCTGATTTCGTGGTAATTGCAGCACCGACCAACTATGACAGCAAGAAGAACTTCTTCGACACATCACACGTGGAAGAGGTCATCGAACTCGTCATGAAGGTAAATCCTGAGGCAGTGATGGTCATCAAATCTACCGTCCCTGTAGGCTATACCGCTTCAGTACGCGAGAAATATGCACACACCGGTGCTGACGGCAAGGTGGTAAAGCCTAATATCATTTTCGCCCCTGAGTTCCTCCGCGAATCCAAGGCGCTGTATGACAATCTCTATCCTAGCCGTATCATTGCAGGTTATGACCACGAGGACGCAAGACTCGAAGAGGCTGCGCACAAGTTCGCCCAGATCATCAAGGAAGGCGCCATCAAGGAAGACGTCGAGGTGCTCTTCATGGGTACGACCGAAGCTGAGGCAGTGAAACTCTTCGCCAACACATATCTGGCACTGAGAGTAAGCTACTTCAATGAACTCGACACCTATGCCGAGATGAAAGGTCTTGACACCAAGTCGATTATCGACGGCGTCTGCCTCGACCCGCGTATCGGCACACATTACAACAACCCGTCTTTCGGCTACGGCGGATATTGCCTCCCGAAGGATACCAAGCAGCTTCTTGCGAACTACAACGACGTACCTGAGAACCTTATCCAGGCCATCGTGGATTCCAACAGCACAAGAAAGGATTTCATTGCAGACCAGGTACTTACAAAGGCCGGCTACTATAACAGCAACAGCCAGTGGGACAGCACCCAGGAGAAGCATTGCGTCATCGGAGTATATCGTCTTACCATGAAGTCCAACTCCGATAACTTCCGTCAGTCTGCCATCCAGGGCATCATGAAGCGCATCAAGGCCAAGGGCGCAGAGGTCGTCATCTACGAGCCTACACTCGAAGACGGTTCATCATTCTTCGGCAGCATTGTGGTCAATGACCTCGACAAGTTCAAGGCCCAGTCCAATGCCATCATCGCCAACCGTTATGACACCTGCCTCGACGATGTCCTCGCCAAGGTTTACACACGCGATATTTTCAGGAGAGATTAATTATGGTAAACTATAATGTTAATCTCGAAGGCAAGACTGTCCTCGTGACCGGTGCAGCCGGCTTCATCGGCAGTAACCTCGTCAAGCGACTTTTCAGAGACATTGACAATATCCGCGTCATCGGTATCGATAGTATCACCGATTATTACGACGTCAACATAAAGTACGAGCGCCTGCGCGAAATCGAGGCCCTCGGCCGAGACTGGACATTCGTCCATGCATCGATTGCGGACAAGGATGCGGTGGAGAAGATTTTTAGTGACAACCATATTTCTGTAGTGGTCAATCTTGCCGCACAGGCCGGTGTCCGTTATTCCATAACGAATCCGGACGCCTATATCCAGAGCAATCTCATAGGCTTCTACAATATTCTGGAGGCGTGCCGTCATCATGAGGTGGAGCATCTCGTATATGCTTCATCTTCATCGGTTTACGGCAGCAATAAGAAGGTGCCGTATTCTACTGATGACAAGGTGGACAATCCTGTGAGCCTCTATGCCGCGACCAAGAAGAGCAACGAGCTCATGGCCCATGCCTATTCGAAGCTCTACAATATCCCGTCCACAGGTCTCCGTTTCTTTACGGTCTATGGTCCTGCCGGCCGTCCGGACATGGCATATTTCGGCTTTACTAACAAACTCCGTGAAGGCAAGACCATCCAGATTTTCAACTACGGAAACTGCAAACGCGACTTTACCTACGTCGATGACATCGTGGAGGGAGTTGTCCGTGTCATGAGACATGCCCCGGAGAAGCAGAACGGCGAGGACGGCCTTCCGATTCCGCCGTACAAGGTATATAACATCGGCAACAACTCCCCTGAGAATCTTCTGGACTTCGTGACGATTCTTCAGGAGGAACTGGTCCGTGCCGGCGTCCTGCCGTCCGACTACGATTTCGAGGCCCATAAAGAACTCGTTCCGATGCAGCCCGGCGATGTCCCTGTCACATATGCCGACACCACACCGCTCGAGCAGGACTTCGGGTTCAAACCGAGTACACCGCTTAGAGAGGGACTTAGGAGGTTCGCGGAGTGGTATGGACGGTATTATGGGGATTGTACCACCAAAAGATAATGAATGTATTTGTATTCTCCAGTTATTGTGCAGTCGGATTTTATTTGTAATTTTAGCAGCGATTCGCTTTTTTAATGTACTAATAAGAGCATAGTCTGGTATGTTTAAAACTATTGAAATTGAACACTTTCGAGGCATACGTCACGCGAAAATTGACGGACTGAAAGAAGTTAATATGTTTTTCGGAAAGAATAATTGCGGCAAGTCTTCGCTACTTGACGCCATCTTTCTGATATCAGGCTTATCGAATCCGAAACTGCCGATCAACATTAATCTGCTGAGAAACTACCAACGATTTGAACCGTCCGACCTGGCATTGGACTTCTATACACTTGACACTTCACAGCCTGTTAAAATCAAGGCCTCAAACGACGAAGTGCGGGAACTTATGATTTCATTGTTTGAATCAGCTGCCAGTCGTATAGATTTGCTTGGAAACGAGAATAATATATCATCTACAGATACCAAAAACCGGTATGGTCTTGTGTTGAAATGTATGATAGATGGATACCCTGTCGAGTCTTCGATTACTCTTTCTCATAAGGGCGTAGAAAACAACGATTACGAGCAAAGCGTCAAATATGATTCCGGCTACAAAGAGAATCTCACTTGTCGTTATCTTTCACCAAGATATGACTTTTATACCTCCATAGAAAGTCTGACAGAGATTCTCAAGAACAAGGATGAACAGTTCATTCTCGAAGCATTGCGCATTATCGAGCCGATGATAAAAGACATAGTATTGTCACAGAATGAAGTGCTCGTCGATGTCGGCCTGAACAAGCGCATACCTATCAATGTGATGGGAGACGGTGCCCGTAAGATTCTCTCTATTCTCACGACGATTTATGAATGTCGTGACGGAGTAGTTTTGGTTGACGAAATCAGCAATGGTTTCCATTATTCCGTGGTGAAAGCTTTATGGCAAACTATTTTGTTGGCGTCTAAAAAGAATAACGTCCAGTTATTTGCGACGTCCCATGATTTGGATTCAATTAAGGGATTGCGTGATGCTGCTCTTCATGATGAAGATGACAAAGATAGAGTGTCATTCTTTAAACTTCAGCGTACTAAAGATGCGGAACTGAAGTCTTATTGCTATGCTACCGACAGCATCGATTATATGTTGAATCAGGAAATCGAGATCAGGTAGAATGAACAATGCTTCAAGGAAAAAGATCGGTTCTGGTCAGTGGCTTTTCGATGATACCAATTATTGGGATTTATCGCGGCCTGAGGGAAGACCGATTGTCGAGTTCTTGAGTGAAAATTTGGAGTAGATGTAATTTCAAAGACTTGACGTGCTGTCTACAATGTTATATGTCTTTCTATCAAGAAACTAAAAAATTACAAAAAAATATTATTAATAAAACCGCTGGAAATCAGCGGTCAACGCTGTATGCGGATAAGAGGACGCGTACACAAAAATAATAGCTTATGCCAGAACAGACACAGCAAAGACTTAAGTCTCTTTCTATTACAGGACTGAGACGACTAAAGGACTTGATTATATCTTTTGAAGATAAAGATGTTACCGGTATTTTCGGCGTAAATGGATGTGGGAAAACCACGTTATTGTATACAATCCTTTGTCTTTATAACCAAAAGAATTCTGCTTTTCAGTTTAATTTTGGTGATTTTTTTAAAGTGTTCTCCTAATGAGTTTGATGATACTGAAATTAAAGCTGAAGTTAGTTATCGAATAGGTATTGACATACATGATACCAATGTGATCTATAAAAAATCAGCAGGAAGTGATCGTTGGACACCAAAAACATCAAGACGACCGGAAAGGAAAGTGTATTTCTTTGGTATATCTTCTAGTGTTCCTTCAATAGAAAATGAAAAAGGGAACTACTGTAAATTATACTTTTGATGGCGATACATATCGTACTGAACAAGAACGTAAAGACCAATTAAAGAAATATTATTCTGGTTCAGAACCAGATAAAGAGCAAAAACGCGATGAGGTAATGCGACATATATCGCAATTAGATTTGCCAGATGGAGTGCGGCCAGAAAAGTATATCAATCATATATTAACGGAGTATATTGAGGATCAAAATGCGGAAATTGTTTCATTAGCAAAAAGGATAATTGAACCAGATGATTCTCACAAATATCTTGAAGAAATAATAGATGGTCTTGGAGACGAGGATAATGTTGGGTTATATAAGATTATAGAAGAACTAGCCAAACATCCAGAATGGAACTCTTATACAGAGTCTGTACGTAATTGGCTAATAAATGAAAAAATATATTAGAATAGGATTATAACAAATGATGGAACAAACATCAGATAGCAATAAGAGAATAGCGAAGAATAGCTTGTATATGAGCATTCGGATGATTGTTGTATTGTTTATATCATTATACACAACACGCGCGATCCTGAAGGTTTTGGGCATAGAAGACTATGGAATTTATAATGTAGTATGTGGATTTGTTTCAATGTTCTCATTTCTCAATAATTCCATGGCAAGTGCTACTCAACGATACTATAGCTATGAGTTAGGAAAAAATGGAGAAATAGGAGTACAAAAGGTATATAATGCATCTATATTGATACATTGGCTGTTAGCCGTTATCATTATTCTATTTACAGAGATTGGAGGCATATGGTATTTGGAGAATAAATTGGTTGTACCAGAAACAAGAATGAATGCTGCATTTTGGATATTCCAGTTTAGCGTAGTGTCAATGTTCCTAAATGTAGTAAATGTGCCTTATATGTCAGCGATAATGGCTTACGAACGTATGAACTATTATGCATATATAGGTATAATTGACGCAGTATTGAAACTTTTAATCGTTTTTGCTTTGTATCTATCTGAAGGGGATAGACTTATATTGTATGGCTTTCTTTTCATGGCTATTACTGTATTTGATTATTTTGCTTATCTGATATATGCTAAAAAACAATTTAAGAATTTACGTCTTGGATTAAAGCCTCGCAAGGCGTTTTTCAAAGAGATGCTTGAATTTGCAGGTTGGAATTTGTTCGGATCATTTTCTTATATGATGCGAGACCAAGGTATTAATTTGTTGTTGAATGTTTTTTTTGGTCCAATTGTAAATGCTGCCAGAGGTGTTGCAAATCAGGTAAATGGTGCGTTACAAGGTTTCACGAGTAATATCCTAACTCCTGCAAGACCGCAGATGGTGCAATCTTACGCAAAAGGTGAATATGAGCGTTCTTTTCATCTTATGAACAGTGTTAGTAAACTATCATGTATAGTATTTCTCTTGATGTCGTTGCCTGTATGCTTATTGATTTCCCCGATATTAAATATGTGGTTAGGAGGTAATGTTCCAGAGCACACATCCTCTTTTGTTATTATTATGCTTATAACAAACACATGGGGAAGTTTGGTCGCCCCTATATCTGCAATCGTACATGCTATAGGTAAGATGAAGTTTTATGAAACAATATCAAGTGCTTCAAATTTGATGTCTGTCCCCCTGGCATATGTGTTTCTGTGTATTGATTGTGTGCCAGAAGTTGTTTATTATGCTCTTTTGATAACAATGTTTACCAACCATTTGGCTGGATTAATATCGTTAAAGCGACTTGCTTCCTTTTCAATTAAAAGTTATATGCAGAATGTGGCCTTTCCGTTAGCGTGCGTCATTGTGTTGTCTGTGATAACGACTATTATACCATATTATTTTATATCAAATGTAGTTTTGAATTTCTTGGTTGTTATTGTAGTTAGTGTGTTGGCTATAAGTTCATTCTCATATGTTATATGTTTTGACCAAACAGAAAGAATATTGATTAATCAGTTAGTAAACAAAATTATAACGAGAATCAAATGAATAAACCTTTGATATCAATAATTGTTCCTATATATAATGCAGAACAATATCTTCATCGTAGTATTGACAGCATACTTGCCCAAACGTTTACTGGTTGGGAACTGCTGCTTATCGATGATGGTTCGCCTGATAGAAGTGGTGAGATTTGTGATGAGTATGCAAAGAAAGATAATCGTGTAAGAGTTATTCATAAGGAAAATGGAGGAGTAAGCTCTGCAAGACAAAAAGGACAGGATGAGGCATGTGGTGAATATACAATTCATGTGGATCCCGATGATTGGGTTGAACCAATGATGTTGGAAGAACTGTATCGAAAAGCTAAAGATGATAATGCAGATATGGTTATATGTGATTATTATATGAATGAAGGATCTCACCAGTTTTATATAAAGCAGGAGCCTACAAAACTTGACAACAATGTTGTCTTGTATGAATTGTTCCAGCAACTGCATGGCAGTTGCTGGAACAAGCTCGTTAGACGAGCTTGTTACAGTGGCAAGGCAAATTTTCCAAAAGGCATTAACTGTTGTGAGGATTTAATATGGTGTATACAGGTTTTGAAATGTAATCCGAAGGTTAGTTATCTACCCAAGGCATATTATCATTATATTTTAACAACAACAATAAGTCAGTCTAAAAGTATCTCTGCAAAACGTTCATTACAGGATTTAAGAATGTTGCGTGAATTGGAATCATTATTGTCTGCAAAACACAAAGTATTAAATGCAATGTATAAACGGACGGTTCCATATATTATGAAAAGAGCCATGAGAACAAATAGTTTTGATTCATTCTTTTTTAAGTCGAATTTTAGAAAGTACCTTAGATATATTATATGCTCGAAAAGAAACAGTTTAGTGCTGCGTGTTGTTTGCTTTATTTCTGCAATAGGGGGATATTGCTTTTGTAGGCCTTTAGTAAAATTAATGAAATAATTGCTAATAATTATTTGGAAATACGTTTTGAGATCAACATCCCTTGTTGTTATTTACAAACACGTAATGTTTCCATTGTATCTGATTCAAATAATATAGAGTTTCAAAAAATATATACATATCAGAGCTATCACATGGAAAAGAAATACGATTATTATTCTAGTATTGATATTACTAGAGCACTATTGACGATAATATTAGTTTTATATCATTCTTTTGCTCCTTATGGAAATGCATGGCCAAATCCTGTTGATGCCAATAATACTACTTATTGGCTGCTGTCCAAATTATTGTACAACGGATTTTTGGAAGGCTTTGTATTAATTTCTGGATTCTGCTATGCTCATTCTTGTTCAAAACGCAAATTTCGCATTATGCCTAAAGTCAAAAGGTTAATGCTACCCTCATTTCTATGGAGCATTATCTGGCTTTTGTTGTTTTCAAACACAAGTATTGATTCTCCATTATTTTGGTATAAAGCAATTAATGGAGCTGGACATCTGTGGTTCCTTCCAATGTTGTTCTGTTGTTTTGTTTTACAAAACTATATGATTAAAAAGTCATCACCGAGAATAATAGTATTACTCATTTTAGTAGCCATTTTACCTTATCCGAATCTGCCACTACATCTTAATGTCCGTGAGTTTAACATTAAATTGTATAATTAATCCATAGTTTTTGTTGTAATAAATTGAAAAACAATTAAATATCCCATCTTTCATCCTTGCATATTCAAATTATTATTTATACATTTGTATAAG
>Ga0129313_1001744_pt1 | contig 12963 bp, 15 predicted proteins | sample O1105metagenome_FD_94436 | JGI IMG/M metagenome (GOLD analysis project Ga0129313, IMG submission 94436) | Orangutan group fecal microbial communities from fecal samples from Wisconsin, USA - O1105 metagenome | ecosystem: Host-associated > Mammals > Digestive system > Large intestine > Fecal... | reverse complement strand
TCCGCCGACTTTTTCTCCGCCAGCATCTGCACCAGCATCTGCTCGCGCCCCTCCTCCTTGATCGGCTCGGGGATGTTGGCGCGAATCCAGCTGAACAGCGCCGCCACCTTCTCATCATCCTCGCGCAGACCGTTTTTCGCCGACTTGGTATCCGGCAGGGCTTTCGCCTGATCGCAGAGAATGTCGATCTGGGCGAGGAAACGGTTCTGGCTGGGGTGCAGAGCCTTCCCCCAGATCTCGCTGCACAGCCCATGCTGAATGGCACGGCCGTTGATTCGGATCTCCGCGCCGCTGGAGGCCATGTTGCCCTTGTAATAGAAGGCGTTTTTCTTGCTGCGGCGGATGCTGCCGTAGCGGCAGCAGATGGTCACGGGGCCGTAGCCCAGATCGGCCTCCACCGGGGGCAGCTCGGTGTACCCACCCTTCCACTTTGGCTCCAGAGGCTCGGCGATCTCCACGCTATTGGAAACGCCATCCTCGTCCACGGCGGTAAGACGAATGGAGAAGGCCCCGTCCCGCAGCAGGTTGGCGTAGGTGTAGCGCAGGGTCTCCCGCAGGTAGGCCGCCATCTGCGCAAAGGTGGGCTCATCCTTCTTGGAGGCGGGCTTGAGGGTCAGGAACTTGTGCATGGGGCAGCGCACCCGCACCACCGTTCCGGTCCCGCCTGCCATCTCCCCGCTGCCGGGGATCATCGACACGGGCATATGGATGTCATAGGGGCCTTCTGCCCGCTGGTAGCGGTCGTTGGCCACGTCCTCTGCCGTCCGGGTCTGGATGCTCCAATGCTAATCCTCCCCGGCGTTGATGGACGCCAGGGCGTGCTTCAGGCCCATGCCGTGCTCGTTCAGAGTGGATTCGGCGCAGGAGCGGGCGGCAATGGTGAGGGCGGCGTCCATGTTCTCGATGCCGGTGCCGTTGTCCCGGACCATGACGTCCACATGGTCCCCCTGCTCCTCCAGCACGATCTCCACCCGGCCGCGGATCCCGTGGGCGCGGAAATTGGAAATAGGGTTGTCGATCAGTTCGCAGAGGGTCTGGCCGAAGTCCTTGAAGTTGCCGGAAATGCCGGCGAAAAACTCCTTGCCGTTTGGGGCGTTGTCGATGTTTCGAATGATGATCTCGCGCATAATAGTTCCTCCAAAAAATGTTTTTTCGAAAACAAAACGCACGGTGCAGGTCATTGCCCTACATCGTGCGGGAGGATCTTACAACATTCCTCTTGCCCCGCCCGCCGAAAAAGGGTATACTGTCCCTATCGGTGCGGGGAATCCCGCTGTGTAGGTGGTCGCATCACCTGCGCAGGTGATGGAGTGTTGGTAGCGCTCCATCACTGCCGTGTTTTTTACTTTCTGATTGTATTGTAGCATATACGGTTGCACATATCAAGCCGGAATGTTGCACAAATATACGGTTGCATATATGTCGATCATTACCATATAGACGGGATCAGGCAGCCGCAGTATACTGAAATAGATAGCAACTGAATAGGAGGGAACATTATGCCGCCAACGGATGCCCAACGCCGGGCACGGGACAAATGGCTGTCCGAAAAAGTTGAGACCATTAACCTGAGAGTGCCGAAAGGCTCAAAAGAGATCATTAAGACCCACGCCGAGAAGCACGGGGAGTCCACAAACGCTTTTGTTTATCGCACCGTGATGGAAGCCATCGAGCGGGACGAGCAGGCCGACAGCGACCACTGAGCGGGCGTGCTCATACCACGCCCCTCGCCGTTGCTGATAACATTGGCACGAAAGACCTTGTCCGGACGCATTTTTGCGCTTTGGACGATGGTAATGGTTGAGATATCTCCCGTGCCGTCAGGAAAATTTATGGTGCCCCCCTGACGGGCCATGGCGGCAACGAAGTCCTCCTCATGCGGCAGCTCTCCGCAGCGGAGCAGACAGTCAATGTCGGCTTTCAGCCGAATTTCCAGATGATCCTCATAGACCTTGATTTTCTCAATGATAAGCTGTAGATCCTTAGCTGACAGTTTCAGGTGTGTAGAACAGAAGCAAAAAGCGAAGGCATTCTGTGATATGTACCCCCTTTACTGGACACCCAGTAGAGGGGGTATTATTATGCGGTACACATACCCCGGACCATCCTATTCCGACTACATACATAATAGTAAATTTCTTTGTAAGTGCCATCTTTATTTGTCCATGCGTGTTTATTCGTATACATGGGACTTCCACAAACCGGGCATTTCAGCAGACCTGATAACAAATGAACTCGATCCCGCCCAATTTTTGACGGTTGCTTTACTCCGGTTCTAAGACGCTTGGCATGAGCCTTTTCCCATACCTCCTCACTAACGATTCCTTTATGCTGTCCCTCTGTCAGAATGTAATCGTCATTTCTTTTCATCTGGTAATCGTTTTTTGTGCCTTTGACTTTTTCCTTCGTTCTCCGTCCATAGGCAATTTTACCGCAATAAACCGGGTTATCCAATATCAGTTTAATAAAATGTCCTGTCCAATCCTCTAATGTGCCATTCTGCCTCGGAATTTTCCGTATACCTTGTAAGTTCAACTGATTCGCAATACCACCCAAACCGATTTCCGATGAAGTATATAATTCAAAAATCTTCCGTATTGCCACAGCCTCTGTTTCTTCAATCACCAGCTTGTTATCTTCCAGTGTATACCCGTAGGGAGCAAAGCCACCATTCCATCCACCTTGCCGTGCCTTTTCGCGCCGCCCGTTCATCGTCTGCTCGATAATATTCTCACGCTCAATCTCAGCCACAGCAGATAGTACAGAAATCAAAAGTTTTCCGCTTGTCTGAGAGGAATCAATCCCTTCTTCTATGCAAATCAGATTTACACCATAAGATTGAACCAACTCCAAAGAGTTAAGTATATCTGCTGCATTACGGCCAAACCGTGACAGCTTATACACTAAAATATAGTCAACGTCCAAGCCATCCTCAATATCTCTGAGCATTTTTTGAAAGGCAGGCCGTCCCTCAATGGATTTACCGGATTTACCGGCATCTTCATAAGTATCAACAACGATCATTTCCTCACGATCCGCAAATCGTGTCAGCATATTTTTTTGACCTTCCAGGCTGTATCCGTCCACTTGCATCTCTGTGCTGACCCTCGGATACAAAACACAGCGTTTTCCATATCGGTTCATAATTCATACCTCCAAAATTTACTTTTGGAAAATATCCTATGTAAAGCTGCGATTCTCACGCAGCTCCGTCAACCTCGCCCAGCACTCTCATACCATATTTCTCGATGATATGTGCCAGCGAAGTGATAAACGCTTCAAATTTTTGTTCCGCCAGAAGTTCTTCTGACCGGATTTCATCTGAAGGAATCAATGCGCTTTTATTCTGGATATTCTCCATTCAGAATCACCTCCGCAATTCCTAACGAAATTATAACTCTACTTGCACAGCCTGAAAATGATACGGCCTTTCGGCACTTTTATGTAATCCCCAGACTGCACAAGAGCGTCTTGTTTATATTTTCCATGTCATCCTTGTTTAGATGACCAATATAGTTTTTTAACCTCGACTTGTCGATTGTTCTGATCTGTTCCAGCATAACAACAGATGGTTTCACCAAACCGCATCTGTCATTTAAGTGGTAATGCGTGGGGAACTTTCTGCTTTTTTTGCTTACACTGGTAATTGCTGCAATAATAATCGTAGGACTGAAACAATTTCCCACATTGTTTTGAAGAATGAGTACAGGACGAGAGCCACTTTGTTCGGAGCCGATACCAGGGCTTAAATCAGCCGAATATATGTCACCTCGATGGAATTTTTCAAACATCACTCTCGCCTCCTTAATATCTTAATACTTAAATAGCCGCACCAGTCTGAAAGAAATCTTCGGATAAAAACCTGGCGCGGCTACTGTTATTCTGTTCGGATTACTCGTCATATTTGCCACGCATCCCTGACGCCGGGGACAGAACAGGTCTCCGCTGGCGCGGCTGTCATAACTCCGCAGCGTCGTTCGTAGCGTGCGCCGCAGGGTTCCCCCCAAGTCTTTGGCGGGCCGTGAGGAAGTATCTTTAAGCCCCCGTGCAGTCATCGCGCCGGATGTGCCACCATCCGGGTCACAGGGACGTTGATCGCTCCGAAACAGCTTGTCCATCACCTCCTGGCTGCTCCATCTTCGCGGCGTCCTGCACTCGCTCATACGCGGGTTATGTACCTGTTCTGCCGTGTATTCAGTTGTCAAAGGTCAGCGAAAGAAAAGCTCCTTCTTGACAGCCATGACAAAAACAGGCGATTTGTCCTGTCTGTACTGCGATTTATTTGAAAAAAATATTTTGCCTTGTCCCTTCATAGAAGCTGCGGACAGCGCAAGCTCCTTACAAGCACAATAAAATAGGTACTATCGTACTCAAAAACGCCTTTTATGAGGTTCTTCCTACAAGGAAATGGGCACGATAAAATATGATTAAGGAGACGATAGTGCCTATGGAACTGATAAAAGAGCTGGGACGAAGGATACAAAAAGCGCGTAAGGAAAAAGGATTGACGCAGCAGGAACTCGCAGATCTGAGCCACGTTTCTCTAAAGCACGTTCAAGGCTGCGAAAGAGGGGTGAAGAATCCTTCTTTTGAGGTTCTGCGCGCTTTTTGCAAAGTCTTGAATTTATCTTTAGATTCCCTGATGAATCTCGATCTGCCTGAAGATGAGCAAGCCGCCAACGATATGCGGCAGCTTTACCTTTCGTGCCCTCCGGCTGCCAGAAAAGTGCTGTTAAACTCAACCCGCGCGTTGACTGATGAGCTAAAAGAGATGGTGCAGACGGCTGGGGTTGACCCAGATGAACATTTAGAGAATAAGTAAGCCGGTGGAGGAATAAAAACCCCCACCGGCTCTCTTTTTGCCGCTATGCGGCGGTCAGGTTATTGGGCCGTATCCAGCAACCGCGCCAGCTTCTTCAGTCCGCGCCGGATGCTCTCCCACACGCGGCGGCGGTCAGCACCCTCGATCCGGGCGATCTCGGCCACCGTCATGCCCAGGTAAAACCGGGCGTAGATACGCCGGGCCTGGATGGCAGGCAGCTGCATCAGCGCGGCGTACACTTCCTCCCGTAGCTGCTTCTGCTCCAAGATTTCCTCCGGGATGAGCGGCCGGTTGAGGGCATCGTTTTCAATGCCATCCTCCCGGTTTAGAGAGTAATGGGCCTTGTGCCGGAACTTCCGGCGCTCGTAGGCAGCATCGTCCTTCTCCTGGCCCCGGATTGCCGCCAGCACTTCCTCGGCCACGTCCACAAAGACATCGGTTTTATACACATCGGGATACAGTTCCCGAAGATTGATCTTCTGCATTATGTACCTCCATTTCGATTCACGGGTTGACGGGTGAACCGAAATGAAGGCGGTGAGCGACACCTTTCGGGGAAATTCCCGAAAAAACGACAAGCAAAAGCGCCAGCATCCGAAGAACGGCGGCTGGCGCTGCTAAAAAAGGACTTATGACACTTATGGACCAGCCACGATAGTGCCTGTTCATAAGCAGATGGAGGCCGATTGACGGTCAGTCTTTTTTTGACAGGTAAATTCCTGCCGAATTATGTCGAAGCGGTCTTTGCTTCACGGCAGCTCCCTCCTAAAGCCGCCGTGTCAGCGTGTAGTCGTCACTCCTTTGTCGAGGGCATAAGGAACGGCGGCCTTGATGTTACTCAAAACCGCCGCAGTACCCGGAAAATCCATTATGGGCGCACGAAGCTACCTGCCCTGCAACGGTTTTTTTTCTTTCCCCGTCTGGCGGGGCAGGATCGCTTGGCATATTCAGTTTAGTCTTGCTCCTGTGCAGCTGCCTCCTTCAGCCGCAAAAAGCTCTCGTCGCTAATGATGTGTTCAATCCGGCAGGCGTCGGCCTCCGCAGTTTCAGGGTCAACGCCCGCTGCGATAAGCTGCTCAGTGAAAAAGCAATGACGCTCGTAGATTTTTTCGGCAACTGCCCAGCCTACATCGGTCAGGTGCAGGAAATAGTCGCTGTCCATCGTGAGAAAGCCGCCGTCTCGCAAGGTAGCCACTGCATGGCACACGCTGGGTTTTGACACCTCCATGTGCCGAGCCACATCTACGGAGCGCACCATACCCGTTTTCTTATGGAGAACAAGGATGGTTTCCAGGTAGTCCTCCCCGGACGCATGAAGTTTCATGGGACATCTCCCTTCTAAAACAATTTACACAGCCCAACCAAGACTCTCCTGTTGGATATGGAACAGTTTATGGTACAATCCGTTCTTCTTCATCAGCTCATCGTGGGTTCCATGCTCTACCAACCGTCCATTGTCAAGGACGAGGATTTGGTCTGCATCTACAACTGTACGGAGCCGGTGAGCAATCATAATGACCGTCTTACCCTCCACCAGTTTGGCAATCGCCTTTTGAACCAGGACTTCATTTTCCGGGTCAAGGGATGCTGTTGCCTCGTCAAGCAGAATAATGGGCGCATTTTTCAGCAATGCGCGGGCGATGGAAATACGCTGGCGCTCACCGCCGGAAAGAGTGCTGCCGTTCTCACCGAGGACCGTCTGATACCCGTCCGGCATTTCCCGGACAAATTCATCACAATAGGCGGCTTTGGCCGCAGCAATTACTTGATCGTCCGTTGCGTTTGGATTGCCAAGACGGATATTGTTCATGACCGTATCATTGAACAGGGTCACATCCTGGAACACGAAGGACATATAAGACATGAGACTTTCCGGCTCCATACTCTTAATGTCTTTTCCGCCCACGGTGATCTTTCCCTGCTGAACATCCCAAAACCGGGCAATCAGTTTGGAAATCGTGCTTTTACCGGAGCCGGACGGACCAACAAGGGCAGTCACGCTCCCCTGGGGAATTTTACAAGAAACATCTTTGATGACATCTTCCTGATTGTAGGCAAAGGTCACATGGGAAAGCTCAATATCGCAGTTCGGGACCGTTTTTCCTTCACCGTCCATCGCAGGGGTAGTGAGCAGGGTACGCATACGACTTGTGACCACATTCAAATTCAGCAGTGAGGACAGGTTCGCCAGGATCGCCAGGATCGGTCCATAAATCCGTGTGACCATCAGCAGGAACATAAGCAGAGGAAGAAGCTCAATCTGTCCTTGTGTTAGAAGAATAGCGCCAACAAAAATCGTGATACCGATGCCAGCCTGCAAAATCATACTTGCACTGGACATGAACACGCCGACAGCCATCTCCACTTTGATGGCGATTTTTTTCATTGCTAACAGAGCTTTATCCAGCGCGCTGAAATGAGAACCGGACAGCCCGCAGGACTTGATGATCTTCATGCCTTCCAAGTATTCCTGTACCTGGTCAGAAGCATCCAGCTTTGCGTCAACCTGTTTTTCAAACAGCTTCTTTTGATGGTTCCGGCTGAGCCAGATAATGAGGAAGGCAATCGGAACCGTGATAAATACGCACAAAGCAAGCCGCCAGTCAAAGAAGGCCAGCAGGATGCAGGTCAGGGTCACCGTGATGCCGTTTGCAATCAGCGGAGGGATCGTGCTGCTGAGCAGGGATTCCATGCTGCTGCAATCTGCCATCATATTTGTGGTCAGTTCAGAAAGGTCCTTGGTGTTAAAGAAATTCATCGGAAGTTTCCGCAGATGCTCCGCAATCCGAAGCCGGGTCGTGTTCGACTCTTTATATGAGGCAATATAGGTTTTGCGGTAATCGTTTTTGGCAGCCAGAAATACCAGAATGGCCGAAACAATACCCGCGCCCCACAGCATCCAGATATGGTTCCACTGAATGGAGCCGCCATTGACAAAGGGAGTCAGAATTTCACTGAAAATCATAACAGTTACACAGAACGGAAGAAGCATAGCCAAGTTCGTCAATGTGCAGGCGAAGATTGCTTTTTTCAGATCTGCGTAACCTTTGTCTGATAAAAAGAGAGCTTTTTGTAATCTGCTCATAGTTACACCGCCTTTCCGCTGATTTTCCAGCCAATCGCTTCTGTATAGTGGTTCCACATTTGCGCATAGCGTCCGCCTGCGTCCACCAGCTCGTCATGTTTTCCTTCTTCGATCAGGTGCCCTTTCTCCATGACAATAATCTTATCTGCATTGCGGATCGTGGAGAGGCGGTGTGCGATGATGATAACTGTCTTACCCTGCATCAGCTTTTCAAAAGCTTTCTGGATCAGGTATTCATTCTCCGGGTCGCTGAACGCCGTTGCCTCATCCAGCACGATGATGGGCGAGTCCTTGATAATGGCCCGCGCAATGGCAATTCGCTGGCGCTCGCCGCCAGAGAGATGGATGCCTTTGGAGCCGACCACCGTATGATACCCGTTGGGCAGATTGGAGATGAACTCGTGGCACTGCGCCGCTTTCGCCGCCGCAATCACTTGTTCCTCACTGGCCGAAGGATTGCCCATACGGATATTATCCAAGATGCTCTGCTTGAACAGGAAAATATCCTGGAACACAAAGCTGACATGGCGCATCAGGTCATCCTCCGCCATATCGCGCACATCTACGCCGCCGATGGTAATGCTGCCGGAAGATACGTCCCAAAACCGAGAAATCAGATTGGCAATCGTACTCTTGCCGCCGCCGGACGGGCCGACAATAGCTGTGATCTGTCCCTGTTTTGCTGAGAAAGATACATTTTCCAGGGCTTTCTCGGAAACATCCCCCGTGTAGGAAAAGCTGACATCGTGGAAAGCAACATCATCCCCAACAGGTTTCTTAGGATGAGATGTTTCCGGCATTTCAGGGATGTTCAGAATTTCATCCATCCGAGCCACATTCCCATCAATCTGCATGAACGATTCGGAGATATACATGATTTTGTTCAGTACACCGGAAATTGCGGGTACAAAGAGCAGATAGAAAATGAAGGTCATGGCAAACCCAGCAAAATCATCCGACCTGGAGCCGATTAAAATTCCGACAGGTACAAGGATCAGATAAACATTATTGATGATTGTGGTGAAGGCGGGCATACAGTTCTGCCAGCCTAGGGAAAATTTCAGGACCCACTCTGTATATCCGGTAATTGCTTCTTTGAGTTTTTTGAAAGAGGATGCGGTCTGGTTAAACGCCTTTACAACCGACATTCCACGAACATACTCCACAGAAGCGTTGTTCATTTCTTCCAGGGCTTTTTGGTACTTACCCATATTCTCTTTCATCTCGCCGCTGCCAAAGCCAATGAACTCCGCAACAAACGCCAGAATGATACCGACCAGAGAGGCAAGACCGAACCGCCAGTCAACGGCCAGTAGGATGATGACCATGACAATGGGAGCTGTAATAGAAGCGACAAAATCCGGAAACTGGTGAGCAATAAAGCCCTCTACGCTTTCAATGTTTTCATCCATGATTTTCCGCAGACGTCCGCTGCCAATCGTCAGGTGATACCCAAGTGGAATTTTAGTAATATGGTCTGCAAAGAGAACCTTCAACTCGTACAGCGTTCCGAACGCTGCCATGTGTGAACTGAAAATAGCCAGGAAGTACAGCAGGATATTCGCCACGATCCCGGCGAGCGCCAGCCAGCCGTAATTCATGACCATCCCCATATCCAACTGGTCAAGGTTCGGGAAAACACCGATAATTGAGCGGATCATAAAATAGACCGCTATGTACGGGATGAACGAAGCAATGGCCGCCAGTGACGAAAGAACCGCAGCTAAGAATACAAGGCCCTTTCTGTCAGAAGCCAATTCCATGCATCGCGCCAAACCCGTCTTTGGTTTTGCTTGTTTCGACTTTGCGTTTGACATAGCATGAACCCTCCTTAAAATTGAAAATGGTGAGGTTAGCAGTTTCTAACCTCACCACTCATTTTATCAACCTTTGGAATTGCCTGCTACTCCATAACTCTGTTCCACTGTCCAAAATAGCCCAAAGATACCAGAGAGTTAGTCGCAACTATATCGCCCTTAGACAATGCCTGCCTTCTGGAAGTGCTTTTTGAACACACCTTTTGCAATCAAAGCGCCGATGATGCCTGCAACGAAAGTCACAACGGCGATAATGACTACCATTGTTCCATTCATAAAGCTATGTAACTCTGCCAGATACTCAGCACTCACACCGTTAGAGGTGGACATATCATCCACATAGCCGGTCATAATGACCATAGGGAGATAGGTTCCCAGCGCAAAGAACATCATATACACGGAATAGCCAATGGTATTCAGCCAGAAGCTCTTGTAGTGGCCGATACGGGCCAGAAGCTCCGCAATTATGGCACCGGCAATAAAACCGACGGCAACCGCCCATCCTGCGCCAATCAGAAACTCAATCAGGCCGATCACCACACCGCTCAAGAGAACGCTCCCGGACTTTGGCACTTTAGCGCGCATCAGCATATAGATAATGCCTCCAGGAATTGCAGCAATGGCGCTCCCAAACGCAAAGGTCACCACGGTAGCTGCGGAGGCAAAGATGCACACCATTACTACGGCAAAGAACAGAACCGTAAAAATGCCCAGTGTAATATAGTCCTTTGCCTTCATTTTGTCGGACACGCCGACAGCTTTTGCTTGTTCACTCATATAGATAGCCCCTTTCTATTATTGGTATATAACTAAGATGAAGTCTTTTCATCCATGCGAATGACACGGGAACAAATCTTCATCAGTAGTTCATTGTCATGGGAAATCACCAAGATGGCTTTCCCTCTTTTGGACAGCGCACTTAAAATTCCTGCAACACTCTCCATGTTTTTGTAGTCCAAGCCGCTTGTAGGCTCATCAAAAATAAGTACCTCTGCATCCCGGAGAGCCGCAACGCCGATAGCAGTGCGCTGCTTTTGCCCACCTGATAGGGACATTGGATGCCGCTCTTTATAAATCGTCAAATTCAGCTCATCCAGAATATCGTCTATTCTCTTTTCGTCTTTATCCTTCTGGTCAGATAATGCCAGCAGTAGTTCCTGGTAAACGCTATGGTCTGCTTTTGCCCGCCGGACAAGTCAAACAGGTTGCGATCCTTTAACTTTTCAATATGTAATTCCCGGATAGTCTGTTGGTAACGGTTCAACATCACTTGATAAGGCATCCCCTTATTTTCCATACCAAACACAATCTCGCTGTCCGTATCCAGGCTGAAGAATTGACTGCGCGGATTTTGGAAAACAGAGCCTATCTTGTCTGACAAATCGTGCGGTTGGATCGTGCGGGTATCAACTCCGTCAATGAGGACCGCCCCGGACATTTCCCCTTCGTAAAAGTGGGGAATGGTAATGCTCCGAGGAATTTTTAGCGAGTACATGGCCGCAATCAATTCGCTGACTTTCGTTGTAGCGATAAAGGTTGAGGCAAAGAGTACCACGGGTATCATCACCCGAATAAACAATGTGAAGATCGACAAAATAGTTTCGATGGCCTGGGGAAGGAAGGCGCAAAGCTGCTGTATGGCCGCAATCACCACATAAAAGATAAGGTATTTCAATACAATCTTTTTCTGCCCCATCAGGCACGAAAGGATACAGATAAAGAAAAAACACACGCTGCCAAGAATGAAATCCTTCAAGCCGAACACCATAAAGTTGATAAGAATGAATAACAACAACTTTATTCGTGTGTCTATAACAAGCACAAATCACCACCTCCTAAAAATGGGTTGATGCAGTTAGATAAAGCTAACTACATCAACCCATTATACACAGTTCCTCAATTTTTTCCGCTCCATTCCTTTGAGATGATGCAGAAAATAGCCCGTTCTTCCTATTTATTTTTTCGATAGTCCTTTGGTAACATCCCATACACAGATTGAAACGCTTTAGCAAATTTGCTGGCATTGCTATATCCGAGTTCTAAAGCTATATCCCCGATTTTCATTTTATCTTCCGAGAGCCACTGGGCTGCTAAATTCATTTTGTATTTTTTGAGATACGCATAGGGTGTGTCTCCGTAGATATGAGAAAAAACCAAATGAAAAACAGAGAGGTTTAAGTGTGCTTCCTTTGCCAACTGCTCCAGAGACACTTTTTCATCCAAATGGGAAATGAGGTATTCTCGTATCGCTTTTGTGGTCTGTATCTGTTTCTTATCAAAATACTTCAAATCGCACCCGTTAATCTGTGTCAACTGATCCATGTGGTATAGTAATTCGATAGCTTTGATTTTGAAATAGCCGATTGGCTCCGTCTCAGCGGCAGAATATAATTCTGAAAACAGATGCTTCAACTGCGCTGGGGTATCACTGACATACCACCGTGTTTCAAGTCCCAGCGTTGTTCCTATTTTATCAAGGTCAATAGGGATTGTCTGCATCATCCGGCGTGTTCCATCTGAAAGCGCCTGACGGTCAATGACGAGGCTGACGCCGTAATATTTTCCCAAAGGGAAAGAAAAGGAAACCGGCAAATGCTCTGTTGCCGCAACGCTAAAATAGCCCTCTGGCAAATACGATACAGTGTGGTTAGCAAATTCACATTCATACCGGCCAGTCTGGCAGTGCGTGATCTGAATAATATCTGGATTAAACTTTTGTGTTTCCATAGACTCATCTGATTCAAAATCGAGGAAACAAAGCTGTATTCCCTCAAACAGATTATAGTTTTTTACAATTCCCCGGCCTTTGCAGCCATAATCTACGACTACACGATCATCACTTTGCGCCAGAACTTTGGCCTGCATACCGTACCAGTCTTGATTGAAACTGGCATTTCCCATTATCCTCACTCCAATCAGTTAATTATAACTTACTGATTTTATAATAACACACGCCTGGACGAAATTCAAGAAAATAGCCCGTTCATGTTTTTACGAGTCCAGATTCGGGATAATACTGGCAAGCAATGCCTGTGTTAATACACACAGGCCCGCAGAGAAGAAAATCCCTTTGTGATTTTCCTCTCCGCTTGCTTGTTGAGGGCAGCGCCCCCAAGCCCCTTTGAACACAGAATTTCATTCTGTGGCTGCGCGTTCTGCGAACGCTTTTGACCAGGACCAGCTTACCGCTGGCCGTGGTCTTTTTCTTTTTCAACATCCTGTTCTACCTCCATTTTCAG
>Ga0129313_1001743_pt1 | contig 12975 bp, 10 predicted proteins | sample O1105metagenome_FD_94436 | JGI IMG/M metagenome (GOLD analysis project Ga0129313, IMG submission 94436) | Orangutan group fecal microbial communities from fecal samples from Wisconsin, USA - O1105 metagenome | ecosystem: Host-associated > Mammals > Digestive system > Large intestine > Fecal... | reverse complement strand
ATTTTATAACTATATACTAACTGGAGAGTATCCGATAAAGATGCTTCGTTAAAATTGGGCATAGAAAGAGCTAATTGTCCTTGACACGGGTAGTAGTTTAAATATTTTATGGGTATGAGAAGCTTGTTTTGTTGCTGATGCCCAAATCGTGAAAACCTGAAAGTATAACAAGGGATTTATATATTCTAAAATATCCGCCGCGGGTGTTCTGCGTTTTGGGTCTATACAGAAAAAATGAGTTGTGAGATACTAAATTTGCTACAAATAAGGAAGTTTGCGATACGCGGGGCGTAATCATCAAATTTAGTCAATTAAGCCCCGGAAGTTTGCGATACGCGGGGCTTAATTATCAAATTTTGTGTGTAACGCCCCATACCTTGGTTTAAGGGCACAGAGAAGCTTGATCCTGTCTCCTGTGCCCACGCTGTGGCGGAAAAAAGGATACAGAAGCTGTTGGCAGTTTTCCTATGCGCGGCTCATTGCTCGCGTAAACTCTCAAGTTAGTAAGTTAAGTATAATACTGCATGGAAAATGTTAATGAAATCTCGACCGTACCCCATCCCGTATCCGGCAGATCCCGGTATAGACTCCGGCCCCGCAGTAGGGCATCAGCAACAGGCTGTAAGAGAAGATATACCGCGAATTGGCTTCCCAGAAGGTGTGGAACAGAAAACCTCCCAGTACGGCAATGAGGCAGACGTAGACGTAGAGACGATCCGTACCATGACAATCCGCACCAAGCCGATCCGTACCATGCCAATCCGTACCATGCCGATCCGCACCAAGTCGATCCGCGCCATGCCGGTCCGCACCGAGCTGATCCGCCATGTGGTCCGCAGTGCACCCTGCGGTATGCCCCGCCGTTTGGTCAGTCATGTGCCCGACAACTTTAGACTTCCGACGTTTCTTAAGACTGTCGATGCAGAACACCAACACGCCCAGATACAGAACATTCTGCCATGCATTGCACCATTCGATATATCCCCCACTGAGAGAACCTTCATAGACTTCCTTAAAAAATGCACTCCGCCCTCCATAGGTAGCCAGGGTAGCCTGTCTACTGGCATAGGTGCCATCCGCCCACTGGGATAAATGTTTGTGAAGATAGAAGTCCGCTGTGTAGCCGGGATGTTCCCGGAAATAGGTCAGGCGTTCGTCGATCGCCAGACGGCTGATCTCGTTGGCGAGTGCAGTATCCATACCGGCGGTGTCGTAAGTATCGATATTGAAGCCGTTATACCAGCCGCAGCCGCGGGAAGCTTCCTGCATTCCCATGGCGAGATAGGACATGGCGGTGACCCCGGAGCTTAACGTGTTCCCCGCCTTTTTCTCATAACATTTCTGTACCAGCGGCAGAATCCCCACAGAAGTAACAGCAAGACATACCGCTATACCGAGCAGGCACAAGCGGGAACGAAAGCTTCGTCCAAAACGCAACGCTTCGAAGAGCAGCACAAGCAGTACCGCGATGATCGGGATCAGTGAATTCTTGCGCAGCATCACAGACAGTGTGAGGAACAGGATACTGCCGAAGCCGGTGAAAATTATCCGGCAGAGCATGTGGGGGGCGGAACCGTGGGCGGTGACTGAGGGCGCATCATTTCGGGAGACGTTGTCCCGATAGGAGCCGCCCGGAGAGACGCCCCCCAGCAACCTCAACAGCAGATAGCATCCCACCGACAATGCAGCGAAGGAAGGAATCTCGCCGTAGACGAAGGAGCTGTACATGATCATGGGCAGGTTACAGCATACCAAGACGAGATAACAGCAGGAGATCTTCTTGTAATTCTCCGGCCACAGATATTGCAGCGACAGATATTGGAACCAGATCGCCCCACACAACAGACAGACATAGACCAGCTTGATAAAGTGCCAGGCCGGTACGGACAGGCCGGTGAGATTCCAGATCCGGAGCAACAGCTCCAAAAAAGCCATCAGCCCGATCTGCTGTGGATAATAAGACAGATAAGAAACGGTGGGGTGGATAATATCAGTATTTCCCAGGATCCATTCCGCAGCCGCATTATATACAGACAGAGCATCCGCAGCGGGAACCGTGCGTCCGAAGAGGATCAGCAGGATACCAAGCCCAAATACAAAGGTCAAAGTAAAAACGAGCAGTCCGCGACGGAATTTCTCTCCTATTTTTTCATACAGAGACAGACATCCACAAAACAGTAATCCGAAGCCTGCCAGCTCCAACAGATTCCACAGGGGATTGTCCGGACGCAGCAGGACCTGCTGGGTCTCCATATTGTCGGCATAGCAGGTCGTGAGAAAGCTGCCGGCGAACAGCAGCATGGAAAGCAACAGTGTCAGAAGCATGACAATGTTAAGTCCCAGGCGGTAAATGATATTGCAACAAGATCTGTTCTGAGATCCACTCATGGAAACAATTCCTCCGTAACCACAACAATAAATTTCAATTATGCAAGCATATTGGCTCACTTGCGCTCATTGCATTATAAGCTCACGAATTCGTGCTATCGCACTTTACATCCTGCTTCGCAGGATATTCGTTCGCTAATGAGCCTGGGCTCATTATATCATAGCTTTTGCCCGCCCCCAAGAAAAATACGCGGGAAAAAGCAAAAATAGTGGCTGTAATGGAACAAGCGTGGTACAATAAACTTTGTATAAGCACTTTTAACACGCAGAGATAAGAGGAATGGAAAATGGATAAAATTGCAGTACTGATCCCCTGCTACAATGAAGAGAAGACGATCGCCAAGGTGGTATCCGATGTGAAAAAGTTCCTGCCGGAGGCGGTGACTTATGTATATGACAATAATTCCACCGACCGTACCGTGGAACTGGCAACGGAAGCGGGAGCGATCATACGTCATGAATATGCCCAGGGAAAGGGAAACGTGATCCGCAGAATGTTTCGTGAGATCGATGCGGAATGTTATCTTATGATCGACGGAGACGACACGTATCCTTTGGATTGTGCCCGGGAGATGGTAGCAAAGGTTTTGGAGCATCAGGCGGATATGGTGGTGGGAGACCGTCTGTCGTCTACTTATTTTACGGAAAATAAGCGGCCGTTTCATAATTTCGGCAACAGTCTGATGCGTGCGGGGATCAACGGCCTGTTTCATTCCGATATCAAGGACATCATGACCGGTTATCGCGCGTTCAGTTATGAATTCGTGAAGACATTCCCGGTATTCTCCAAAGGATTTGAGATCGAAACGGAGATGACGATCCATGCGGTGAACTATAACATGCAGGTAGAGAATGTGGTGGTGGAATATCGTGACCGTCCCCAGGGCAGCGAGTCCAAGCTGAATACTTACAGTGACGGTTTCCGCGTGATCCGCAAGATGCTGCAGCTGTATAAAAACTATAAACCCATGCATTTCTTCGGCATGCTGGCACTTTTGCTGGCAGCGGTGTCGGTGATATTGTTTGTTCCGGTATTTCTGGAGTATCTGAATACGGGACTGGTGCCGAGATTCCCGACGCTGATCGCCTGCGGATTCATTCTGCTGGCGGGGATCCAGTCGTTTTTCTCCGGTATGATGCTGGAAGTTATGGCGGCCAAGGACCGGAAGGATTTCGAGTATCGTCTGAACCGTGTGCATGGGGAACATCAGGAACGTAAAGGATTATAATATGCAGGAGAAGAGAATACTTCCCAGACGCAGAGGCGGTGTGCTGCTTTGCGTTCTGGGATGTCTGTTTGTATTTTTCGTAAAAACAGAAAAAGATCTGGCGGCTGCGGGCAATATCCTGTGGACAGCCGGATATGTGGGAAGCACTCTGCTGTGGACCGTGCTTTTGGGGTGCCTACTGGGTGTGATCGGAACGTTTGTGGTCTATCGCGCGGCAGAGAGGCCGGCACCTGAGGGTGCCGGTAAAGACAATACCGGTAAAGACAATACCGGTAAAGACAATGCCGTGTTCTGCAGATTTTCCACGTGGATACAGAACCGCTCCGGGGCACAGGTGTTTTTCGGAAGCCTGTTTTTGTTATGTCTTGCATGGCTTCCGGTATATCTGGCATATTACCCGGGAATCTGTGCTTATGATGCACCGGTACAGACTGGACAGATCGTGGAGCATTATTATTTTGATCATCATCCGATCGTGCACACGTTGCTTTTACAGGGGATGCTGTGGCTGGGAACGCAGCTGTTCGGGAGTATGAATGCCGGAATGGCACTGTACACTGCGCTGCAGATGCTGCTGCTGGCGGGCAGCATGTCCTACGGTGTGCTGGTATTGCACAGACGGCAGGTGGCGGCAGGCTGGCAGATCGTGATGATGCTGCTTGGAATGTTTTTCCCGTTCCACTGGTATATGAGTGTCAGCATGACAAAAGATACGGTATTCAGTGCTTTTTTACTGCTGCAGCTGATCAGTCTGACGGATCTGTTGCTGGAGGACCGCAGGGAATGGCGTCCCGGAGTCCGTGATCTGCTGTTTTTTATCGGAACAGTGGGAATGATACTGTTTCGCAATAACGGAAAATATGCTATGATTGTACTATTAGCATTTCTTTTTCTGGCAGTATGCTTTGGAAAAAGGGCGAGGAAGCTCTGGGGGAGACTGTTTACGGTAAGTGTGGCAGCTTTCTGTATAGGGCTTTTTGTGCTGTCCGCAGTGTTCTCCGCAACGCACGCGGAACAGGGAGACAGGAGAGAGATGCTGAGTATGCCGATCCAGCAGATGGCCCGCTGCATGATCTACCACGGAGGAGTGGGAGTACTTCCTGAGGATGACGGTACCATGTCGGAGCAGGATCGGGCACTGGTGAATGATTTTATATTGGATGAGGCTTACAGGGATTATGATCCCGGCATCGCGGATCCGGTAAAGCGACATACCAACACGTATGTGGTGCGTTATCGCTCGGGAGATTTTCTACGGACCTATTTTCATCTGCTGAAATTTTATCCCGGAGATATGATCAATGCCGCACTGGCAGTGGATGCAGGATTTTTATCTCCCTTTGATGTCACCCATGCGGCGGTGAATGAAGTGCAGGGGAGAGAGGGCCTCGGATATATACAGACACGATGGGAAGAAGATACCCTGAACAACAGAGGGATCTACAAGGACAGCAAATGGCCGGGACTGTATGACCGCCTGGAGACATGGGCGGACGGGAACGGTTATCTGGAGCTTCCGGTACTGAAATATCTGTTCGTGCCGGGCAGTTATCTGTGGCTGTATCTGGCACTGGCGGCGATACTTGTGATCATGGACAGAAAGCGATACTGTCTGCCACTGGCGGTGATCGCCGGATATTATGGGACGATGCTGTTAGGCCCCACGGTGCAGATGAGATATGTCTATCCGGTGATGCTGGCACTGCCGTATCTGGTGGCGCTGATGTGCGGAACCGGTCGAAAGACGGAAAATGAGAAAACAGAGACAGAGATAGGATAGCAGAATGGACAAACTGATCATAGGAGCAGGGCTGTATGGATTGTATGCGGCGCTGTATTGTGCAAAAAGAGGGCAGCAGGTAGAGGTGCTGGAGATGGAAGAGGCTCCTTTTACCAGAGCCACATATATCAATCAGGCCCGGGTACACATGGGATATCACTACCCGAGGTCTCTATCTACGGCCATGAAATCCGCCGGATATTTCAAACGTTTTACAGAGGATTATTCCTTCTGTCTTCATACCGCGTTTCAACAGATTTATGCTACTTCCGCTCATTTTTCCTGGACGGATGCGGCGGAATTTTTGAAGTTCTGCCGGGATGGCGGGATTCCCTGTAAGGCGCTTCCTGTGGAAGAATATTTCCGGCCGGGGCTGTGCGACGGAGCTTTTCTCACCGAGGAGTATACCTACGATGCCCATATTCTGCGGGATCATCTGATGGAGGAAATCGCGAAATATCCGGGAGTGAAGCTGCACTTCGGGCGGCAGATCACAGAGATCGTAAAACAATCGGACTGCTATGAGATCACCGCACTGCATGAGGGCCATAGAGAGGTATACCGGGCACCGTTCGTGCTGAATGCCACTTACGCTTCCGTGAATCAGGTGCTGGAGAAGGTAAAGGGAGTCACGGCAGAACCCTTCGGACTGAAGTATGAATTATGTGAGATCATCCTGTGCAAAACAGGTGACAAGCTCCGTGACATCGGATTTACGGTAATGGATGGACCGTTTTTCTCCATTATGCCTTTCGGCAGGACGGGATATCATTCCCTGACTTCGGTGACTTTTACACCGCATAAGACAAGCTACGATGCTACGCCGCAGTTCTCCTGTGTGGGAGCGGACGGCAATATCTGCAGAGGCGGCTGGCTGGGGAATTGCAACGATTGTCCCGGCAGACCGGAGAGTGCCTGGGAGTATATGTCTACGCTGGCGAGAAAGTATCTGCGGGAAGAGTATACATTCAGCTATGAGAGATCACTGTTCTCCATGAAGCCGATCCTGAAGGCTTCGGAGATCGATGATTCGAGACCTACTGTGATCCGGGCATTATCCGAAAGTCCCACCTTCATCAGCGTCTTATCCGGCAAGATCAACACGGTATATGACCTGGATCCTTTTTTAGATTAGTATAACCATTCCGAGTGGTCATAAATAATAGATATAGGGGAAACGTTATGGAGAGAACCGCAATCCTTAATAAAGAGAAAAATTTTGTATCCTGTGTGCTGTATCTGCACAACGACGGTGCGCACATCCGTGATTTTCTGAATACGGTCTGTGGCACTATGGAAGAACATTTTGAAAAATATGAGATCGTCTGTGTGAATGACTGCTGCATGGACAATACCATTGAGGAGATCCATCAATTTCTGGAAGAAAGCAGAGGAAATCATGTGGTGAGCATGATCAATTTAAGCTTTTATCAGGGAGTCGAGATGGCCATGAATGCCGGAAGAGACCTGGCAGTGGGAGACTTCCTGTTCGAATTCGACAGATGCCTGCCGGATTTTGAGCCGTCACTGATCATGGATGTTTATTACAGAGCGCTGGCAGGCTATGATGTGGTGGCAGCCGCTCCGAGGAGAGATGTGGCACTGACCTCGAGGCTGTTCTATGCAGTATATAATCTGGGAAGCCGCAATACCCACAAGCTGCGTCAGGAGAGATTCCGTATCATATCCCGCCGCGCAGTGAACCGTGTGAATCAGATGAATGCGTACATTCCTTACCGCAAGGCGATGTATATGAATTGCGGACTAAGGGCGGATACGCTGGTCTATGAGAATAAAAAGAAGGCAGGCGGCGCCAGGAACCGGGAGGAGCGCAGTACCCGCAGCAGCCTGGCACTGGATACGCTGATCATTTTCACCAATGTCCTGGAGAAGTTCTCTATGCTGGTGAGTGTGATCCTGTTCTCTGTGATGATGATCATGTTTGCCTGGATCGTGTATTCGATCTTCAGCACGGTGCGCCCCGTGGAAGGCTGGATGAGTCTGATGACGCTGATATCGTTTGGATTTTTCATGATGTCCGTCATGCTGACGCTGATCTTCAAATATCTGTCCGTGATCCTGAATATGAGCTTTAAGAGACAGCGCTATGTAATCGAAGGAGTGGAAAAACTGACAAAATGATGTTTACGATTATTTTTCCGGTATTAAATGAACGTCTGCGTTTAGAGAACGGTGTGACCCGCACGGTGGAATATCTGCAAAGCATTGCTTTTGAAGACTATGAGATCATTATCGTGGATAACGGTTCCGAGGATGAGACACCGCAGATCGCAGAAAAGTTGTGTAAAAAATATGATAAAGTAAGATATGAGAGGATCAATGTCCGCGGTGTGGGCGCCGCATTCCGCAGAGGTGTGGAAGTAAGCCACGGCGATGTGGTAGGCTATATGGACATCGACCTTTCCACCAATATCAGGCATCTGGGAGAGGCGATTCACCTCTTCGAGACGCAACCCGAGATCCAGTATATTAACGGCAGCCGTTTTGCCAGAGAATCCGATACCAGGGGCAGAAAATGGTACCGCAGGATCACATCCCAGGGCCTTTTGATTCTGTTAAAGCTGTTCTTACGGATGAAATCCACGGATGCCATCTGCGGATTCACGTTTGTCCGCAGAGAGACGGCACTCTCACTGATCAAGGGCTGCAGTCGGGATAACGGATGGTTCTATATGATCGAATTCCTGCTCCGGGCGGAGAAAAGAGGAGTGACCATACTGGATTATCCGGTGGAGTGGCAGGAAGATTATAATACTACCGTTAAGGTATTCAAGACGATCTGTAATTATCTGGTACAGATCGCAAGGTTATTCAACGAGTTTTATATCAGAAAGCACATATAAGCGAAAGAAGGATGACAGAATGGCACATATTAAGAGAATCGATCTGACGAGAGATGTAGAGGCACATGCGGATGCCTACAGAGAGGCGATCGAAAAGGTATGCAGCGAGACCGCCTTTTCCGGCGGAAAATATGCGGATGCGTTTGACAAAGAGTTTGCCGCTTATGTGGGAAGTAAATATGCCAGTGGCGTGAACAACGGTACTTCCGCCTTACATCTGGCCATGCTGGCCCTGGGAGTGGGACCGGGAGATGAAGTCATCGTACCGGCAAATACCTACATTGCCACGGCATGGGGCGTCAGCTATACGGGAGCCACGCCGGTGTTCGCAGATTGCACGCCGGATACCTGGGAGATCGATCCTTCCGTACTGGAGGCGAAGATCACGGAGAGGACGAAGGGGATCATCGGTGTCCATCTCTACGGTCAGCCTTTCGATTATGCAGGCGTGCGCGAGATCGCAGACCGTCACGGTCTGTTCGTGGTGGAGGATTGCGCACAGGCCCACGGGGCACAGTTTGAGGGGAAAAACGTGGGAACCCTGGGAGATCTGGCATGCTTCAGCTTCTATCCGGGCAAAAATCTCTATGCTTTCGGAGAAGGCGGAAGTGTCACCTGTGAGAAGGAAGAGTACTATAAGCATATTGACCGCCTGAAAAATCAGGGCTGCGATGTGCGTTATTATCATGATGAGATTGGATATAATTATCGACTGGAGGGACTGCAGGGTGCGGTATTGAGCGTCAGCCTGAAATACCTGCCGGAGTGGACGAAGAGACGTCAGGAGATCGGACACCGCTATATCCGGGAGATCACGAATCCTCTGATCACCATGCAGCGTCATCCGGAGAACACCACACCGGTGTTCCACCTGTTCGTCATCACGGTGCCGGATCATGAGGATTTCATCCGATATATGGCGGACCATGATGTGGAATGTAATATGCACTATCCGGTTCCTTGCCATTTACAGAAGGCATATGCGGATCTGGGATATCAGCCGGGGGACTGCCCCAATGCGGAATATCTGGCAGCACATTGTGTGACCCTGCCTCTGTTCCCCGAGATGCGGGAGGATGAGATCCGGAGAGTCATCGAGCTGTGCAATGCTTACAGACAGTAAGGAGATCGCAATGCAGACAGTAACATCAGAAAATAAAACATCAGAAAATAAAACATCGGAAGCAATTTCTGAGAATTACCGGGATACGCAGGCCGGGATCTATCTGCGCCTCATGACCCATGAGGATACGGACCGGATCGTGGCATGGCGTAACAGCGATGCCGTGCGCAAAAATTTTATCTATCAGGAGCTTTTTACCAGACAGTCCCATGAACACTGGATCCGGACCCATGTGGAGACCGGAGATGTGGTGCAGATGATCATCTGCGATCTGGAGGGAGATAAGCCGTTGGGATCTGTGTATATCCGGGATATTGACAGACATCATAACAAGGCGGAGTACGGGATCTTCATCGGAGAAGAGAGCGCCCGGGGCCGCGGGATCGGCACAGCGGCGGCGAAGCTGATGTTACGGTACTGTTTTGAGCAGGAAAAGCTGCACCGGGTCTACCTGCGGGCATTGTCGGAGAACGGACAGGCCATCCGAAGCTATGAAAAGGCAGGATTCGTCAGAGAAGGACTGTTAAGAGACGATGTGTGTATCGACGGTGTGTACCGGGATATTGTCTGGATGGCAGCCGTGAATCCGGCAGATTAAGAAGGAGCAAGCAACAAAAAATGGACAGAATAAAAAAAGTAAGTTTTGTGATCCCCTGCTATCGTTCGGAGCATACGCTGCCCCATGTGGTTACGGAGATCCGCGAAAAAATGCAGGAACTGACACAGTATACGTATGATATTTTTCTGGTAAATGATGCATCACCTGACAATACCATGGAAACGATCCGGGATCTGTGTGAAAAATACGATAATATCAAGGGCATCGGATTCGCCAGGAATTTCGGACAGCATGCGGCATTGATGGCAGGACTACGGCATTCCGACGGAGATTATGTGGTGTGCCTGGATGATGACGGACAGACCCCCGCCGATGAAGTGGATAAGCTGCTAAATAAGCTGGAGGAAGGCTTTGATGCTGTATACGCCAGTTATGAACACAAGCAGCACTCCGCATTCCGGAATCTGGGCAGCAAGGTCAATGAGCTGATGACCCGGATGATGTTAAACAAGCCCGCAAATCTGTATATTTCCAGCTATTTTGCGGTGAAGCGGTTCGTGGTGGAGGATATGATCCGCTATGAGAATTCGTATCCTTATGTCATCGGACTGGTGCTCCGTGCCACGAAAAACATTACCAATGTGCCGGTGTGTCACAGAGAGCGGGAAGAGGGCAATTCCGGTTATACGCTCAAGAAGCTGCTGGGATTATGGTTCAACGGATTTACGGCATTTTCCGTGAAACCGCTGCGGATCGCCACAACGCTCGGTGTGGGCTGTGCCGGTCTGGGCTTCCTCTATGGAATTTATACGATCATCAAGAGGCTGGTGAATCCCAATGTTCCCATGGGATTCAGCGCATTGATGGCGGCACTGGTATTTTTCGGCGGCATGATCATGATCATGCTGGGACTGATCGGAGAATATGTGGGACGTATCTACATCAGCATGAATAATTCTCCACAGTATGTGATCCGTGAGAAGATCCATCTGGAGGAATAGGGAGAGAAATATTTTTATGAAGAAAGAGCAATTTACGGACTGGTGGAAACAGGATAAAAGATATCTGACGCTGGTGAAGGCGGTGCTGATGGCACTGCTTCCCGTGGTGTGCTGTCTGGTGCGGACGGCGGCAGAGGGGAGGAGCATCGGCCAGGTGTATCTGCCTTCTTCGGAATGGAACGATGAACTGTTTTATTTTAAACAGGTGGAAAGCATTGTGAAATACGGATTTCCCAGAGGGTATTTCGGATTTAACGAAAGTCATGCGCTGCAGCTGTCTTTCGCAGCCTGGAGTCCCGTGCTGGTATTTCCCTGGATCCTGTGGGGACTGGTGTTCGGCTGGAATCTGCTGTCACCGGTGATCTGTAATATCGTACTGCTGACGATCACCATGTTCGTGTTCGTATGGCTGGTGAAACCCACCTGGAAACAGCTGGGCATCCTGACGGTGCTTTTCAGCCTGTACACACTGTTCACCAGGTACATGCTGTCCGGTATGCCGGAGGTTATCTGCTTTAGCATGCTGATCCTGTTTTACGGACTGGCTTTTTCCTATCTGAATAAGGAGACAAAGGGCAAGCTGATTGCCATGTTTATTGTCTCGGTATTACTGACTCTGATGCGGCCGTACATGCTTTTGTTTTTGCTGCTGGCCTGCTTTTTCCGGATCCGCAGAAGCCGTAAGAGCGGCTGGATCGTTTCCGTTTCCGTGGTGGCTGTCACGGGAGTGGTATATGTGTTGATCAAGCACTATCTGGGCGCGGAATATTTTACCCCGCTTTTCTATACGGACTGGATCACGACGTTTTTCACCGACGGCATCGGTGCCGGTGTCCGGAATTTCTTCGGAACGCTGCACTGGAAGGGCCTGGAATTCTACAGACATTGTGTGTCCGGTATGAAAAACGGCCTGGCTTCCGGAGCCTTTTTTGACGGTTATCTGTTGCTGCTTGCCATTCTGCTGGTGCAGAGTTTCCTGGATCTCAGAGCATACCGCAGGGAGAAACAGACCGGGCTGCGTAACCAGCTGATTATAGAAGTGCATTTCGCCTTCAGTCTGATCGCGATGCTGTTTGCCCATCTGCTGATGTATAAAATGGTGGAAGGAAGCAAACATTTCCTGACTTTTATTGCGGCGGGAATTTTTATCGTGAGTATGCTTCAGACCAGATACTACAAGAAAGCGGTGCTTTTGGGAGCGGCTTTCCTGTATCTGTACAGTTACAAGGCGGTGGAGCCTTATGATTATCAGGTACCGTATGTCACGGAGGAACGGGAAGCACAGGTGGAATACTGGAGACAGATCTTCGCAGAGAAGCTGGTCATGAATACCGATCAGGTACCGAATTACGATAATGTGGTGATCTGGACCTTCGGGGACGATACGCCGGAGGGCAACCGGAATCTGAAATGGCAGCTTCTGTATGGGGCACCGGAAGGATTTGGTATCAGCTGCTGTGAGAAAGAATATCTTCTGGAGCATCTGACGGAGCTTCAGAGCAGATACCTGGCTACGGTAAGCGGCGGAGAGATCGACGGGCAGTGCCGCGAACAAGGGTATGAAGAACTGGGAAGAGATGCGGATATGGTGCTGTATCGCAGGTATTAAAGTCAGGGAATAAAAAAATAGGAAGCGGAAGGACAGAAGGTTCCATGGAGACAGGCAGCAGGAAATCAGATAATTTTATACGGACAAAAGGATGGCTGCTGCTGTGGCATGCGCTTCCGGTGATCGCACTGCTCCTCTGGGGAGCTTTCGGCATCCGGAATAACCTCTGGTATGATGAAGCGTATTCTGCGTCGATGGTATCCCTGCCCTGGAAACGGCTGATCTATATTACGGCGACGGATGATCATTCGCCGTTCTACTATGTGATCCTGAAGCTGTTTTATCATCTGTGCGGCGGTGGAACGCATTTCTGGTCACTGAAGCTTTTGTCTGTACTTTTTATGACCGGATATATGCTGCTGGGGAAATATTACGTGGCGAAGCTGTTCGATCGGAAGATTTCGGTATATTTTATGGCATTT
>Ga0129313_1001740_pt1 | contig 13009 bp, 7 predicted proteins | sample O1105metagenome_FD_94436 | JGI IMG/M metagenome (GOLD analysis project Ga0129313, IMG submission 94436) | Orangutan group fecal microbial communities from fecal samples from Wisconsin, USA - O1105 metagenome | ecosystem: Host-associated > Mammals > Digestive system > Large intestine > Fecal... | reverse complement strand
TCAAACTGTGCTTTATCAATCTCTCCGTCTGCCTTCAATGTTCCGATTTTCTTTACCAGCTTGTCGTAAGCCGCACTCATGTTGTCCAATACCTCATAGGAGAACTCCAGCGGCTTGCGATAGTGGGACTGCAGGCAGAACATACGGTAAACCACAGGGTTATAGCCCTTGGACTCCAGCAGGGAAACAGTCAGGAAATCACCCTTGGACTTGCTCATCTTACCGGACTTGTCGTTCAGGTGATGCACATGGAACCAGTAATTGCACCATTTATGACCCAGATAAGATTCACTCTGAGCCACCTCGTTGGTATGGTGAGGGAAAATATTATCCACGCCGCCGCAATGAATGTCCATATACTCACCCAGGTGCTTCATACTGATGCAGGAACACTCAATGTGCCAACCGGGATAGCCCAGTCCCCATGGGCTCTCCCACTTTAATTCCTGATCCTCAAACTTGGACTTGGTAAACCAAAGCACAAAATCGCTCTTGTTTCTCTTGTTTTCATCTTCGTCCACATCATCGCGCACACCTACCAGCAGTTCCTTCTCGCTCTGATTGGAGAACACATAGTAATCCGTCAGCCTTGATGTGTCAAAATAAATATTTCCGCCTGCTTCATATGCAAAACCCTTTTCCAGCAACACCTCAATCATATGAATAAACTCCGGGATACAGTTGGTGGCAGGCTCTACCACATCGGGAACCTTGATGTTCAACTTTTTGCAATCGTCAAAGAAAGCGTCCGTGTAGAATTTTGCAATCTCCATCACCGTCTTATGCTCTCTCTTTGCCCCTTTCAGCATTTTGTCCTCACCTGTATCCGCATCACTGGAGAGATGTCCCACATCTGTTATGTTCATCACTCGTTTCACGTCGTAACCGATGTAACGAAGAGTCTTCTCCAACAAATCCTCCATGATATAGCTTCTCAGATTTCCGATATGGGCAAAGTGATAGACCGTAGGGCCGCAGGTATACATAGCCACCTTTCCGTCTGCATTTGGCACAAATTGCTCCACCTTTTTTGTTAAGGTATTGTAAAAAAACAGCTTGTTCTCCATTTTCATTCCTCCGCTTTGTCTTTATTGCTGCCTGATGTTGTCGGCTGTCCCTGCCGCTTCTTTCCTGTGCATTATGCGAAGCTCCTTTTCCAGTTCCAGCACTCTATTGGTAAGCTCCGAATTGGCATATTGCAGATTTGCAATATCCTCCTTCACGGGATCCGGAAGGTCGGTCTGGTTCATAGTATCCTGCGGCAGAGCTGCATTGCCCCGCTTTACCACCCTGCCCGGTACACCTACCACCGTGGAGTTTGGCGGCACCTCACTCAAAACCACGCTGCCCGCTCCTATCTTAGAGTTATCCCCGATGGTAAAGGAGCCCAGCACCTTGGCTCCGGCACTAATCATCACATTGTTTCCGATGGTGGGATGACGCTTGCCGTGTTCCTTCCCCGTGCCCCCCAGAGTAACCCCCTGATACAGGGTCACGTTGTCACCGATAATGGTCGTTTCACCGATGATGACACCGTTTCCGTGGTCGATAAAAAACCCCTTTCCTATCTTTGCACCGGGATGAATCTCAATACCCGTCTTTCTCACCCCACGCTGAGACACCCATCTGGCCCAGAAATAATGTCCTTTTTCATACAGCCTGTGCGCAATCCGATAGTGTATCATGACCTTGAAGCTGGGATACAAAAACACTTCCATGGAAGAATGGATAGCCGGATCACGTTCTCTGATAATCCTGATTTCTTCCTTCACATTACCGATAAATCCCATAGTTCAATCCTCACCTCACATCTCAATTCAAAGAATTTCCCTGCAAATCTCCGGTAAGCCAAAGTATACGCAAGGACACAGTTTTTGTCTGCCACAAACAAAACGCGGAAAATCCATCTTTAGAGACGAATTTTCCGCGGTTCCACTCTAATTAAGGGCAACATGCCCTTCTCTCAATCGCTTAACGCGCGCTCACGTGTCCGTCTACCCGCCGCCCCTGCGGCACTCTCCGAACCTGCTCCCGGATGCACTTCCCTTTTCCCCGATGAAGAACGCTTTCAGCTCGCCGGCGCTCTCTCTCTGACATCTTTTCTGAAAAAGTACTCTTTCCGTTCACTGCATTTACCTATTAATCAGAATATGCAAATTTCCCGGTTTTGTCAATGTTTTTTCGTTATCTTCTTGCGCACCCCGCACAGCCTTCACAGCCGCCGGACATCTGCCGGGCTGTCAAGTCAAAAGGGCTTGTCAACATGCAGACTGCCTGAGCGGAAATTCCCTCGCCCGTTCCGGTAAAGCCCAGCCCTTCCTCGGTGGTGGCTTTTACGTTGATACAGCTCACATCCATTTCCAAAGCCTGTGCAATGTTTTCCCGCATGGCATCAATATGAGGACGCATTTTAGGTGCCTGCGCGATAATTGTGGCATCAATGTTTTCCACAAAAAAACCCTTCCCGCACAGAAGCTCTCCCACCTTTTTCAGGAGCACCATGGAAGAGATTCCCTTATACGCAGGGTCGCTGTCCGGGAAGTGCTTCCCGATATCGCCCAAGGCTGCAGCACCCAGCAGCGCATCCATTACCGCATGCAACAGCACATCTGCATCCGAATGTCCCAAAAGTCCTTTTTCATAAGGTATCTTTACACCGCCCACAATCAAATCCCGGCCTTCCACCAGGCGGTGAACATCATATCCCATTCCGACTCTCATTCCATTTTCCTCCCGTTCTGCCATCTGTCAACCGCCATATTGCCCATTCCGAATACTACTCATACACCGGGCTCAATCCTCACCTCTATCGCCCTGCCGCACAGCTTTGAAGTTCCTCCACGGATTCAAAGAGATAAACCGAGTAGCACCCGTCTCCGTAGATTTTCTCTCCGGTTTGCAGAGCTTTCACATCGGCATAAGTACTTTCCTCATCCTCTGTCAACAGCAGAAACACTTCACCTTCACAGTAATCCTCCCCGTAATATTTCATGGGCGAAGACCATGTAAAGTATTCCAGATATTCCGGGTCACCTATATTTGCAATCTCCACGTCACCGTTTGTAATCTCTGTAATAATATTTCCGTTTGTGTAGGTGGCAAAGCCGAAATGATAACCGTTGTCCTTCAAAAATTCTGCCACCTGATACTTGTTTTCGTTCTTGTCCGCAGTGATAAAGGACACTACCACCTTCGCCGTTCCCAAAGCCAGACATCCCACCAGCAGTACCGTCACCGCCATCTTATCAAATTTCGGATGCTCCCCTTCCAAATAAAAACAGAGAACCGGCAACACAAAGATAAAGATAGTCAGATAGTATCTGGGCACCATAGTGCTGGTTGTAAACACAAACACAAACATATTCAGGCAAAATGCCGACACAAGAAACAGTACCGTGAATAGCCTTCCGGAATTGCTTCCTTTCCATGTTTTGACCGTGCACCAGATAAATACCCCAAGGAGCACAAATGCCGCAAAGGTAACAACTCCACGCAGGGACAGCACGCCCTTCTCCGGGATATATCCGAACAACATCAAAAGACAGCCCAGTGCATTCTGAAGCCTGTCAAACAATTCTCCATGATAAATAGGAATAAACAGCGTGGATTCATAGGTCTGAAAAACATATTTTCTGCTGATATAGAGCACGTTTACAGCATAACCAGCGACGCTCCCCAGTATTCCCAGAAGGCTGTAACCGAAATACCTGAATTCCTCTGCCTTCCAAATTGCCCCGAAATGCTCCTTCGTCATCTCTCTGCGAAAAACCTGAAAACTCTCCGAACGCAGCACATAAATAAACGCTGCCAACACCAGCGGGCACTGAAGCACAAACAGATATCTCACACCGGAAATACCGCATATTGCCGCCAAAATCATATAGAGGCAAAGGATTTCAATACGTCTTGCTTTCCTGATGCTTCCCGCCGCCAGCCGAAGAAACATCCCGAAAAACAGAAAAACAATTATCATATGAGACATATAGGTATTGCCCATCTGCACATGTGTCATCATGGTTTCCGAAAAAGGCAGCAGCAGAATAACCGAAGTCAGGACCACCAGACTTCTCTTAACCTTGAAGGGCTTCATAAAATAATAGTAAGATGCCAGCAGGAGCCCATAGCACATAATATTGGTAATCATCCGGATTACATGCCAGTTATCCATGATTTTGAACAACGGTACCATAATCAGCTGAGTGTACAAAAAACGGAATTCCGTGGAATAATACCAGTCCGGCGTGGCGATGATATGCCCCGTCTCAGATAAAAGTTTGGAAAACATCATTTCCGCCGCCATGTCAGAGTCCAGCCAGTGCAACTGATATAATGCGTTTAAAAGCACCAGCAACAGGAGTACGCCGCCCAGGATTGCATATGGCAGTATTTTTTTAAATTTCTTCATCGCCGGATCCATCCTTTTTGTTTCTTTCGTCTGTGTTGTCAGAGACACACCTACAATAATTTATTATACATGAATTCTGCTGAATTAGCAATTATTCACTCTCATTCCGAGAGCTTCTCTTCCGTTTCGGACGGGCAAAGGCAATTCCTTTTTCACTGCCGTCCCTGCGTATATCCCGCGGTTTTCTGTCACGATTCTCCCGGTAGCTTCTGCTTTCCTCACGTTCCCTACGTTCTCCCCGGCTGTCTCCTCTGCGCCTGCCGTCAAAGCCTTCTTCCGCACCGTTTCCCCGGCGACTGTCCCTTCTGCGCCTGCCGTCAAAACCTTCTCCCGCGCCGTTCCCCCGGCGGCTGTCCCCTCTGCGCCTGCCGTCAAAGTCTTCTCCTGCGCCGTTCCCCCGGCGGCTGTCCCTCCTGCGCCTGCCGTCAAAACCTTCTCCCGCGCCGTTCCCCCGGCGGCTGTCCTCTCTACGCCTGTCACCGGAACGCTCTCCGCGGCTTCTGACCGTCGGGCGGTCAGCCTCTATCTCAGGTCCCTTGTCTCCCACCTGTGCCTTCAGCATCACTGCCGCAAGTTCCAGAGCGTCGCAGCCCTCTTCGTCCATCTTGCGCTGAAGAAAACTCTTCATCAATTCTATATCCTCATGCTCGTGAAGCTCCCATGCCCGGTTCAGATATTTGTCTGCCTTGGCCTTCAGTACCTTGGAAGCTCCCGGCAGCTTCTTCTCCTCTATGGTAGTATGGCATACCCGCTCTATCTCCCGGATACGATACATCTCCCTTGCTGTTGCAAAGGTAAAGGAACGACCTGTCTTTCCCGCACGTCCTGTCCTTCCGATACGGTGCACATAATACTCAATGTCCTGCGGAATATCATAATTAATAACCGCCTCCACGTTATCCACATCAATCCCTCTTGCCGCCACATCCGTGGCAATCAGGATATTGGTGCTGCCGTTTCGGAACCGATGCATGGCCACGTCTCTCTGATGCTGGGACATATCCCCATGCAGACCTTCCGCCCGAAAGCCTTCCTTTTTCAGCACCTCCGATAGTTCATCCACCTTCACCTTGGTATTACAGAAAATCAGGCACAACGCCGGCTGGTAATATTCCAACAGACGGATACAAGCCGCATCCTTGTCCTGACTTTTTACCCTGTAATATCTCTGGGATACCAGCGGTATGGTAAGCTCCTTCGCTGCCACCCGCACAAGTCTGGCATTGTTTTGAAACTGTCCCGTAATCTCCAAAATGGGCTGGGGCATGGTGGCAGAAAAAAGCGCTGTCTGGTGCTCACCGGGTATTTGTCCCAGAATCAGTTCCATATCCTCTCTAAAGCCCATGTTCAGCATCTCATCCGCCTCGTCCAGTACCACAGTATTCACATAATCCAGCTTGATGGTATGTCTGCGCATGTGATCCATGACACGCCCCGGTGTACCCACGATAATCTGTACGCCCCGCAGTCCGTTTATCTGCTTTCCTATCTCCTGTCCGCCGTAGACAGGCAGAACCTTGATTCCATGCATATATTTTGCAATTTTTCTCAGTTCCTCCGCCGCCTGTATGGCAAGCTCCCTCGTTGGACAGAGAATAATACACTGCAGCTTTCTCAAATCCGGGTCTATTTTCTGCAGAGCGGGAATTCCGAAGGCCGCCGTCTTTCCCGTTCCCGTATGTGCCTGCCCGATAATATCCTCCCCGCTTAACAGACAGGGAATGGCCTGTTCCTGTATGGGGGAAAATGTTTCAAATCCCATCTCCCGTACCGCCCGCAGAATCCTGTCATCTATCATTTCTTCCCAATTTTCATGCTCATTAAAACTTTCCAACTTTCATTTCCTTTCCAAAACTATCTCTCTGTTCTTTTCATCCATACCACAGCTTCACAACTGTCCGTAAAAGGAAACATATCAACGGCAACACCTTTCTGCACCGTATAGCCCCTTTTTGTCAGATACTTTATGTCTCGCACCAATGTTTCGGGATTGCAGGAGATATAGACAATCCGCTTCGGTGCAAGCTGTGCCACGGAATTTAGGAACTCCTCGCTGCTTCCGCTGCGGGGAGGGTCCATCAGCACCACGTCCACTTTCGCCTTCTGCTGCGCCATCTCCACCAAAAATTTACCCGCATCATTCTGATAAAATTCTATATTGTTCACCCCATTGCGCTTTGCGTTGCTTTTGGCATCTCTCACCGCATCTGGATTCAGTTCCACGCCGATAACCTTTCCGGCTCTTTCCGCAGCAATCATGCCGATGGTGCCTGTTCCGCAGTATGCATCCACCACCACCTCGCTGCCGGTAAGTCCCGCATACTCCATGGCTTTACCGTACAGCTTTTCCGTCTGTACCGGATTCACCTGATAGAAGGATTTCGGTGAGATTCGGAAAATCTTGCCGCACAATTCGTCCTCAATATAGCCCTTTCCATAGATAACCTGTTCCCTGTCTCCCAGCACCATGCTTGTATTGCGGTCGTTGACATTGATAACGATTGTGGTAATCTCCGGGTGCAGCTTCAAAAGTGCCTTCACAAAGTTGTTCTTAGATGGCATTATCGGTGAACCCAGCACCAGGACAACCATAATCTGTCCTGTCACATGCCCTGTCCGAATCAGAACATGCCGCAGCAGTCCGCAGCCTGTATCTTCATTATAAGGACGTATTTTAAAAGACTTCAGCAGTCCACGGACAGAAACAATAATTTCATCCGCCTTTTTGTTCTCAATCAGGCAACTGTCCACAGGTACAATACGATGACTCTTTTCCTCATAAATACCGGAGATGGCATTGTGCCTCCTGTCCTCCCCAAACGCCGCATGCACTTTGTTGCGATAGTGGGTGGGCTGCTTCATGCCGATAATCGGCTCCGGTTTACAATAGGGCTCCATGAGTTTGCGGAACCCGGTTTCCTTGGCTTTCAGCTGCGCCTCGTAAGGTCTCTCTATCCATCTGCAGCCGCCGCACTTCCCTGCCACAGGACAAAGAGCTGTCTTCGCCTTAGGCTTCTTCTGCGTCCCGGCAGGCTTCGTTCCTTTTGCTACCGCTGCTGTACTTCCTGCCGCCGTACGCTGCCTTTCATTTTTTTTCCTTTGATACATGGTATTCTGTCCCATATTTTTTTCACCATACTTTGCAGTTGCCATAATATTCCCTTTTCCAACCGTCCTTAAAAGTATCCTGACAAATATAATAAAATATTCGGCTCGCCAGAAAACACAAAATAAAAGAGTCCGGAAAACCGGACTCTTTCACGTCGGAGTGGCGGGATTCGAACTCGCGACCTCCACCTCCCTAAGATGGCGCTCTAACCAAGCTGAGCCACACCCCGAGACACATTTAGCATTATAACGTGTCCCATAGAAAAAAGCAAGAGGTTTTTTTAAAATTGTAGAAATTTTTTATACAGTTCAGCCTAAATCTCAAAGTCCACGGGTGTTTATATGCCATACATCTTTGTTCGACACGCTTGCGCTTGGGACTCGACGCAACGGTACATAAGGCTCCATAGTACGCAGCCTAAGTACCGGCGTCTCATACAGTCTCACAATGATGTGTGTCATGCTTCACCCTGTTTCCCGAAGGATTGATCTGTTTATTTTCTTTAAATTTTCCTATATCCCCCTAAAGCAGAATGTGAACTCCAGCCGCTTATCAGCGGGCAGCAGATACTCCTCGTGGACTCTGGCGCCCCAACTGTCGTCACCGCCCACGCCCATCTGACCCAGAGCTGCACGGATTACCGTGTAATGTACCTGTGGCAGTTCGTTGGCATGGGCTGCATTCTCCATCTCGTGAGGAGTGTAGGGCAACGCGGAAAAGCTCATACCCTTACCTGCAAAGAGAAGCCCTCTTCCCTTTGCGTCCGTCACCTTAGCGTATCTGACCTCCGTCTTGTTGCCGCACTCCTGCGGCACCATATAGCGCGCCATATTGTCGACAACCTTATTACGGTATATTCCCAGTTTTGCCCCTTTCTTTCTGTCTGCATAGGTTTCCTCCGGCCCGTTGCCGTACCACTCCAGATTGTCAAGGTCCGCATCCACCTTCATGATAACGCCAAACTCCGGCATATCTCCCAATTCCTTGACAGGGTCCATTACAAGAGTCATCTCGATAGTCCCGTCACCGAATACCTTATAGCGAAGTTCACATTCCGATACAGGAACCGTGGGCATCTGATATTTGCAGCTGACTGTCACGCAGCCTTCCTCTTCATTTACAACAGGATTCTGTCCCTGAACACCGTAATTACTTATATACATGCTTGCCAACTTCCACTGTCCATACCGCTGCATCATACGGTTTCCGCAATCGTTGTCAACAGGTGCACGCCAGAAGTTGGGCATGGGAGTCGTCTTCAAAAGTTCCTTCCCGCCGTAACGATAGGACACCAATCCGCAGCTGCCATAGGAAAACAGTGCTTCAAATTCTTCTCCTCTGACCCCCAGATTATAGGTGCCGTGAATGACTTGAAGAGGCTTGCGGACTGCCAAGGCTCTGTCTGCAATCAATGCCTCCGTCTTGGTAAATATCCCCTGTCCGAATGCAATCTCATGTCCTGCACCTGCCCAGGCGGTGTCCTTTTTCAACCGGAATGAAACGGTTACCGTGTACTCGCCCTTTCCCTCGGGAAGCAGAAAAGGCATGGGGAACTCACCGCTGCAGCCCGGCTCAACATCTGTCATGAGAAGACTCTCCTCCAGAAGATGACCTTCTTTTTCCACCCTGACAAGGCAGTCAAAATCACTGGTATCCACAAACAGGTTTCTATTGATAATCTTAATTTTGTCCTCATATACCTCCGCGGAAATATTTCGGTAATTATACTTTACCTCCTGCATCTTGGGCGAAGGCATTCTATCCCCGCCGTAAACAATGCCGTTTCCGCTGAAGTTATAGTCACATGGTCTGTCGTCAAAATCTCCGCCGTAGGCTTGGAATTCATTGCCGTATCTGTCCTTTTTGTAAATAGACTGATCCACATAGTCCCAGATAAAGCCGCCCTGATACAAAGGCTCTCTGTCAGTCAGCTCCGTATATTTGTGCATGGCACCGCATGAGTTTCCCATGGCATGCGTGTATTCACAGCAGATAAAGGGTTTGCTTCTGTCCTTTTTCAGCCACTTTTCGATGTCCTCCGCCTTTGTGTACATCTGGCTTTCGATATCGCTGGTATCAGGATAGCTTCTGTCATGGCAGATGCCCTCATATTGAATGATTCGTCCACTGTCATGCTCCCGTAAAAACTGTGACATATCGTAAATATTCTTTCCGCCGTAAGACTCGTTTCCGCAGGACCAGATTAAGATTGCCGGATGGTTCTTGTCCCTCTGGTACATAGAGTTGACACGGTCCAGCATCATGGCATTCCACTCCGGTCTGTTGCCCGGCACCACAGACTCTTTTGGCACAATTCCGCGCATCGCAGGTTCCCAGGAACCGTGGGATTCCAGATTGCACTCGTCAATCATATAAAGTCCCAGCATATCACAAAGCCCGTAAATCCGGGAATCATTTGGATAATGGCAGGTTCGGATGGCATTGATATTATGCTGCTTCATGGTAACCAAATCCTGCCACAGCTCAGCTTCGTTGACTACACGCCCCGTGCGGGAGCTGAATTCATGGCGGTTTACACCTTTAAACACAATACGCTTTCCGTTGAGTTTCATCAGTCCGTCCGCAATTTCAAAACGCCTGAAGCCCACCTGCACCGGGATTACCTCCTGTAGTTGTCCGCCCTCATCGGACACCTCAATCATCAGCTTGTACAGATTCGGCTCCTCCGCACTCCAAAGCAGGGGTTTCTCCACAGGAATCACAAAATGGTTTTCCTCTCTCAGCGCAGCGGACATATCCGCAATGGTTCTGCTGCCGGCCATCAGCCCCGGATTCTTTCGGAATGCCTTTTCAAAACGGTAGACCCGCTCTTCCTTCACCAGTGTCACTGAAACTCTGCCCTCTGCCGTCGCCTTCATATCCAGCACCAGCTCCGCCCTGTCAAAGGAATCGTTCAACAGCGTCTGTACCCGCAAATCCCCGATATGTACCTTGGGAACCGTGTAAAGGTATACATCCCGGAAAATCCCGGAAAAGCGGAAAAAGTCCTGATCCTCGCACCAGCTGCTGGAGCTCCACTTGAACACATAAGCCGCCAGCTTATTTTCCCCATCCTTCAGGAAAGGAGTCAAATCAAACTCCGAGGGGGTAAAAGTATCTTCACTGTACCCCACGTAGCTTCCGTTACACCAGAGAGCCAGCGCGCTCTCCACTCCCTGGAAAGAGATATAGACTGGACTGCCCTTCCATTCTTCCGGTACCTCAAAATACTTTACATAGCTTGCCACAGGATTAAAATGTTCCGGAATCTGCCCCGGAACCACTTCATCTCTTCCGTCCCATGGATATTGCACATTTGCATACTGAGGTGCATCGTAGCCCTCCAGCTGAATGTGGGCGGGAACGCGGATATCCGCCCAGCTTTTACAGTCGTAATCCACCGCCTCAAATCCCCGAAAAGCTGCTTCATAGTTCGGAGCATAAGCAAACTTCCAAAGTCCGTTCAGACTGAAGCGAAAAGAAGTTTTCCCCACCCTCTCCTCGCTTTCATTTGCATAGCTGACGTGGTCCGAATGGGCCTCCAACCTGTTTTCCCTGAAAAACTCAGGGTTCTTTACCTTGCTGTAATCAAACTGACTCATATACCTTCTCCTCTTTCTGTTCCGTCTGTTCCAACCGCACTGCTTTATGCTGAATGAACATTACCATTCTTATATTTCTTCTTCCCTTGTCTCAAGCAGTCTCACCAGATATTCCCAGACTCTTCTGGTGGACGCGATGCTCAGGGTTTCCTCTGTGGTATGAATGTCCTTCATATCCGGGCCCATGGAAACACAGTCCAAATCCGCAATCTTGCTTCCTAATATACCGCATTCCAGCCCCGCATGAATAGCCTCCACTTTTGGAGAAACGCCATACATTTCCTCGTACAGCTTCACCATTTTCTCCCGCAGAGGAGAATGCTTGCGGAATTTCCAACCCGGATAATCCCCCGTAACTACAATATTACCGTCCGCCAGTTCTGTCACGGCACCCAGCTTCCCGATTAACGCATTTTTTGCACTCTCCACACTGCTGCGCACAGAGAATTCAGCCAACAGCTCTCCTGCGTGATATTCCAGAATACCCAGATTCAGAGAGGTCTCCACCAGTCTGGGCATATCGGCGCTCATTGCCTGAACACCGTTCGGTACAGCACATAAGAAATCTGCTGCCCGCTTTGTATCTGCAATCGTCACACATTCAAAACTGCTCTGCCCCTTCTTCACTGCCTTGATGCTAAAGCCGGGGTCTTTGGTGGTAAGTTCTGACTGAATCTCTTTTTCCACCGTATCCAGCAGAGAAGCAAACTTCTCGCTGTCCTTCTCCCCGATAACCAGTGTTCCCACCGTCTCCCGGGGAATGGCATTGTCCGCCAGACCGCCCTTTACGTCTGCGAGCCCTACAGGCATCTTCTCGCACAGTCTGCCCAGAAGTCTGCCGAACAGACAATTGGAGTTACCTCTCTCCTTGTGAATTTCTCCGCCGGAATGACCTCCCTGCAGACCTCCTACCGTTACCTCGTAAGCCAGTCCGCCCCGCTTCTCTGCCGCAACGGGTACATAGCATTTCACTCTGGCTCCGCCCGCACAGCTGGTCAGGAAAATACCCTCATCCTCAGAATCCAGATTCACCATACGGTTTCCGGTAAGCATGGAAAGGTCGATACCTCTGGCACCGTCCATGCCCACCTCCTCATCTACAGTGATGATAACCTCCAGCTTCGGATGCCTGATGGTATCGGAATCCAGAAGTGCCAGAGAATAAGCAACGGCAATCCCGTCATCTCCGCCCAGACTGGTACCCTGCGCATAGATTTTGTCTCCGTCAACAGCTACCCTCAGCCCCTCTGTCTTTATATCGATATTGCAGTCCGGCTTTTTCACCGCCACCATATCCATATGTCCCTGCAAAATCACAGCGGGTTCATTCTCGTAGCCGGGAGTTGCCTCCTTTACGATGATGACATTTTTCAGTTCATCCTGAATATAAAACAGTCCCCGTTCTCTGGCAAAGCCCGCAAGATAGTCACTGATTTGCTCCACATTTCCCGAACCGTGGGGAATCCTTGTAATCTCCTCAAAATATTGAAATACACTCTTTGGTTCCAGATTCGATAAAACGCCCATATAGCCCTCCTGTTCCGTCTGCGCCGAGACTATCCGGCTCAACGTAATCTTATATCATTTTACAATTATTTGCGTCAATTGTATACATCTTTACCGGAATTTTTTACGGACTTTTTCCGAAATAACCTTCTTCCGTATTTGCTTCTTTATTTACTGCGAAACTTTGGGTAATGATTTCATTCAACATTCCCTCGGCTTTAGAATATTTCAAAATGAATAAAAATAACAGCTGTATACTTAATACAGTACACAGCCGTTTTCCAAAGCTCCCCGAGTAGGGCTCGAACCTACAACAACTCGGTTAACAGCCGAGTGCTCTACCATTGAGCTATCGAGGAAGATTAATATCAGTATAGTACATTTTGT
>Ga0129313_1001739_pt1 | contig 13011 bp, 14 predicted proteins | sample O1105metagenome_FD_94436 | JGI IMG/M metagenome (GOLD analysis project Ga0129313, IMG submission 94436) | Orangutan group fecal microbial communities from fecal samples from Wisconsin, USA - O1105 metagenome | ecosystem: Host-associated > Mammals > Digestive system > Large intestine > Fecal... | reverse complement strand
TGATTATACAAACATCACTATTAAACATGCTGATAATAAAGGTGTTTATTTAAGCAATGAAAAAATGGAAGCTTTCTTAGAAGAAAATAACCTTAGACTAGAGGATATTAATATCAAGAAGTTAAAAATAGGATTATGGGTTCCAATACCTGTCTATAATGCTTCTGGTATTTCTCAAATGGGAACATCAACTGATGGTGATGAGTGGGTCGATATCAACACACCTTGTGTAAAACTTGTTTATATGAACCTGCCTGTGAGAGGAATTTTAAAACCAGGATCAGCTATAAGCACTAATAGTGTTGGCACAGGAAATCCATATGTTTATATTCCTAGCGACTGTATAGCACCTCATATAGAAACTTTTAAAGCCAAAGAAAGTGTTGTTATTTATAGTATAGATGATCCTCATAGTGAAAAAGGTTATGTAACATTTGAAAATGTTCTTCCTTCAAAATACACTACAAATGATGTGACTGATATCAACATGAAAACTCCATGGCGTCCAGATGCTTATACATTAAGAGTAGATAGTCTTAAGAATATCAATCAGGTTAAGAATGAATTAGAAAAACTAGGTTTTAAGGTAGAGGGTGCATTTGTAGATAATGATGCAATCAATTCTCTTATCAACAACAATCAGAAAGTATTGATAGAATTCATTGCAGTTGTCTTTATATTATTGTATGGTTTCTATTTTTACCTTAAGTATCTCATTTTAAGAGAAGAGAAACAGACAAGAGACTATCTCTATAACATGGGTTTAACAACTAAGAGAATAGATCATAGCTTCTATCGCACATACTTGAAAAACGCATTAATATTAGGTACATTTGTATGGATTCTTCTAGAAGTAATTATGATTTTCACAATAAAGATGATGATTATTCCATTAATCATGCCTATCACAATAATTCATATCGCATTATTTTATGCTTCCGCATTTGTGATAGAATTCTTTATACCTGTATTCATTCAAAAGATGATATCAAAACATAACATTCGTTAAAAAAAGACTTCAATCGAAATCTTTTTCTTTAATCCTCATTAACTCTTCTTTCTTTCACCATCTTATCGAACCATTCAACCATACTTGGATCATTATGAGAGAAGAATAAGCTGTTACTTGTATCTAATGCTTTAATAGAATTCATATCTTCTTCAGTTAATTCAAAATCAAAGACATTAATATTTTCCTGCATTCTTTCAATATGAGTAGACTTACATGCAATAATAACTTCTCTTTGAATAAGCCATCTCAACATAACCTGAGCAGAACTCTTATTGTATTTCTTACCAATAGAAACTAATGTTTCATTAGTAAATAGATTATTTCTTCCTTCTCCAAATGGAGCCCATGCTTCCATCTTTACACCATGTTTCTCCATGTTTTCCTGAGCACTCCATTGGGCATTAAAAGGATTGACTTCTACCTGGTTAACTGCAGGAATAACCTTTCTATCAAACATACAAATATCTGTCAAACGATCAGGATAGAAATTAGAAACACCAATTGCTTTAATTTTACCTTCCGCATATAACTCTTCTAAAGCACGATAAGCACCATAATAATCACTAAAAGGCTGATGAAGCAAACACAAATCTAAATAATCTGTTTTTAGTTTTCTTAATGATTCTTCTACTGAAGCCTTACACTCTTCATAACCATAATGATCAATCCACACTTTAGTAGTAATAAAGAGTTCTTCTCTAGGTACACCACATTCCACAATCGCATCCCCTACTTCACTTTCATTGAAGTAGCTCTGTGCTGTATCAATGCCTCTATATCCAGACTTGATTGCATCTAATACACATCTCTTAGTATCCTCTTTTGGAATCTGATAAACTCCAAAACTGATGAATGGCATTTCTACACCATTATTTAACTTTACATATTCCATAACAATTACCTCCTACATTTACTCTACTAGACGGTAGTTACTCCCTGTCAAACTTCTCTTGCAATTTCTAATTAAAGTTCTAATATAAAGACAAGGAGGTATACATATGAAGAAGATACTATTATTACTATGTCTCTTATTATGTGCATGTAGTGCTCAAACCGATATAAAGGACTATACAGTGATTTATAAGAATAAAGAGGTTTATCCTGGGGTAAGTGCATCAAAGATGTCAGATGCTTTATTTGACTCTGATATTCAATATTCAGAACAGGATGGAAAGATCCAAACACTCACTCTCTTTACTAAGAAGTATAAACTTAAGAATAATATTACTGTTGGAACTGATTATTCTACAGTAAAGCATACTTATTCTTCTCCTACTTCTAACCATTACAATAACGGAAAAGGTACTATAACCTATAAATATAAAGAGAAGAATATACAAATCAAATTTACTTTTAAAGACAAAAAAATTTCTGCATTTTCTTTATCAAAATATTAAAAAACCTATTGACGTATTTGTTTCTCCTATGATATACTCAATTCCGCTGGCCGGTTGGAGAAACGGTTAACTCACATGCCTTTCACGCATGCATTCACGGGTTCGAATCCCGTACCGGTCACCATATTAAATATTACGATCCTTCGGGATCGTTTTTTTTCGCATTAAAAAAAGATAGCACAAAGGCTATCTGTATAAATCATACAACATTCCATGCTTAAGGCTTGATGAATCAATACCTAATACATCTAAAAGCTTATAGGCAAACGCAAATGCTGTGGCTGGTCCTCTACTTGTAATAATATGACCATCTACAACCACTTCTTCTTCAACATAATGTCCTGCTTTTAAATAACTTTCAATTTCTTCTCCTGGATAAGAAGTGACTTTCTTATTAGTGATTACACCTGCTTTACCTAAAGCCATAGGTCCTGCACATATAGCGGCAATATATCTTTCTTCATGATCATATTTCTTAATGAGTGAAATAATACGATCATCATCTCTTAAGGTCCATGCACCTGCTCCTCCAGGAATCACAATCATATCATAATAATCCATGTCTGTAAGTGTCTTATCGGCACGTACAGGAATGTTTCTAGAAGAAATGACAACCTGCTCCTCTTTAATAGAAACAGTGTCTACATCCACTTCTGCACGTCTTAAGATATCTACTACACCTAAGGCTTCTACTTCTTCAAAACCATCTGCCATTAAAACTGCAACTTTAGCCATACTATTATCCTCCTATCAATGATTGAAACACATATCCTGCAATCATTAATCCTGCACTTGCTGGCACAAACACACTACTACCTGGTGTTCTCTGTCCTGTCTTTGCAGGAATCTCATCTGAATAAGCAACTAAACACTTCTTAATTCTTCTTGCTTTTAATTCTCTTCTCATTACTTTCGCAAGAGGATCAATCTTTGTCTTATATATATCAGTAATCTGTAAGTGAGAAGCATCAAGCTTATTTCCTGTACCCATAGAAGAGATAATAGGTACATTCAATTCTGTACATCTCTTAATCAATTCTATCTTTGCAGTTACTGTATCAATTGCATCAATTACATAATCATATTGAGATAAATCTATTGTATCAGCATTCTCTGGTAAATAAAATGTATCAAACGTATTTATATTTAAATTTGGATTAATATCTAACATACGTTCTTTAATAATATCTACTTTTTTCTTACCTACTGTAGAATGTAAGGCAATTATCTGTCTATTGAGGTTTGTAATATCCACTGTATCATGATCAAATACATCAATTGTTCCTATACCAGAACGAACAAGTCCTTCAATGACATAGCCTCCTACACCACCACAGCCAAACACTGCAACATGTTTAGTCTTCATGATATCAATAGACTCATTACCTGCTACCCATCTTAATCTTGTAAACTGATCATCCATTATTCCTGCTCCTTATAGAAATCTAAGAAACTCTTCTTTGATTCATCCCAATCAGTATAGGCAATAATTGTTTTAAGATTGACATTCTCTACACTCTTAAAGATATTCTGTTCTACTTTAGGATTGATTTCTCTTAGTTTCTTAATCAACATCTTAGTTTCTGCACGTTTAGATGTATGTTCAATTTCTCCACGCGCTTCAGATTCTTCTGTAAAACGACATGCACACTGTAAGAACTTTAAATTAAACTTCTCAGCCCAGGCAATAATATCTTCTTCATGAATCAAATACATAGGGCGAATTAATTCCATACCTTTAAAGTTCTTACTATGAAGTTTTGGCATCATAGTCTGGATCTGAGCCCCATACATCATACCCATTAATATTGTTTCTATGACATCAGAATAATGATGTCCTAAGGCAATCTTATTACATCCTAACTCCTGTGCTCTATTATATAAGAACCCTCTACGCATTCTTGCACATAAATAACAAGGGTTCTTTTCTATTCCATGTACGACATTGAATATATCTGATTCATAGAACTGAATAGGAATACCTAGTTTTTCCGCATTCTCTTCAATCAGTTTTCTATTGGCAGGATTATAACCTGGATCCATACAAATGAACTCTAAATCAAAATGAAACTTACCATGTCTCTGTAATTCCTGTAATAGCTTCGCAAGAAGCATTGAATCCTTTCCACCTGAAATACATACCGCAATCTTATCACCAGGTTCAATGAGTTCATAATCCTGAATACCCTTAATAAATCTACGCCATAAAGGTTTTCTAAAATTTGTAATAATACTACGTTCTATCGCTTTTATGTTATCCATTATTTCACCTCTTGTCCCTACTAAACCAATAGGAATATACTCTAAAATTCAAGGTTATCCTATAAGGATAACCTTATCAAGAACCATTATAAACAGTTAATAGGCGTGAATGCAATTATTATCGACCAAAATACGCGTCAATACCATTCGCAATGCCTTCCGCAATTTTCTGTTGGAAATCACTATTGTTTAGTTTTCTATCTTCATCCCCATTAGAGATAAATCCCATCTCTAATAAACAAACAGGTGTCTTACACCAGTTGATTCCACTTAAGTCATTACGTGCAGCCATTCCTCTATTTCTAATACCTGTAGTACTGCAATAGTGATTAAGTACTGTTCTTCCTAAAGATTGTGATGCAGATACATTCCCTGCACTCATATAAGGATTACCATTAGCTGGTTCCTGTACACTTGCACCAGTCACACCGCTATTACCAATACCATCACAATGTAATCTAATAAAAGCACCAGCACTTGCATTATTAGCCATTTCAGCTCTTTCTCTATTAGAAATATTCACATCATTGGTTGTACGAATCATAACAACCTTATACCCTCTAGACTGTAATACATTTCTTAGTTTCAAACTCACATTAAGAGTTGTCTGGTATTCAGGAATACGTGTCGCAGTACCTGTTGCCCCTCCTGCAACCTTAGCCTTTTGTGTTGAAGCACCAGGACCAATCGGTTCCAATTGTGAATTACCTCTTGCTTGATGTCCTGCATCAATGGCTACCACATTATTATTTGTCGCAACAGATGCCTGTTGTCTTTTTAATTCTTCCTGTTTTTTAGCTTCCTCAGCTTTCTTCTGTTCCTCTAATTTTTTCTGTTCCTCTAATTTTTTCTGTTCTTCTAGTTTTTTCTGTTCTTCTAGTTTCTTAGCTTCTTCTTCCTTTTTCTTTTGTTTCTCTACTACTGCCGTGTCTTTCTTTTTTGTCTCTTTTGTAGTACCACATGCCACAAACAATATACTACACAATAATAAGCATAATAATCTTTTCATCGTTTCACCCTTCCTTATCTTTAATAATATACTATTTTAGTGGTAAAAAAAAGATAACAGATGTAACTCTGTTATCTTGTGAATAGTGTACCACTGCCATCCTTAGATAATATTTCAATAAGAATAGAATGTGGAATACGACCATCAATAATGACTGCTTTTGACATATTGCCTTTTAATGCATGAGTAATACAATCCACTTTAGGAATCATACCTCCTGCAATAATACCTTCTGCTTTTAAGTTTTCTACATCCTGGATAGATACCTCTGGAATCAATGTCTTTTCATCATGTGGATCTCTTAATAAACCAGGAATATCACTAACTACAATCAAGTTTTCTGCTTCTAGACTATCCGCAATAGCTGCTGCTGCATAATCTGCATTCACATTATAACTATTACCTTCATCATCCATTGCGATAGATGCAATAACTGGAATATAACCACTCTTGATTGCATCCTTAATGATTTCATTGTTCACCTGTGTAACAGTGCCTACATAACCTAATTCGTCTTTAATCTTCTTCGCCTCTAACAACTTATTATCAATACCACAAAGACCTACTGCACGGCCTCCTCCATTCATAATCAGCTTAACAAGATTTTTATTGACTTTACCAGCTAATACTTCCTGGACAATATCAATTGTTTCTTCATCAGTATAACGTAACCCATTAATAAACTTTGATTCTATACCAGAACGTTTTAATGCTTTATTGATTTCAGGGCCCCCACCATGAACCAATACCACATTAATACCAACTAAAGTCATTAGACATATATCAGAAATGACATTGTTCATCAATTCTTCATTGATCATCGCATTTCCACCATATTTTACTACTACTGTCTTACCATTGTATTCCTGTAAATAAGGAACAGCTTCAGATAAGATTTTTGCTCGATATATTTCTCTTTCTTCCATTATGTTCTATATTCCCCATTAATCTTCACATAATCATAAGTAAGATCACAGCCCCATGCTGTTGCATCCCACATACCATCATTTAAATCAATATTGATATCAATCTCATCTTCAGATAAGACCTTTAATGCTTTCTCTTCATCAAAGATAACACCCATGCCCTTCTCACAAACATGGATATCTCCTGCAGATGAAGCTAATGTCACGGATACTTTGTTAATGTCTAGATCAGCATCAGAATAACCAATAGCACATAAGATACGACCCCAATTCGCATCTCTACCAAACATCGCTGCTTTAAATAAAGTAGAAGTGATAACACTCTTTGCGACGATCTTGGCGTCCTGTAATGTCTTCGCATTCTTGACATTACATGTAAGAAGCTTAGTTGCTCCTTCACCATCTTTCGCAATACCACGAGATAATTGTTCACAGATATGATATAGCGCATCCTTCATAATATTATAAGACTGATCCTTCAAGACAATCTTATTATTCTGTGCCATACCATTTGATAATACACATAACATATCATTAGTAGATGTATCCCCATCAACACTGACCATATTAAATGTATCATCTACAACTTCATGTACCATTGCTTCTAGACATTCTTTAGAAATAGCTACATCACTTGTTACAAAGGCAAGCATTGTTGCCATATTTGGATGAATCATACCAGAGCCCTTTGCGATAGCCCCAATATGACATTTAGCATTACCTAGTTTAAATTCTACTGCATATTCTTTAGGCTGTGTGTCAGTTGTCATGATTCCATAACATGCATCATGAGACCCATCTACATTTAATCCCTTTACAAGTTCTTTCATATGATCTTTAAAAGGATCAATAGACATAGGCTGACCAATAACACCAGTAGAAGCGACAATAATATCATCTTCCTTTAAACCTAATTCCTTTGCAGCTAAAGCACATACTTCATTCGCAAGTTCAATACCATTTGAATTACATGTATTCGCATTACCTGAGTTACAGATAATAGCTCTTGCACGACCATTCTTTAAATGCTGCTTTGTAACTGTCAAAGGAGCACCTTTTACTTTATTTTGTGTATATGTTGCAGCTGCTGTACATAACTCCTCACTCACAATGAGAGATAAATCCTTCTTAGATTTATTCTTTCTCATTCCTGCATGAATACCATTTGCACTAAATCCTATTGGTGCACATACACCACCAAGTATATCTTTCATGATTTCCTCCTTAGAATGATGGAGCGACAAGATTTAAACCTGTATTCTCATCGAGTCCATACATAATATTCATATTCTGTACTGCCTGACCAGCAGAACCTTTCACCATATTATCAATTGTAGACACTACAATTAATGTATGATCACGTTCATCCATATGTAATGAAATATCACAATAGTTAGATGCTTTCACAAACTTTAAGTCTGCCACCTGTCCAAGAGGTAATACTCTCACAAACTGTTCATCCTTATAAGTTTCTACATATGTTTCATAGATTTCTTCTAAAGACTTATCTACAGGAACATAAATAGTAGATACAATACCACGGTCTACAGGAAGTAAATGAGGGACAAATGTGATATGTACATCTTTTTCATTCATCTTACTTAATTCCTGTTCAATTTCTGGTGTATGTCTATGTACACCTACTTTATAAGGATGGAACGATTCATTACATCTTGGGAAATGCATACCATCACTTAAGTTCTTACCAGCACCTGTTGTACCTGATGCTGAATCAATAATAATCTTCTGTGATACATTGAGCTTATTCTTTAATAAAGGATAGAGACCTAAAGTAATAGTTGTAGGATAACAACCAGGATTTCCAATAATAGTGGCATCCTTGATCTTATCTCTATTGACTTCAGGTAAACCATATACCTGATTCTTATGAAGTTCTGGTAAGTTATAATCTAAACCATACCATTTCTGATAATCTTCTTCTTTATCAAGTCTGAAGTCAGCCCCTAAATCAATAAACTTCTTACCTTTTTCTACACATGTCTTTGCATACTTTTCAGATAAGCCATGAGGAAGAGATGCAAAAATAATATCTGCTTTCTCAATGACTTCTGTATCTTCAATAAACTCTAAATCACATACCTGATAGAAGTTAGGATAAAGATCATAAATCTTCTTACCAGTATAGCTATGTGAAGAAATAGCTGTTACTTCTGCTTCTGGATGCATGAGTAAGATTCTTAATAGTTCACATCCTGCATAACCACTTGCACCAATAATACCTGCTTTAATCACAATATCCACTCACTTTCTGATTGATTCTATGAATATTCTCCATCTCAATTGTAGGAGAAGGTCCACCAACAACTGCTCTGTTGTTAAGACATGTTTCTAATGAAATAGCCTGATAAACATCTTCACCAAACATATCTGTATAACCTGTATAAACATCGAGAGGAAGTGTTTCTAATGTTTCTCCATGTTCAATACAATATCTTACAAGTTCCCCAGTAATCTTATAAGCATCTCTAAATGGCATACCTTTCTTAGTGAGATAATCTGCACAATCAGTCGCATTAATAAATCCTCTTGCAGCAGCATCTCTCATCTTATCTTTATGTACAGTAATAGTTGCCATCATATCTGTAAAGACTGGAAGACAAAGCTTGACTTCATCAATTGCATCAAATAAAGCTTCTTTATCTTCCTGCATGTCTTTATTGTAAGCAAGAGGAAGTCCCTTCATCATTGTAAGTAATGTATTCACATCACCAATGACTCTTGCACTCTTACCTCTTACTAATTCTGCAATATCTGGATTCTTCTTCTGAGGCATAATAGAAGAACCTGTTGCATATGCATCATCCAAATCAATGAACTTGAATTCCCATGAACACCATAGGATCACTTCTTCTGAGAATCTTGATAAATGCATCATGATTGTGGCTAAGGCACTTGATAACTCAATCGCATAATCACGATCACTGACACCATCTAAAGAGTTATACATAATATCATGCATACCTAATTCTTCTGCCACAAATGGTCTATCTAATGGATAAGTAGTTGTAGCAAGTGCACCACTTCCTAGAGGTGATACATAAAGTCTTTTATCCACATCTTCTAAACGATCAATATCTCTTAAAAACATTGATGCATAAGCCATTAAGTGATGCGCAAAAGTAATAGGCTGTGCTCTTTGTAAGTGTGTGTATCCTGGCATGATTGTATCAAGGTTATGTTCAGCTAAACCTGTTAATGTATGAATCAGGTTCACTAACATCTTCTTGATTTCTAGAATTTCATCATGTGCATATAAACGAAGATCTAATGCAACCTGATCATTTCTAGAACGTCCTGTATGTAGTTTTTTACCAGCTACTGGATAACGCTTTGTGAGTTCACTTTCCACAAACATATGAATATCTTCAGCTTCAGGATCAAAGAGGAGTGTACCCTCTTCAATCTCTTTTAAAATTGCATTTAAACCTTCTACAATCTCTTCATAATCTTTCTCTTCAATAATACTCTGTTTACATAACATCTTTGCATGAGCAAGAGATCCTCTGATATCCTGCTTATACATACGATGATCGAATGAAAGAGATGAATTGAATGCATTGACTTCATGATTTAATTCTTTAGAAAATCTACCTTTCCACAATACCATATCTTAAACTCCTATTTCTTTTTCTTCTGATCTAACTTAGCTTTTACCTTAATTGGTAAACCGTATAATGTGATGAATCCTTTAGCATCATACTGATCATAATCATCATCTTCATCAAATGATGCTGTCTGTAAATCATGTAATGTATCTGGAGATGTTACACCAGCACCTACGATATTACCCTTGTATAATTTAAGTTTAACATCACCATTTACGTTTTCCTGAGTCTTATCTACGAATGCAAGTAATGCTTCAGTAAGAGGTGTATACCACTGACCGTTATAGATATTATCAGCAAGCTTTAAGCTTAACTGCTGTTTAAAATGCTGTGTTTCTTTATCTACAGTAATTTCTTCTAGGTTCTGATGTGCTGCATATAAAATAGTTCCACCTGGTGTTTCATATACACCTCTTGATTTCATACCAACAAGTCTGTTTTCAACCATATCTGCGATACCAACACCGTTCGCACCACCGATTTCATTTAACTTAGCTAACATTTCTACTGGTTCAAGTTTTTCACCATTTAATGCAACTGCAACACCCTTTTCAAAAGTTAAAGTGATATATGTTGGAACATCTGGTGCCTTTTCTGGTGAAACACCCATTTCTAGGATTTCATCATACTTAGGTTCATTAGCTGGATCTTCAAGATCTAAACCTTCATGAGATAAATGCCATAAGTTCTTATCTTTAGAGTAGTTTGTTTCTCTGTTGATCTTTAGAGGAATCTTTCTTGCTTCAGCATATTCGATTTCTTCTTCTCTTGATTTAATATCCCATTCTCTCCAAGGAGCGATAATAGGCATATCTGGTGCGAATGCTTTAATAGCCAATTCAAATCTTACCTGGTCATTACCTTTACCAGTACATCCATGACAGATGGCATCTGCACCTTCTTCTAAAGCGATATCTACTAACTTCTTCGCAATAATTGGTCTTGCAAGAGAAGTACCTAACATATACTTACCTTCATATAACGCGTTGGCTTTAACTGCTTCAAAACAGAAATCCTTAACGAATTCAGGTTTGCAGTCTACACAAATATATTTAGAAGCACCTGTCTTTGCAGCCTTTTCATCAAGACCATCAAGTTCTCCAGCACCCTGTCCTACATCTGCAGCTACCGCAATAACTTCACAGCCATAATTTTCCTTTAACCAAGAAATAATAATTGAAGTATCTAATCCTCCACTATAAGCTAATACAACTTTCTTAAATGTTTTCTTTTCCATAATTTTCTTCTCCTTTAATGTTTGATGTTTTATTCTATTGCCCCACTACTTAACTAGATCGTCGTTCCTTCATATCAAACACCCCTTTAATAAACAAAAAACGCCTCTGGATTAATCCAGAGACGTATATAAACGCGGTACCACTCTAGTTGCTTGTATCATACAAACCACCTCTTCATTAACGCAGATTCACGTTCTGTTATACTCAATTCCAACAGACTCTCCCGAGTGCGTTTCTCTTATATCTTCCTGATGACCTTCCACTCTATGCCATCTCGCTGTAGGTGATTGTAAGATACTCTTCTCGTTCATCGATTTGTTTATTTAACTTGGGTTTATAATACAATCACTTTTTTGCTTTGTCAATAATTTTTCTTTAAATATAAACAAAATTATTTAATTTCTGTTTTTCGTAAAATTTAGCTCTTCTTTGTGATTTTTTTCATTTTCGCGATATAGACAGGTTTTCCATCATACTGATCATAACTAGAAATATAAACAGTTTCCTCACCTAGGTAAACCGCAATACCTAACTGTTTATCACCTTCATAAAGGTTATATCTGATGAGTGCTTCTGGTACTTGTTCTTTCTCACCCTTTGATAATTCAACCTTCTTATACTGGATATTCTGATACTTTAAATCACTTTCAAATGTACATGAATCTTTACTTATTTCATATACAAGATAGGCATTATAAGCATCCTTCTTCTTTAAATAATCCTTCTTATTCGCATATACGATTTCTTCTTGTTTGTACTGTCCATAACTGTCTTTAAGTGACATAGGCTCTGCAGGGGAACAAGCACATAACATCATTGTCACTAATAAAATTAATATTTTCTTCATATTCACCTCTCCATTCCTCACTACTATATCATATCAAACAGCCAAAGAAATCAATCCTCATTAAAATACACAACACTTACATATTCATTAAAAAACTAGGAGTATTTTTTAATTTTATTAAACATATACTTTAATATTATTAAAATATTTGTCTTTTATTTAAAATTTAAATATGATATATTATAAAAAGAGGTGATTGATATGGATACTGTTCCTATGTGGATGAAGAATTTGGATGATGAAGATATGATCTTTATTAAAAGATTTTTACTTGCTTCTGGTTCTTTAAAAGAAGTGGCTAAACTCTATGGTGTTACTTATCCAACAGTAAGAGTTAGATTGAATAAATTGATTGATAAGATCAAGTTATCTGAAGATAAAACAGATAATGATGAATTTGTAGAGTTGATCAAAAGATATGTCATTGATGAAGATATAGAATTTGATGTTGCTAAGAATTTAATTACAGAATATAAGAAAATAAAGGAGAAATCAAAAAATGGTTAGAGCTGTTATTGGTGTGATTATTATAATCGCAATTATAAGACTACAAATATTTTTATCGAAAAAGGATTTGAATACCCACAAACCACAGGTATGCTATAAACACGTCTTTAATAAGTTCCTCTTAAACAGTATTAGAAACAAAGAATAAACAAAGATTAAAAAGACTGTTCCTGCAGATTATGGGTAT
>Ga0129313_1001734_pt1 | contig 13023 bp, 10 predicted proteins | sample O1105metagenome_FD_94436 | JGI IMG/M metagenome (GOLD analysis project Ga0129313, IMG submission 94436) | Orangutan group fecal microbial communities from fecal samples from Wisconsin, USA - O1105 metagenome | ecosystem: Host-associated > Mammals > Digestive system > Large intestine > Fecal... | reverse complement strand
TGCCTTGAATCCCACATCGCTCCGCAGATTCACGAACGGAGCGAGTCCTTGTCTCTTTTCATTGAAATACATAGTTCAAATTTTAAATGAATATTTGAACCGCAATAATATGCACTAAAAACGTAAATAATGAAAAGAAACGTATGCGGATTATAAAAAACAGAAATATTTTCGGATGATACCCCCTAAATTTGCGTTAAAGTAATCCTTAAAAAAAGACCTGGTTATCTTTTAAGGATCATTTGTCCCTTGGCTTAGCATACCAGACAAGTCTGCATAGCCGGCTGTTCTCATCGGCTACTTCCGGCTTATGGTAGTCAGGCAGTAAGGGCCGGCATAAATGACGGTACCCTCGCTGAAGAGTTTCTGCAGTTCGGGTGTTGTTTCCATTCTTGATGTTCGGGTGATGATCGTTAAAGGTCTGCCGGGACCCACATTCTTTCCGGTCAGCTCAATGTGGGCTTTGACCGCCTCGGACAGTTTTGCGGGATCGTCTCCTAAGTCGGTGATCTGGCGGCCAGTGTAGACATCGATGTTCTCGGGGTGGTGAAGGAATATGGTGGCGACATCGGTGCCTTCCGGAACTCTCGAGCAGATTGAGCCGTAGCCTATGTACGGGTTCAGGTCGCGGAGTACAGCCGAGGCGGAGAAGGCCGCCAGGAACAGTCCGGCGCTGAGAAGAAGGGCAGGAATATTCACACTTTTCCTCTTTATCAGGAACCATGTCCCCATGGCGTTGGCCAGGGTCAGGAGGATGACGGCGTTGACCACCGGAGCCTCGCGGGCGAAGGAATATTCATCCAGAAGGCAGGCTGCCGCGGGTATGGTGACAGAGCCGCTCAGGAAAAGGAGGGTGGCTATGCCGGCGCAGAGCAGCAGGATCTGGAATATTCCTACAGACCAGCGCATCCATCCGCGTTCCCCGATGCGGTCAAGAACGGTAGGGAACAGATAGACGCAGAACGGGAGGACCGGCACGAGGTAGATCGGAAGCTTTGAACTGAATGATGACAGCATCGCGGCTGTGGAGATGATCGTGCAGAGGAACAGAATCTCAAGATCGGAGACCTTTTCAGCACCGGCCTTCCTGACCGGAAGCAGCGAGGCCATGAATGAGCCGATCAGCAGCAGGGTGTAGGGAGCCAGGCACCATAGGATAGTCACCAGATAGAACCAGAATGGTCTCGCATGGGTGAAGGCGTTGACGGCGCGGCCTACTGTCTGCTTGAAAAGGAGGTTGTTGATGTACTCCAGGCCGCCTTCCAGCCAGACACAGGTGAGCCAGACGGCGGAGAGGGCGGCGATGATGCCCCAGGTCTTGAGACCCAGGTACTTGCGGAATCCTTTCCAATCCCGCTTGACCGCAAGGAACACCGCTATCGCCAGCGGCGGCATCAGTAGGCCTACGGGTCCCTTGGTGAAAAGGGCAAGGAAGATCCATAGCGGTAGCGTCAGCGAGTCCTGGCGCCGGGAGCCTTCGCCGGTGTACATCCTGTAGAATGTCCAGAGAGCCAGGACGATGAACAGGCACATCAGCATGTCCATCCTCAGCACGACCATCGTCCCGAGGAACATCACGCAGGTCAGCGTCATTCCGGCCACGGACATCCTGTTCATCGCGGACTTGCCTTTCATCACCCACCTGTCCATTATCCCGACAATGGCGAATGCCGGAATCAGAGAGAACATCGACAGCGCGAGGCAACTGTGATGTCCGAACAACAGCCTGCACAGCATCACTATCCAGAAATAAAGAGGTGGCTTGTCGGCGTAGGGAATACCGTGGTTGTAGAATGCGAACAGGTGGCCGTTGGCGATGGCCTCGTCAGCGATGCTCAGGTAGCGCAGCTCGTTGGATGGCGTGAAATCCCGCATCGCCATCATGGGAAGAAGGCAGACGGCGCAGAAGACAAAGACCGTCATCATGGGGTGGCGGGTGAATATGTTCCCTTTGCGGCACCGCAGGGGCGACGCTCCCGCAGGCCCGGCAACCGGTGAAGAAGGAGCCGGGGCTGGAAAAACCTGTGAACTCTTATACCGCATCTGACGATTGGGTTTTGCCTGATCTAAGGATCAGATTTCTGATGTAGGTGACAAAGCCGAACGCCTGGCCGAGGATCAGCACCGCGTCCAGACGGATTATTCCGTAGGTGATGATCATTCCGGAACCTGCCAGGCTGATGATCCAAAAGCCTCGCGGCAGCACGGACACGTGCCTGCGGTGCGAGAAGATGAACTGGTAGACAAACCGCAGCGTGAACATCACTTGTCCGGCGGAGCCGAACACGACCAGCCAGATGGGGATGTCGTGGTTGTTGAAGAAGCTTTCTGAATATTCATGAGCGTCATTCAGCAGGAATACTGTCGCCACCTGGGGGAGCATGAACAGGAATACTCTGATCAAGGACTTGATCTTCGTCCAGATGCCGTTGGCATTCAGATTCCACAGGTAGATGTAGTAGGAGATGAACTGGCCGAGTATGATAGAGAAGTCGTTCCTAATCACACCGTAGATGAACATCAGACATGCCCCGATCACGCTGAAGATCCAGTAGGACACCGGCGAGACTGACTTGTGTGCGGCCTCGGACTTCAGCCACTGGAGCATGGTCCTCAGTCCGAAGAACAGCTGCGCCGAGAAACCTATGGTCAGGATCAGCCAAACGGGAATGTTCTGGAACATATTCATGGAAGACAATTATTTGACGGGTTGGCCTTGCTCCTGGAGATCGCTTTTCCCGACTGAGTAGTTGATGTACCTCGGTCTCATCCAGCGGTAGGCGAAACAGTCAGCCAAAGGTCCCCAGAACCTGTTCCGTAGATTGAATTTGGACTTGCCGGCGGAGCGCGGAAAATGCCTTACGGCGACCTCGCCGAAAGAACCTCCATCCTGCAGCAGAATGAGGGCCGGCAGGAAACGGTGCATCCCCTTGAACATCGGAATCCGTCTGGCGGCCTCCGTGCGGATGATCTTAAGCGGGCAGCCCGTGTCCCTGGCTCCGTCGTGGGTCATCATATTCCTGAACCTGTTGGCGATTCTGGACTGCATCCTCTTGAACGCCGTGTCCTTGCGGTCAGCCCTGTATCCTGTCATCAGGGTGTGAACCTTCATTCCGTCGATCAGAAGGTTGAAATCCTGCGGGAAGGTCTGGAGGTCAGCGTCCATGTAGCCGACATATTCAGAGAAGGTGTGGTCGAATCCGGCCTTGATGGCGGCGCTCAGTCCGGCGTTCCTCGAGAAGCTGATGTAGAAGAAGTCCCTTTGCCTTTGGCAGGTCTCCTGGATCAGCCTGAGACTCCCGTCGGAGGAACCGTCGTCCACGAAGAGGACGCAGGTCTTGACCTTGCTGACCGGAATAAACTCTGCCAGGGCCTTTTCGAGGTTGCGGATGTTGTCCTCCTCGTTGAACACCGGCACCACGATGGTGAGGGAATATTCAGAAGTGCTGTTCATGTCTTAATTTGATTTTCTGTAGCTTAGTATCGCCCAAACCCCGAAAGCGGCGGCGAATCCGCAAAGGGCCAGGAATTGTGGGATCATGTCGGCGAACCGGCTGCCCTTGAGGTAGACAAGCCGCATCACCTCGATGAAATATTTAAGGGGATTGAATAGGGTGACCGCCTGCGCCCAGTCCGGCATGCTGCTGACCGGGGTGAACATCCCGCCCATCAGGAAGAAGATCATGATGAAGAAGAAGTTGACGAACATCGCCTGCTGCATGGTCGAGGCGTAGTTGGAGATGACCAGTCCCAGCCCCGACACGACGAGGAGGTAGACGGCGGTGAAAAGCATCAGGGTCCAGAGGCTCCCGGCCGGCGCGATGCCATAGACGAGCCAGCCCAGCGCGAGACATATCCCCATGATGACCACGCCGATGATCCAGAGCGGAATCAGCTTGGCCAGAATGAAATGGAACTTGCCTACAGGTGTCACGTTGATCTGTTCGATGGTTCCGCTTTCTTTTTCTCCGACGATGCTCAGGGCAGGGAAGAAGCCGCAGATGATCGTCAGGACCATCACGATGAGGGCCGGTACCATGAACACCTTGTAGTCAAGCGTCGGATTGAACTTGTAGAGCGGGCTGACCGAGAAGGAAGGAACGTCCCTGCCAGCGGAAACGACCGTCATCTTCTCTGAATATTCCCGCAGAGATGTTGATTCCGAGAGCATTGACATCAGGTAGGAGCTGCCGAGCGTGCCTTTCGTGCCGTTCACGGCGTTGGCCGCGATCTGTACGGGGCCGGGCTGTCCGGCCACAAGGTCTTTCTCAAAGTCCGGCGGGATCACGAAGACCATGTCGGCCTGGCCCGAGTCCACTTTACGTAGCGCGTCCGGGTAGGATTCCGACATGCCCGTGACGTTGAAGTAGGCCGAGCCTCCGATCTCGTCCACTATCCTTGATGACAGCGGGCTGCGGTCATTGTCCACCACCTCCACCCGTACGTTCCTGATCTCCTGGTTGGCGGCCCAAGGGAAGACCAGCATCGCCATCAGCGGCAACGCCACCAGCATCCCCGGGACAATCTTGTTCCGTGCCAGGAGCTTGAACTCTTTTTTTATGAGGTACGACAACATGATCTTAAGTCAGCCTTGTCTTGAAGTTCTTGATAATCAAAACGATGAGTATGATGGTAATGAGGGTCAGGGCACCGGTTTCCACGAGGGTGTGGCCAAGCGGCGTGCCTTGGATCATTATCATCTTGATGGACTGGATGTACCAGCCTGCCGGGACGACCGTCGAGATCCACTGGAGGACGCGCGGCATGCTTTCGATAGGGAATATGAGTCCGGACAGGAGCATGGTCGGCATCATCAGTCCGACTCCGGAGGCGATCATCGCCGCCATCTGCGTCTCCACCAGCGTGGAGATGAGAAGGCCGAGGCACAGGGTGCAGATCAGGAACAGCACAGAGACAAAAGCCAGCGAGAAGACGCTTCCCGCGATCGGCACACCCATCACGAACACGGCGCAGACGAGGATCAGGATCAGATCGAGGACGGACAGCACCAGATAGGGAATAGCCTTGGCGGTGATGATCATGAAGGGGCTGACCGGCGAGGTGAGCAATACCTCCATCGATCCGCTTTCCTTCTCCCTCACGATGGCCACAGCCGTCATCATGGCACAGATCAGCATGAGGATCAGACCCATGACTCCCGGCACGAAATTGTAGGAGCTCTTCCCCTGCGGATTGTAGAGCATTCTGATGGCAGGGGTGATGCCCGCCGCCGTCCCGCTTCCTCCGGCGATTTCCTCCCGGCAGGAGGCCAGGATGTTGCCGGCGTAGGCGGTGATCATCGAGGCCTGGTTCGGGTCGGTGCCGTCGGCGATCAACTGGATGCCGGCCTCGCCGTTGAGGATGTCGTTGGAGAAATTGTCGCTGAACACGATCACGAGGCTGGTGTAGCCCTCACGAAAGATGTCGTTGATCCTGTCGATGTCAGTAATCCGTTCAGTGACATTGAAATAGTCGCTGGCATCGATCCTTTCGACTATGCGGGACGTGAGCTCGTCGCAGACCGGATCGAACACGGCGACCGAGGCGTCGCGTACCTCGGTGTTGATGGCGAAACCGAACAGCAGGAGCTGCGCGATCGGCATCCCGACAATGATCAGGAGGGTCCACTTGTCCCTGAGAATATGTCGGAACTCCTTTTGTATGAATGCTATCAGTGTCTTCATCCGGCTGTTTTTCCGTCCTTTTGCTCTTCCCGCAAGGCGCCGGAACACCTTTTAATGGATCTTCATTCAGAATTTGATATCTCCGTACATTCCAAGTTTAATCAGTCCGTCGTTTTCCACGGCAATCTTCACGGCATAGACAAGGTTTGCTCTCTCGTCCCGTGTCTGGATGGTCTTGGGAGTGAACTCAGCCTTGTCGGAGATCCAGATGAGCGTGCCGGCATATTCCTTCCTCCCGGAGCTGCCTTGGTCGGCGAAGACCCTGACCTGCTGCCCGAGCTTGAGGGTGGTCAGCTGGTCGGCGGTGATGTAGGCTCGGAGGCGGATGTTGTCGATGTCGGCGACCTTGAACAGGGCGCGGCCCAAGGCTGCGAATTCTCCAGCCTCTGAATATTTCGCCAGCACGGTTCCGGCCACAGGACTGGTGATGACGCACTTGCGTATCCTGTCCCGGATCTGCTCGATCTGGGCCTCAAGCGCGTCGGCCTGTCCGGAGACGTTGCAGTTGGAACTGTTCAGACTCTCCTCCTGGGCGGCCAGCTGGCGCTCAAGGGTCTCGATCTGCGCCTGGATGTCCTCGACCTGCTTGCGGTTAGAGGCTCCGGCCTTCTCCAGTTTCGTGAATCTGTCCAGCTCCTGCCGCTGTTTGCCGATCTGGCTTTCCAGCGCGGCGATCTGCCTGGAGATGTCGAGCCGTCCGCTTCCGACAGCCCGCCGGCTCGCCTCCAGCTGGATTTCACTAAGGTGCAGCTGCACCGTGTCGATGCAGCCGACAATCTGTCCGGCCTCAAGCCGGTCTCCTTCCTGGAGGTCCAGGCTCAGAATCTTCCCGTTGCCTTCCGCCGAGACCGTCACCTCGGTGGATTCGAAAACACCGGAAGCGTCGTAGGCCTTGTTCCCTTCCACGCAGGACGCGGCCAACAGCACCAGCAGGGGATAAGCGAATGATCTTTTCATATTGTCCGTCTCTATATATTCATTGTTCTTTAGTCTCGTACCTTACATCCGGGAGGATCCTTTAGGTTAGGGATGAGCCTTTGGAAGGCTCTCTAAAGCAGTCTCCTCACAAGATTGAAGAACTTGTACGGCATGTAGCGGAACGGCGGATCCGGCCAGACCGGTGTCTTGACGACGGCCCGGTAGTGGGTGAACACGTCGAAACTGCGCTTGCCGTGGTAGCTGCCCATCCCGGAGTTGCCCACGCCGCCGAACGGCACTTTCTCGTTGGCGATGTGCATTATCGTGTCGTTGACGCAGGCTCCTCCGGAGGACGTGTGCCTGAGGATGTTCTCCCCGTCGCCCCCGAAATAGTAAAGGGCCAGCGGCTTCTCCCTTGAGGTCACGAACGAGATGACCTCGCCGGTGTCCTTGAACGTCCGGACAGGGAAGATCGGCCCGAAGATCTCCTCCCGCATGGCAGGGGAGTCCTCGCCGAGGCCGTCGATGACGGTAGGCTCGAAGTAGCGCTCCGTCCTGTCAGTCCGGCCCCCGAAGACCACGTGTCCGTCTTTCAGGTAGCCTTCGAGCCTTTCGAAAGCCTTGTCGTTCACGATCCTGACAAAGTGCCGTGACTCCTTCGGATCCTCGCCCAGAAGCTCCTTGAACGCCGCCTCCAGCTCTTTCAGGAACTCTTCCTTGATGTCCTCGTGGAGCATCAGGTAGTCAGGAGCGATGCAGGTCTGTCCAGCGTTGAGGCTCTTGCCCCAGGCTATGCGCTTGGCGGCGACCTTGATGTCAGCGTCCCTGTCCACGATGCAAGGACTCTTCCCGCCGAGTTCCAGCACGACCGGCGTGAGGTTCCTGGCGGCGGCTTCCATCACCTTCCGTCCGAGACCCGGGCTTCCTGTGAAGAAGATCAGATCCCAGCGTTCCTCCAGCAGGGCCGAGTTGACATCCCTGTTCCCCTGGACCACAGCGACATAGTCATCACTGAAAGTGTCCTCGATCATCTGCTGCGTGACCCTGGAGACGTTCGGCACGTAAGGCGACGGCTTCAGAACGGCGGTGCAGCCTGAGGATATGGCTCCCGCGAGCGGCGTGAGAAGCAACTGCACCGGGTAGTTCCACGGCGCGATGATGAGTGCGTTGCCAAGCGGCTCGCTGATGATCCTGCTGGACGAAGGAAACATCTTCAGCGGCGTGCCGACCCTCTGCGGCCTGCTCCATTTCCTGACCTTATGAATATGCCCGCGTATCTCTCCGAGCAGTATGCTGATCTCGGTGATGTAAGCCTCCTCGTACGACTTGTGAAGGTCAGCCCAAAGAGCCTCGCAAAGCGCCTTCTCCCACTTTAGCACCCCAGCCTCGAACGCCCGAAGCCTCTCAACACGCCCCCTAACGTCCAGCGTGGCTCCGCTCCCGAAGCAGCGCCTCTGCTTCCCGTGAATCTCCCTTATCCTTTCAACCGAAGTGTTTTCCATTTTTGAATATGTTGTATTAACTCTTTCCCGAAACCGTCATTGAACTCTCTAGGACTGTCCCCTGAACTCTATTTTATGAATATTCCGGATTCTATGAATACTCCCGTCTTCAGACTTCTTTGGAATATCCCCGCCTTCAACATTCACGGACATATTCCTGCATTCAGCCTTCGATGGCATATTCCTAAACCCCTTCGCCTCCATCGGGCTGTCTTTGCTGTAGCCAGACAGCCTTTGCCTCCTTCGGGCCTCCTTCGCTACCGCTGGAACGCCTTCGCCTTTTTTGGGCTGCCTTTGCTGCCGCCGGTATATTCCTTAATCTTCAAAGTTAATGAATTCCTTTAAAAATCTTTTAATATTCCAGGTCGGAGATTCATTAAATTTCCACTTTATGACTACATTTGCCGCATGAATGCGATGAACAAGGAAATGCTGAGGCTGGCGCTCCCCAGCATGCTCGCCAACCTGACCGTCCCGCTTGTGGGAATGGTAGACATTGCCGTGGCTGGTCATCTGAACGCCTCCGCCGCCGCCCTGATCGGAGGAGTCTCGGTAGGTTCCCTGATGTTCGACCTCCTGTACTGGAATTTCGGCTTTCTTCGCGCCGGCACCGGCGGCATGACAGCCCAAGCCTACGGACGCTCCGACTGGAAAGACTGCGCCGACAACCTAAAGAGGGGAGTAGGCCTGGCCTTCTTGATAGCGTTAGCCATGATCATGGTACAGTGGCCCTTCCAGAAACTGATCTTCCTATTCGTAGGCTGCTCCGAAGAGGTCCGCACCCTTGCCCTTGACTATTTCTACATCCGTATCTGGGCAGCCCCCGCCACCCTGAGCCTCATGGCCTTCCGCGGATGGTTCATCGGCATGCAGGACACCTTCAGCTCCATGCTGGCCGACGTGATAGTCAACGGAGGCAACATCCTGTTCAGCATCCTGCTGACCTTCGGCCTCCCGTCACTGGGTTTCGAAGGCCTTGGCTACAAAGGAATTGCCCTGGGTACCGTTGTTGCCCAATATTCAGGACTCATCTTCGCCGCCTCCCGTGTCCTGGTGAAGTTCCGTAATGTCTTGGAAGGCTCCCCGCTCCTGTCCATCGCTCCCTTCCGTGGCAGCGAGGTACGCCGTTTCTTCTCGGTCAACCGCGACCTCTTCATCAGATCTGTCTGCCTGATAGTAGTCTACCTGGCCTTCACAGCCATCTCCTCCCGCCTGGGTGACGTCCTCCTTGCCGCCAGTTCGATAATGCTGAAGCTCCTCCTGACCTTCTCCTATTTCACCGACGGTTTCGCCTTCGCCGGCGAAGCCCTGACCGGCAGGTTCATAGGAATGCGCGCTCCGAAAATGGTCCGCCGCACAGTAAACTACACCTTCGCCTGGAGCATGGCCATAGGTACCCTTTTCGTGTTCATCTACGCCGCTTTGGGAGTTCCCATGATCCGCCTCCTGACCTCCGACCCAAGTGTGGTGGCCGCCGCCAGCATGTTCATGCCTTGGTTGGTCTTCTTCCCCCTGATCAGCTGCCCCGCCTTCACCTGGGACGGCATCTACACCGGAGCCACCGCCACCAAACCCATGCGTGATTCCAACATAGGCTGTGTGGCAGCCTTCTTCGCCGTCTGGCTCATAGGCTCCCTACTCATAGACAGCCCAGTTCCCGCCTCGGGAGTGGGTGCCTATGGTGCTGCGGGTGCCGCGGGTGCCGCGGGTGCTTCTGGTGCCCTTGATGCCGCGCGAGCCTTCTCGGGTGCAGTTGCCGCAGGTGCCACGGATGCCTTCTCGGGTGCAGGAGCCGCAGGTGCCACGGATGCCTTTTCGGCTGCAGGCTCCCTTGATTCTTCGGGTCTTGGTGCCTTTGATGCTGCCTCCGTCGCCGGAGCCCACCTCTTATTCGCCGCCTACTACGCCCACCTCATCTACCGTTCCCTCTACCAGACATTCCACTACAAGAAATCCATCTTGAATCCATTATAGAACTCCTGATTATAGAATTCCTATTATTGAACTCCGTTGTAAAACTCGCTGCCTGTGAGCGCTGTCGTTGCCGTTAATGGGACTTGGGCTTGAAGTACTTGCCTACTACGGGGAGGGAGGATAGGGGAAAGTCGCGCTTGATGATGACGGCGCAGAAGGTGAGGATCAGGGCGGTGTTGCAGACGATCGCCAGCCACTTTCCGAGGCGGACGTTGGCGTAGGTCATTACAGCGAACATTGCCAGGGCCAGGGCTACGTACAGGGCGATGTCTTTTAGAGGGTACTTGATGGGGTACTTCTTCTGGCCTACTATGTAGGAGAGCAGCATGGCCACTCCGTAGGCGGCGAAACCGGCCCAGGCGCAGGCCATGTAGCTGAATTTGGGGATGAACAGGATGTTCACTCCGAAGAGGACCAGGCAGCCTATGCCGGAGAAGAGGGCTCCCCAGAGAGTCTGGTCTGTCAGCTTGTACCAGAAGGAGAGATTGAAGTAGACACCCATCATGATCTCGGCGGCCATGACGATCGGGACTACCTTCAGGCCTTCCCAGTAGCTTGGCCCGATGATGTATTTAAGGATGTTCATGTAGCCGACCACGCAGAGGAAGGCCAGGAGCGTGAATATTATGAAGTACTTCATCGCTTTGGCATACATCTCCTTGCTGCCCTTCTCCGACGCGCTGCCGAACACGAAGGGTTCGTAGGCATAGCGGAAGGCTTGGGTGATCATCGCCATGATCATCGCGATCTTGACGCTCGCGCCGTAGATACCAAGAGGAACATCGGAACCTTCGCCGTAGATGAAAGGGAACACTATCTGGGAGCCGCTCTGGTTCAGGATGCCGGCTATTCCGAGCACAAGGATCGGCCAGCTGTAGGACATCATTCTCCTTAGGAGCCTTCCGTTGAAGCCGAACTTGAATCCTTGCAGTTCCCTCCAGAAGAAGAAGGTGGTCGCCGCGGTGCAGAAGAGGTTGATGTAGAACACGTAACCCACGTCCAGACCGTTGTCGTAGATGCCCAGAGGGTTGACTCCTGTCTTCGGGAGTATCACGAAGTAGGCCAGGTTCAGGAATATGTTGAGTCCGATGAAGAGCAGTTTAAGGGCGGCGAATTTCAGCGGCTTTTTCTTGTAGCGGAGGTAGGAGAAGGGGATGCACTGGAAGGCGTCGATGGCCACGGTGGCGGCCATTGCCCAGACGTAGGACGGGTGGGCGGCGTAGCCCAGGGCGGAGGAGACAGGGCCTATGAAGGCCACGATCAGTCCCACGAAGAGTAGGGAAGTGGCCAGAACCGAGGTCAGGATCGTGGAATATACCTTGTCGGGGTTCTCGCCTTCCTTGTTGGCGAACCGGAAGAAGGTCGTCTCCATCCCGTAGGTCAGGATCACCAGCAGCAGGGCGGTGTAGGCGTAGAGGTTGGTGACAACGCCGTAGCCGCCGCTCGATGAGGTGATCACGTGGGTGTAGAGTGGGACGAGAAGGTAGTTGAGGAACCTTCCTATGATGCTGCTTAGGCCGTAGATCGCGGTGTCCTTGGCCAGTGTCTTCAGATTCGCCATTTTGTCTTTTCAATGAATATTCTTCTTCCGCCATCGGCGCTTAAGCTGCCCCTGAGAGCGGTCTGGCGCCGCGCTTGTGGTTCCGCCGTAGCAGCCGTTAGGCTGTCTTCAACCGGCGCTCCGAATGATCCGTCTAGCTGGATTATCTTATTCCGTATTTGCGGAGGATCTTCACGATTGGTTTGCGGATGGATTCTGCCCAGAGGGTGTAGCCATAGTCTGACGGATGGGTGCCGTCCACGGAAGTCTCGTGGTCGGGAGTGGTCGCGCATGTGGACTTGACATAGTAGACATCCGGGTAACGTTTCACCGCTATATTCATAAGACTGTCAACCAGTTCCATTCTGCGGGCCTCGCCCCGCTCGCTGGAGGTGCTGAAGTTGCGGCTCTCCCTGTAGATGGTCCGCTGGAAGATCAGCGGGATGCCGGGATGTGCTGCCTGAACTTTCTCGATGAACGGGAATAGCCTCTTCTTGATCTGTTCCGGAGTCGGATTCGAGAAAGAGTCGAACACGAAGGCATCCACCTCGGCGGCGCAAAGCACGTCGGCGAAATAGGATTGCAGCTTGCAGTTGCCGCTGCATCCAAGGCTCAGGAACTGGAGGCCCGTCATCCTCGAAAGTTGCTCGGGATAGGCCATGCCGGCCCTTGAGGTGCTGATGCCGTGCGTGAAGCTCGAACCGAAGATCCCCACCCTGTGGCGGAACGGATTGGCGATAGGTTCGATCACGGAACCTTCATCGGTGCCGATCTTGACGGACTCCACCTCGCTGAGGATCGGCAGGTACATCAGACACTCGTGCATCGAACCGTCCATGCTGTTGATCAGGGTGACATCGTTCTCCGGATTCTGATCGTAGGACGCATTGGAGGCCGCCCAAAGCCACTTCCCGTCTTGACGGATGTAGAGGTCGTAGCCCCTGGCGGCAAGGCCGCCCGTGTTTGCCGGGAAGCCTCTGTCTAGGTACTTGGTCCTCACGGCAATGGTCTTCGAATCCGTCCTGAACGCCACCGCAAGGCCGGCGGACATCCTGACCTGCTTGTTCTCCGTGGTCGTGAACCCCTTGAACCTCACGGTGTCAACCCTGTGGTAAGGGTTAGGCGTGTCAGTCATCAGTTTTCCCACCATCGTCAGGCTCGAAGCCTCTGTGAAATTGTAGACCACTGGCTTTTTCTGCGCCGGTACCGCCACCGTCGCCATCAACAGCAGCAGGATAGTAAGAGCCTTTTTCATCTGTATTGTCTTTTTTTTGTTATTCTTTAACTCAACTTTCGCAAGTAGGCAATCACCTGCTGTCAAATACATTATCTCACGTTCGGAGGTGATTGCCCACCCACATCATTTAACGTTACCCCCTCCCTAAATCCCTCCCCTCGGGGGAGG
>Ga0129313_1001730_pt1 | contig 13040 bp, 9 predicted proteins | sample O1105metagenome_FD_94436 | JGI IMG/M metagenome (GOLD analysis project Ga0129313, IMG submission 94436) | Orangutan group fecal microbial communities from fecal samples from Wisconsin, USA - O1105 metagenome | ecosystem: Host-associated > Mammals > Digestive system > Large intestine > Fecal... | reverse complement strand
ATTTGGTTGTCATCTGGAGAAAGAGCCGAACCGAATTCAGAGGTTGCGGTGTTCAAAAAATCCGGTACATCGTCGGATGTGTGAAGGAATCTTAAAAATTGAGAATCATGGAGTTACATATGAAGAGGCGTTACAGAGGTGCCATATTGCGACAGAATGCGATGAAGCGCTCAAAGATGATGGCGATAAGAGAAAAACCGCATAAAATAATATTTTTTCAGGTGATGATAGGAATTCTAAGTGGAATTTGCTATAATGATAACAATGATGGCTGAAGTGAGAGAGGAGGGTCAGAAATGGCTGGATTTGTAAAGAATAAAATTGAGTTGGATCGTGATGTGCAAAAAGAACTTTTAGACTGGAAGAGTAACCGCAATGATACTGTTTTACAGGTCGAAGGACCGAGGCAGGTTGGAAAAACTCATGAAGTCAGAAAATTTGCATATAGCCACTATAAACAGGTTGTTTATGTAAATCTTGTTCGAGATGAGTATGGATTTGAAGATCTAATGCTTACGGATCATTTCATGCAGAAATATTGCAGAAATGCAGGAATCGGTGAGTATGTAGATGATGAAAGCACGATCCTGGTAATTGATGAGATTCAGGAAAGAGCAAATGTCTATAATGCAATTCGTGATTTGAGAGAACAACTTGGATGCGACATTATTGTCAGCGGAAGCTATCTTGCAAGAGCCGTAAATTCCAAAGACTTCTTTCTTCCTGCCGGGATTGAATATCTTCAAATGTACCCATTATCATTCAAAGAATTTTGCAGGGCATTGGGAATCGAGAAAGAATTGGAAACGATCAGTTTAAGCTCAAATTCCAGTGAGGAAGAATATAAAAAAATTGAAGATGCTTATCAGGTATATCGAAAAATCGGCGGCTATCCACAAGTCGTAACGACTTTCATAAAAACCAAAAAAGTTGCCGCGTGTAAGAGAATTCTTGCTAATTTGATTCGTACATTTACGGCAGAGTCAAGCCGATTCTTTCCAAATAGCACGGCACTTAGCATTTTTAGAGAAGTGTATAAAGGTGTTTTGGTACAGATCACAGAAGAAAAGAAAGGAACAGGGAAGACATTTCTGGAATTTGTAACGAATTTTGTAAAAGATAACGTAAAGGAGCCAGTGAGTAGAAATGAAGTGCGTGCGGCGGCTTCATGGCTGCTGTATTCTGGGATCATTGGTTACTGCGATCTTTACAATAATGGTGATGTGACTGATGTTGTCAGCAACAGGAGAGCGTATTTTGCTGATCCGGGAATCGCAAACTACATTTCTGATATGATTACGGTTCCGAGAGATGCGATTGAGGGAATGCTGACAGAGACTTTCGCGTATACAGAGTTGAACCGTTTATATCAGGCTGCTCCAGGAGAAAAACGTGTACGAGGTGATAAACCATGTTTTTCCATCTGTGGAGATTATGAACTGGACTTTGTTGTTGTCGATAAAGAGGACACTCGTTATGGACTTGAAGTAAAGACAGGAAATAATCGCGCGAAGTCATTGGAATATTATAAGGACAAAGGTCTGATAGATAAAGGCTTTCGGTGTGCAGTATCATACGGTGGACAGGGAAAACGCTTTGCAACGATACCGATTTATACGATCGGATGCCGATTCCCGTATGAAACAGTATAAAATGGATGACTGAGTGGACGGGAGGACAAGATGCAAATCGATTTAGAAAGAAAAGCATACAGTAAATTGCTTGCATGGAAGAATAAACCGAACCATTCTACGCTTGAAGTATCAGGAGCAAGACAGGTTGGAAAAACTTATCTGGTCAATAAGTTTGCGGACCGGGAATATAAAAGAAAAATTTATGTAAATCTTCTGGAACTCTCCGGAGAATTATTGGTGAGCCATTACAGAGATCTCATTCAGGACATGAAACAGGGAGAACGGTATGAGAATCCTGTGTATGAGCTGATTAAACGATATGACCCTACATTTGTCGATGATTCAGACACGGTGGTGATCATTGATGAGATTCAGGAATCGGCAGATATTTATAACCGGATTCGGGAGTTTACGAGAAATCTGGCGTGCGATTTTATCATCACAGGAAGCTACCTTGGAAGAATCCTGAATGACGATTTTAAATATTCGGCTGGGGATCTGGACGCAATTGATATTCAGACGCTCAGCTTTGAAGAGTTTTTAATGGCATTAGGAAAGGAAAAGCTATACCAGCAGCTGGATTTATATGGAAACAGCAGTGAAAATACGTACCGGGAACTGGAAGAGCTATATCACACATACTGCACGATCGGCGGTTATCCGGCGGTTGTATTGAACTACATGGAGACAGGCAATATCTCACAGTGCCAATTGACTCTTGAGAAGATCGTTCGCCTGTTCGCAAATGAGAGCCGGAGATACTTTAAAGACATCCTGGAATATGATAGCTATGAGAACCTGTTTACGAGTGTCGCAAGACTTCTTGTGAGGGAAAAAAAGGGATTCGAGGAAGACAGTTTCAGTGAAGAACTTCAAAGTCTTGTTGTACGGGAATACTCAAGCAATCTTTCTAAAGCTGCGGTGAACCGGGCAATTGACTGGCTTCACAGCGCAGGGATTATCGGATTTGCCGGAAAACTGACGGGTTGTGATGTTTTATCGTACAAGGCAAAATCAAGAGCGTTCTTCATGGATCTGGGACTTACAACATATTTTCTGACCCAGACAGGGTGCAGCGCAGGGGATATTCAGGGAGTGGTCAACGAAAATTTCGTATATCTTGATCTGAAACGGAGAATTTCATTTCCAAGGGAAATTGCATTGGAGACCCCGGCATTTTCTACATGGGGGAAATATGAGATTGACTTCTTCGTAAAGTCAGTTCATGCAGGACAACACACATATGCTGTTGAGGTTAAGGCTGGAAAAAACAGTGGAAAGACCGCGGAGGAGATCCTGGAGAAGAGAAAAGCAGATTATGTTTTGTATGCAAAGGGAAATACGCATGGTGGAATCCATGGAAATACTTACATGATTCCGATTTATGGGATAGCGAAGTTTCAGTTTAATTAGAGGAAAGTCGGAAATTAAAGCATTTTACAAATTTTGAGAGCAGAAGCTATGTGGATAGCCGCTGCTCTCAAATGTTTATGGAGAAAAAATAATGGGTGAGGTAAGGATCTTTGGCTATGCCAGAGTAAGCAGTGCAGGACAAAATCTTGACAGGCAGATTGATGCACTGAAACAGTATGTCCCGGAAGAAAATATTGTAGTTGACAAGATCAGTGGAAAGTTTTTGGAACGTCCTGGTTATCAGGCATTAAAGGGAGCACTTGGTTTAAGGAGAGGTGACATCTTGTATGTGTCATCATTAGATCGCTTGAGCCGTTCTAAGGCGGATATAAAATCAGAACTGATCTGGTTTAAGGAAAAAGGAATCAGCTTGCGTGTCTTGGATCTGCCGACCACGATGATAGAATATCCAGCAGATCAGGAATGGATCCGGGATATGACAAATAATATTCTGATTGAGGTTCTGGCAAGTATGGCGGAAATTGAGCGTGTTCGAATTAGGCAGCGACAACGAGAAGGAATTGATGCGGCGAAGCGCAGGGGCAAACATTTAGGGCGTCCAGAGAAAGGATTTCCGGAGAACTGGGATTACTATTATACGCAGTATCGAAAAGGAGTTTTTACAAGGAGACATGTGATGGATGAGTTAGAGATTACAGAAGACCGTTTTAAGTATCTAATGAAGAAGCAGAAGACAGGGGAGAAATCTCCGTAATCAGTTATTACCCAAAACAGAGTAATGATAAGACCTTATCACCCCGCTGTTCTCAATCCGGGAGAGCGGGGAAAAAGGTGTACCTTTTGACCTATCCGAAGCAATAAAGTTGTCTATGCGGATGGAAGCGTGATATACTGGAAAAAAGAAGAAAATGGATGTGTATGGTATAAATCATGGCATTTTGTGTGACAGGAGGTACACGATGGGGCGGGATAATAGGAAGAAGGTAAGAGAGGAACAGGTAGAGTTGAAGGATATTCCGATTACTTGGACCCAGAAAGAAATTGTAGAAGCATATGCGAGATATGGTACGACGTTAAGAATAGTGGATCGTAATATCCACTATGAGACATTACGTCGCCCATTTGCTGATATGATGAATGGTAATTTTAAGAAGACGAGGGCATACTTGGATGTGGGAAGTGGGCTAGGGTATTATTTTGTTTCCAAAGACAGATTGGAAAAGTATCTTGAAGCGATAAGTGAAATCTTTAAGAATGATAAGCAGCAGTGTCATGGAGATGAGAAAAAAAAGATTTCCAAAGCTGTTTTGCGGAAAGAATTAAAAAAATATATACAGGAGAAAGGAAGGCAAGTAGCAGAAGCACCATGCGTGGAAGTACAAAAAATGGGACTCTGTAGTTTCCTTGATGTGTGCCGAAACTTTCAGGAAAATAAAGGCGATATAGAACAAAGCAGACAGTATATTGAGGGCATAGGAGAAAATCTAAAAGATATGTTTCTCGTAAACCGTATAATGGATTGGAATAGTACAATGGATATCTTGTTTGAAAATGATTCTGTATCTTCGAATGAGGTGTGTGAAGCGTATAATACTTATACTGATCCAGATTGCCGGACAAAATGGAGAAGGATAATTGAATCCGATGTGAAAGATTACAAAAAGAAAGAGTATATCGATAAGATTCTGAAAAGTATTAAAGCGAATTGTACTCATATCAATGGAATTCGCTTTGGCAATATGATACAAAAAGATCAAGAACTTGTCGGACGTGAAATTCTTAAAGGAGCAGGCATATTACAACATCATATCGATAAGCTGGAATGTTTGCGAAAACTAGAAGTGGGGTTGACTAATGAACAGGAAAAAGATGGAGATTCTCGGAATATGCGTGTAGGGAATAGCTATATGAAAGAGGGAATCCTTCAGGAAGAATGGGAGATAATGTGTAAGCTGTATGTAATGAAATCCCAGAGTGTTGATTCCAAAGATATTGATAGGTCTGAAGTTTTACTCTCTTATAGGAACCAGAGAGAGCTGCATCAGGCAATGGATCAGATAATGACATATTTTGAGGAAAACTTTGAAACTTTTATTAAATTAGAGGAGAATGGAGATAAATTTGAGATATGGGATGATAAGCATGACACATTAAACGAAGCAAAAAAGGCATATCGACAAATACTTGATGATTGTCGTAAGAATATTTTTGATTGGTTGGATCAGCTTTGCTACGTAATGAAACGAGTTATAATGTTCAGAGAGTTCGAAAAAGAGTTAGATGGGGAGTCCAAAAGAAGCAGGAGAGGAGAGAAAGTAGATGCCAAAACTCAGTGGGAGGAGTGGGAAAAACTGTATGATAGCCGAGGTACGGGGGATGAAAATAGATTAGGATTAAATTCTGATTATATGTGAAGCCGTTTATAAAAGACGTTAGGAGTTTACCTGACGTCTTTTTCTTTGATTTCGGACCTGCTTTGTGCTTTTCTCTAAAATTTCGTTTTATTTTGATGCGAAATCGGTATATGAATTTTGAAAAGGCCAGCAAATATGCGGAGATAGAGGAGTCGTATGTTAATTTATAAAGCGGACTTGCAACCTATAGTTTGTCTTGCATTAAGTATATAATCTTATATATCAAAGGCGCCGGAGAGATGAACGAATGGTATCTTGTAGCAGATATCGAGCATTCATAAAGAATATAAAACAGAAATGAAGGAGAATCAAACCAGATGGAAGAAATGATTAAGACAGGGAAGATGCAGACAGGTACAGACTTCACATTGGAATTCATAAACTACGAGTCTGAAAACACCTTCGATGTGAAGGAAAACACGTTTAAGGAGAATCGGATATACCATGTAAAAGTTATTTGTAATGATGGTAGAACGGCGAAGATCAGTGTAACCATGCCGGAAATTCATAAAGGAAAGTGGTTAGATAAAATTCCGTTTATTGTCCGATATAAGAGTAAGAAAGCCATGAAAGAGATGTTGGAAGAATGTATTGGAAAGGGTGAGCTGAGTCAGGAACCATGCACAGTTAAATTCGATAAGATAGGTTGGCAGACTCATCCGAAGTATGGTGCAATGTTCCTGTTTTCGAACGGAGCAATGACTGAACATGGATTTCGAAAGGATATTTGCTCTACAATCACAAGATATGACTATATCCATGAGAAGTGTTTGGAAGGTGAGGAAAAGAATAATCAGGTGGAGTTTATTAATAACGTTATTTGGGGAGATCAGACAGAAATCATATGGATTCATACGGTGATGAGCATAATAAGGCAGCCACTTAGACAGCATGGAATTGATCTTGGAATTGCTCTGCTGATCTATGGGAAACCGGCATCTGGAAAAACGGAACTGATGAAGAATCTCACGAATGTTCTGGGAACGCCCCAATCTGAGCTACCAAAACGCCTACTTCAGACTGGAATGAGTACAAGGGAATTGCTGACCTGTCAAGCCGAGTCAAAAGGAATTCCGGTTATGTTAGATGATGTAAAGAAGGAACGAGACCAGACGAGCCGGGAGCATTCAGAGGTTGTCACCGATGTGATGATTCGAAGTAATTATGAGGGAAAGCTTACAAAGACATATCGGCAGTCAGACATTGATGTGGCAACCAACCTGGTGATTACAAGTGAACATATAAGACCTGGCAGATCGCAGATGGGGAGAATGCTTTGGTTGAATGTAAATGATTATTTGAAGGATAGCAGACATTCTAAGAAGCTGCGAAATATACAGAATCATCCAGAATATGCGGGCAGCTTTTACGGTGGTTTCATCAAATGGTTTGCCAGTAAGTTAAACCAGCCAGGTGTAGTTGCTTCATGGAGAAAAAAGTATCTCGAAATGCAGGAAGAAAATCGCACGTATTTAGCGTTTGAGGATGGAACGCGTATCCAGACGGATGCTAATTATCTTGAATTTACATATTCAATCATCATGCAGTATCTGGAGGATGAGTTCACTTTGGATGAGACTGATCGGATATATTTAGAGAATAGTGTCAAATATAATATTAAGTGCGTGATTTATCAAACGGCAGAGCAGATGGGGGGAATGCGTAGTATCTACATGAGAATCTGGGAAGAGATTATTAAGAATTCAAAGATTCGTGAAGCAGAATACCGAATGATACCAGAATATCAAAGAAATCGGTATGGATTGGTATGGGATCAAAGAGAATTTTGTTTATGGTTAGGAGATGAATTCTTATACATTTCGGATATAGATAAGGCAGGGACAAATAAGGAATCCTTTGAAAATGCACATCCGAGAAGCATTCTAGTAATTGATGAAGGGGTGTTGGAAGACAAATTTAAACAGGCAAAGAAAATAATTATGCAGAATGTTGAGATATCAAAAGAGGTCTATGATCAGCTTTCATGGGAAAAACTGGCAAATTATGGGATCATGCTGTTCACATCGGAAAGATCCGGGGGGTATGAAAGAAGGCGTTATAGGAAGTGTTATCCCCGCATAGTAGCAACTAATGAAACTTGTTATAGTGAGTATAGGCATAGAGAATATACTCATGTAAACCTTGAATATTCAGAGGTATATGCACTTTCATTTAATATAAACAGTATTAGTCTAGATCTGCTTGAAGAAAGGACCCGACCATCATCCGAATTGAAAGGTAGTCTTGATGATGAGGCTGAAAAGTGTATTCAGACTGGGATTAGGCGATTTATATCAGGGAGACAGATCTGCCAAAGAGGATAGGTTAATAGGATCAGCTGATCCTATTGCGAAGACATTCTCCTGAATAACAGAGGCAGAAAATGGAAAAAATAAATAAAAACGAAGGTGGTGATTGAAGATGAGAGATGAGAATAGGTACGCATCGGCGGATCAGTTAGTCGATATTCGTGATGTGAAGATCGATAGTTCTCTGCCGACAGAGGAAAGAATCAAATCCTTTGTTGAGCAGATCAGGGACCCGTATCAGTTTAAAATAGGAAGCACTGTTGTTCATGTCGCATTTGCGAATACACAGAATACACTTACGGATAACTTTATTAACATGGTAGCATCCATGTAGGTCTGCTTAAGATAAGATGTGAAAATGCGAAGCATGAGCACAAATACAGGAATAAATTGGCAGTGAAAAAATGCGGAGACAAACTGGAGTTATGCTGTAGACTGTGGTAGCATAGTCTTGGACAAAATCAGCGGGACTCCAGTTTGTTTTGATTTCTGGTAAAAATCAAAAGGAGTGGAGCATTATGCAAAAAACATTAGATAATCAGTACCTTGCGGCTATCTATCTGCGACTTTCAAAAGAAGATGATGATCGTGTAAAAGAAGGAGGAAAAACTGAAAGTAACAGTATTGCAAATCAGCGCAGCTTAATTAAAGAGTTTTTGAAAAAGCATCCAGAGATAACATTTGTGCGAGAATTTTGTGATGATGGATTTACTGGTACGGATTTTAACAGACCGGCTTTTAATGATATGATGGAGAGTATCAAGCGGGGAGAAATCAACTGCATCATTGTAAAGGATTTCAGCCGTTTCGGACGAGAGTACATTGAAAGCGGTAACTACTTACAAAAGATCTTTCCCCGTTTGGGAATTAGGTTTATCGCAATTACTGATAATTACGATTCTGCCAACAAGGATCAGGCAGGGAATGACATTGTTGTTCCAATTAAGAACTTTATTAACGATTCCTATTCAAGAGACATATCGGTTAAAGTGCGTTCTAATCTGGAGATTAAACGAAAAAATGGTGAGTTTGTTGGCTCTCATGTGGTATATGGATACCAGCGTTCTGAGGAAGATAAGCATAAGCTGGAGATCGACAAGAGAGCAGCCGCAGTAATTCAGAGAATTTTCCAGATGAAAGTGGACGGAAGCAGTCCAGAACAGATTGCAAAACGCTTAAATGAAGAAGGGGTGCTGTCTCCACTGGAATATAAGCGGTACTGTGATATAAAATTGGAAACCAGCTTTAAGCAGCAGGTAAAATCGGAATGGAGTCATGTAACAGTCTATCGGATTTTACAGAATGAAATGTATACAGGAACCCTGGTACAGGGCAAGTCCTATTCTGTAAACTATAAGGTCAAAACTCGTAAGCTTAAAGATAAGAAAGAATGGACACGAACGGAAAATGCACATGAAGCAATCATTCCTCCGGGAACATTTGATCTCGTGCAAAAATTATTGCGCGAAGATACACGAAGTACGATGGGAGATGAAAAGGTTGCTCTCTTTTCAGGTAAAATATTTTGCGCAGAGTGTCATAACACGATGGCCAGAAAGAGATCGGTCATTTCTGGCAAAGAGTACATTTATTATGTTTGTAAGGATTCAAACTGTAAGCTGCGGGTTAAAGAGCAGCCAGTTTACGATGCTGTATCAGCTGTGATCCAGTCGCAGGTTGCAATGGCATTGGATATGGAACGGGCATTGAAACAGTTGGATGATGTGTCGTGGGAACGACGGGAGTTGGAACGAATTGCGTCTGGAATTTCTCGTCAGGAGGAAGTGATTGCTCATAATAACCAGCTAAAATCGGCACTTTATGAAGATTTCAAAAGTGAGATGATTTCCCTTGAAGAGTATCGGATATTTAAGGCGGAGTTTGATAAGAATATCAGCGAAGCAAAAGGGGCAATAGCGCACTTGATCGCTAATCGTAATCAGGTAAAGAATGGCTTAACGGATCAGCAAAGCTGGCTGTCACAGTTCCATCAATATAGAAATATTCAAGAACTGACACGCCGGGTGGTTGTTTATTTTATCGATAAGATTGAAATAACTACAGAGAAGGAAGTTTTGGTAACTCTCAACTATGCGGATCAGTTTAAATCAATCGAAGAGTTTCTGGATGATTACCATATCACACCGAAGGAGGTGGGATAAATGGCACGAGTATCGCGTAAGCAACGAGTCGAAGAGAATCTGCACATTGGATCTTACGATGTAGATCTGAATGAGATGACGGTTTATAAGACTGCTATTTATGCCAGACTTTCCAGAGAGGATAATTTGAGTGATTCAGACTCCATTGATAACCAGATTGCATTTCTTCAAGATTACATGAAAGAACATCCTTATCTTCACTATGTTAAAACTTATACCGATAACGGATATACAGGAACGGACTTTGAGCGTCCCGGTTGGCAGAGCTTGATGGAAGATATTAAAGATGGAAAGATCAATTGTATTCTTGTAAAAGACCTATCCCGATTAGGGCGAAATTATGTTGAGACAGGCAGGTTCATTGAAAAAATCTGCCCATTCCTTGGCATCAGGTTGATATCGGCAATTGAGAACTTTGATACAGAGACAGCAGAATCATCAGAGCAGTTATCAGCAGCATTGTTAAATATTATTAACGATAGCTATGCTAGAGATATCTCCCGTAAGGTCTCTACTGCGTTATGGAATAAAATGGAACATGGAGATTACATTGGAAGTTGGGAAAAGTATGGATACTTCAAATCGCCTGATAATAAGAATCTGCTGATTGTAAATCCAGAGACCGCTTCTGTGGTACGCATGATCTATGAATGGAGAAGTGAAGGAGTGAGCTATATGGGGATCAATAAGAAGCTCAACGATCTTGGAATTCCTTCGCCGGGGCAGTATAAGGCTGATCGTGGAATTGTAACAAATAATAATCAGAAGGAAAGAAAAATTCTTTGGAATAAACATATTATTGCAGATATATTGAAAGATATCACTTACCTGGGACATTTGGCACAGCGGAAATCGACACAATGCCTGTATGCTGGACTTCCGTTCGGGCGTGTAGAGGAAAGCGAATGGATTGTGGTTAAGAATACCCATGAGCCAATTATAGATCAAAATTTATTTGATAAGGTACAGAAAGTTAATCAGGCGGCAGCGCAAAAAGCTAAAGCCGATTATGGAAAGTACGATTATTTGCCAAAGGCAGTGAATCTTTATGGAAAAAAGTTTACCTGTGCGGACTGTGGTGCTGTGATGAAACTGGTTCGTTCGATCAGCACCAAGCGAGACAAGGCTTACTTCACATTCAAATGCCCGACGTACGAAGAACACGGTGACAGAGGATGCCATGCAAAGCGGATCCGGAAAGCGGATTTAGATGCAGTTGCTTTGGAAAGCATTAAGATACAACTGGCATTATTTGTCGATATGGATGCAACACTTAAACAACTGATAAAAACTAAGGAGGCGAAGTTTTCTGGTAATGGTCAGGCTAAAGAACTTCGCAGCCTGAAAGCAACGCTGGCCCAGAAAAAGACATTGTTCAGTGGACTGTATCAAGATTATCGAGAAGGAATCCTAACACAAGATGATTATGTAAGTAACCGGGAAATTCTTATGAATGATATTGCCAAATTAGAAGGGCAGATATCAAAACTAAATGTAGAGAGAATGGAAAATACCAGGCAGTCACAGGCCGAAAAAGAGATGGCATCTCTGGTAAAGAAGTATTCTAAAGCAACAGAGATGACACAAGAGCTAGTGAATGCCATGGTTGAATCTATGCAGTTACATGGAGATAACTCGGTCAGTATTACATTTCGATATATGGATGAATTTAAGGCTATTATGGAGTCTATTGAAGAACTGCGGAGGGAAGTGGCATAGACTGATGAAGAGTATAGCAGTATATCTTCGACTTTCCCAGGAAGATATAGATAAGCGAACAAATCAGGCAAAGGATGACAGCAATAGTATTGTGGCACAAAGGCAGATAATAGCACGATATCTGGATAATGACCCATTCCTTGCAGCAATTCCCCGCATCGAATTCTGCGATGATGGATTTACTGGTACAAACTTTTCACGACCAGACTTTCAACGAATGCTCGAAATGATTCGAGAGAGAAAGATCAGTACGGTAGTAGTAAAGGATCTCTCTCGTTTTGGACGAAATTATTTGGAAATTGGTGATTATTTGGAGCATGTATTTCCATTTCTGGGAATTCGTATGATTGCTATCAACGATCACTATGATAGTAATAATCACATTGGAACAACACCAGGTATGGATGTTACATTTCAGAATTTAATCTATGACTATTATAGCAAAGACCTTTCAAAGAAGGTTAAGGTGGGTATGAGAGTGAAACAGCAACAGGGAGGCTATGTTTCCTGCTGTCCGTACGGATATAAGGTCAAGGAAAAGCATAAAATGATGATTGATCCAGAAACAGCGCCGATTGTTCGTAGAATCTTTCTTGACATAATTGCTGGTAAATCTACCAGCCAGATTGCCAGAGAACTAAATGAGGAACAGGTTTTGACACCTTTGGCGTATAAGAGTATTCGGCGGAAATCCTCTAATAATTGTAAACCGATGTGGACACATCAGGGAATTATTGAGATCATCCATAATCCTAAATATACTGGATGCATGGTAAATCACACGAGAGAGAGCATGAAGATTCGCGATAAATCCAGTAGACGTGTGCCGCCTGAGGAATGGTATATTCATGAAAATGCGCACGAAGCGATTGTAAGTAAGACAGAGTTTGCGGCGGCAGGAAATGCTTTGAGGCAAGTACGATCTCATGAAAGAAAGGAAAACAAGGAACGATTTCCTATCTATTGTGCGCATTGTGGTCGAAAGCTACAACGGACATGGGGAATAAATGAACATTTCTACTGTATAACACCATACTGGTCGGAGCGGGAAAAAGTTTGTAAATCTGTCCGATGGGACAGAACAAAACTTGAATCCGTTCTCCTGGAGTCGCTAAAAGCACAGCTCTCGGTGATGAAAATTGAGGCCAACACGAGGAAGAAGGCTATTGCCAAAGACAGTACACGACTTAGTTTGCAATTAAAATCGTTGAATGCAGAACTCAAACGAACTGATGAGCAGGGGTTGCAGAGCTATATGGATTTTAAAGCAGGAACACTTACCCGTGAAGAATTCCTTGCAAGTAGGCTGAACAGAGAAGAACGAAAGGCGGAATTAAAGGCGAGCATTGCTACTACGGAAGCAGATTATGAAGCATGTATTCGTGCAGAGCAGGAGCAAGAAAAAGAACAGAAGACTACTTCAAAAGT
>Ga0129313_1001728_pt1 | contig 13060 bp, 10 predicted proteins | sample O1105metagenome_FD_94436 | JGI IMG/M metagenome (GOLD analysis project Ga0129313, IMG submission 94436) | Orangutan group fecal microbial communities from fecal samples from Wisconsin, USA - O1105 metagenome | ecosystem: Host-associated > Mammals > Digestive system > Large intestine > Fecal... | reverse complement strand
TTTTTAAGGCTCATGTAAACACTTACCCAAAAGTTTTTTTAGCATAATACAAAAAAGGATATTCAAAAGGCTATAAATTTAATTTATAATATTTTTGAGGTGGTAAGAATGAAGGTATTAGTTGTAAGCGATTCGCATATGTATAACGATATATTGGCAGATATCACAAAAAGATGGAAAAACAAGGTTGATTTATTGGTACATTGTGGTGATTCATCACTTCTTCCAGATGATGATTTACTTAAGGATTTTGACATAGTTGTACATGGAAATCATGATGAAGAGGTCTTTCCTCATTATGTAGCCTATAAAGATATATTTGTAACGCATGGTAACGATTATCACGTTTATAGCGGTTATGACGAATTGATAGAAGCATGTAAAGAGAATAATTGTCATATATGCTTTCATGGTCATACCCATGTGCCTACTATTCAGGTACATGAGGATATTACTTTTGTAAATCCAGGTAGTGCAATGATCAATCGTGGAAGCTATGGCTATGGGACTTATGCGGTTGTTGAGACAGAACCATTTAATGTCATCTACTATGATAATCTAGATCATCATATATGTAATCAGGAAGTACTTGAAGAAGGTATGGCATTACTTGAAGAATTCAAGAAGATTGTAAAGAATATGAAATAAAGGGAGATAGCGCACTATCTCCCTTTTAGAAACTATTTTTCTTCTAATCTTTTTCTCTTATACTCAATGATGAACATGACTTCCTTAAGATCTTCATCTGGTAACTCAGATAATAATCTTGCAATATTCGCAATATTATAGTAGTCATATTTCTTACCACTCATGATTTCTTCAACACTACGTCCATATAAGCGTGAAAGAACTTTTAATTCTCCAACTGTTACATCTCTTTTACCATTTTCTATATCTGAAATTGCAGAATGAGGTACATTAAGATGCGCAGCTACCTCTTTTTGTGTAAGATTCTTAAAAGTTCTATATGTTTTTAGACGTTTAGCGAGATCCATATCTAATGCCATAAAAATTACCTCCCCATTTCTATCTGTGGTTTATTATAACACAAAAAAATAATGGTGGCAATTTAGGAATTATAAAAAATATAGTTTTTATCTAAAATGTTATTTGAAATATCCTACTACATAAGACTGTTTTAAATCACTTTTTTTCCCTTTAGAAGTACGTTTTTTGATGTCTTCTAAAACGGTTACAGTCTCTTTTTCTGTTTCTGTAGTGATCATAATAAAATATGAAATATTCATAGATTGATGATTTTCAACATAGATTGGCTCATTATGAAGAATATGATTGCGACATGATGAGTCTGTGAAGATATCAAAAGATATACCCTTTCTATCTACAATCTTATAGCTATGCTTTTTACACATACCACAATGCGGTACTTTCTTATGGAAATAAGACTGTGAAATCACACAATGCTCACTGATCATATTCTCTGTTTTGCCATAAATAGGTAAAATAAGTTCAGCATTATAATCCTTCATCTGTCTAATCTGTTTTCTGGTGCATTCGAATGATGCAATAACAGGTTCTTTAAATGCATAAGCATCATAATGGTTATAAATATTAAATCCCTGACCAATAATAAGAGGATGATCTTTTAATAATCTATAACAGCCAAAGTCATTGACAATGAGGGCATTGAATTCTTCCAATAAAGGATTATGAATGACTTCATCTATATCTTTATCATGCATAATACGAGGCAGATAAAGATTAGGTACTTTACCATACTCATTAAAACAATCCAATGCTTCTTTTAAATGTTCATCATAGTAATAATAAACATGATCATAATACTTGAGGGCAATCTCTAATTGTTTTACATTAGAAACTACTACATGATATTCTGATACAACTTGTGGAATCACTTTAAGAGGCTGAATTTCCTTTATAGGAGCCTTATGTAGCTTCTTGAAGGCAAATAATTCATCTAGCTTAGAAAGTGCATCACGGCGCATATTATTGATAATAGTAATAGGAATAAATAATGCGCCATCCAAAGAAACATCAATAGAATTTGCATCATACACAGTATGTCCTAGCTTATTTAAATGATCAGTGATATTTTCTTTAGTCGCTGCACGTTTAGAGGCTGCTTCAATGATTTGTTCACTTACAACAGATACTTCTTCTCCATCACACTTTACAATAAGAGTACATGGCTTATTAAGAGATGCTTTAAAACACATATCAATCATGCGGTATTTCTTCTCTTCCTGATATGTCTTCTGCATGCGGTTAATCGTATCTACGCTGATTGTCTTATTGACAGTACCACCCTTTACTACATCATCAAACTCAATCTGGACATTCATTCCTGCTTCTGCCTTATTGATGAGTTTATTCTGATAATAGATCTTATTGACAGGTCTTCCCTTATCTATTTCAGTGAAGACAATAGAATCACCCTGTGTTAAATCATTTTTTAAGGCAATAGAGACACGTTTACTACGATAGTCATATCCCTTTACATAACCTAGAAAAACACCTTGATTCCCTGAAAAAGTCTCATCTACAATCTTACTATCATGAAATGGATAACCAGATGTATAATGACGATTAAACATCTGTTTCATATCATTGAAGTTCTCTTTTGTATAATTAGGTGTTCCCTCATAGTAATGTTTAATTGCTTTAGAATACACCTGGGTAACTGCAGCCACATATTCAGGACGCTTCATACGCCCTTCTATTTTTAAAGAAGCCACACCTGCTTCAATATATTCATTAATATGATCTGATGTATATAAATCCATAGTAGACATCAAATAGCTTGTATCAATAATCTGTCCATCTTCTTCTAAACTATAAGGTAAACGACATGGCTGGGCACAGGCTCCTCTATTACCACTTCTTCTACCAATCATACTAGACATCAAGCATTGTCCAGAATAGCCTACACATAAGGCTCCATGCGCAAATACTTCAATCTCTAGATTTGTATGAGAACAGATATATTTGATTTCATCAATTGTATTTTCTCTTGCGAGAACGACTCTCTTAACGCCTAATTCTTCAAAATAACGTAATGCTTCTAATGACATCACACTCATCTGGGTAGAAGTATGAAGTTCCATATCAGGATATCTTTCATGTACAAGCTTTAATAAGCCGATATCCTGGATAAGTAATGCATCAATCTGTAAGTTATATAAGTTATCAATTAATGATAAAACATCTTTCATTTCATCATCTTGATATAATGTATTAACAGTCACAAATATTCTAACATTTCTTAAATGTGCATATTGTACAGCCTGGTCAAGTTCTTCTAAGTTGAAATTCTTTGCAAAGGCACGTGCTGAAAAGGCAGTTGTTCCAAGATAAATCGCATTAGCGCCATTCGCAATAGCGCCCTGCAGAGACTCAAAATCACCTGCAGGGGCTAATAATTCAATTCTATTCATTTATACGAGCTTCTGAGCTAGATCATAGCACATACGTGCTGATGACTTTGCAGCTTCCTTAAGATACTGATCAAACTGGATAGAACTGCTGCCTTTATCAAAAATATCACTTAATCCACGTGCAATAATAAAAGGTTTATTAAAGACTGTACATACCTGTGCTACTGTAGCAGCCTCCATTTCAGCACATAATGCATCTGGGAAATGTTCTTTGATTGCATCTACCTGATCTTTTCTTGCAACGAACTGGTCACCAGATACAATAAGACCACTGTATACTGTTAAACCATTATGTTCAAAGATTTCCTTTGCATATGATACAAGAGCAGGATCTGCTTCATAGTAAAGAGGCATATCAGGAATCTGTCCATATGGACGTCCAAAAGCAGTGACATCGACATCGTGATGAACAACCTTTTCACTGATGATGACATCTCCGACATTTTCTTTTAAATCAAGTCCACCGGCAGAACCAACATTGATTACATGATCAATATCAAAGTTCTTTAATAAAAGAGTGGCTGAAATAGCTGCATTGACTTTACCAATACCACCCTGTACGACAACAACTTCTTTTTTTCCTAAGAAGCCTTCATAAAAATGATAATTACATTCCTGGTATTCTTTTTCAACTTTCATCAACGCAAGAATTTCATTCACTTCTTCTTCCATTGCACCAATAATACCTAACATGTTAATCCCTCACTTTCTTTACTACAAATATAATACGTTCACACTCTTCCTGATATTCACCAAAATCACTATAATAAGCAATAGACTTAAAGCCTGCTTTTTTAAGCATCTTGACATATTCTTCAACAGGAAGTGTTTTTTGATGATGTGTTTCATCAACATGATGACCGTCTTCATCAATAATAATATGATGTGTAATACCACCCTTGTGGTCACTTTCTACATCCCATGAGAAGAAGAAATCTTCTTCTTCATTCTTTTCATGATAATCATCTAAGATCACATTGCATTTATAGAGGCTGTTGACATCAAAGATGAATGTCCCATTGTATTTCAAACCTTCATAAACATTATTGAAGACATCCTGTACCTTTTTCTTACTTAAAACATAATTGATTGCATCTGTTAAACAAAGAATAGTATCAACAGGCTGTGAGAGTGCAAAATCACACATATCAATTGTTTCAGTTAAAAGTTCAACACCTTCATCCTTTGCTTTTAAAGCTGTAATGTTGACCATATCTTCAGATAAATCAGTTGCTAGAACCTGATGCCCTTCTTTTGCAAGTTCAATAGCAGTAAGTCCTGTGCCGCATCCAAGTTCTAATACTGTTTTAAGGTTGGCATGTTCATGAATGAATTTCAAATAATCTGAATAGAAGTCTGGGTCCATTAAAGAATCATAATAATAAGAAAACTCTTTATAGGCAGCCATTATGCAAGATACTCCTTGATATCAATAGTAGGCATATCACTCCATAATTTTTCTAAGTTATATTCTTTACGTGCTTCTTCAGAGAAGATATGACAGATCACATCTCCTGCATCGATAAGGATCCATTCCGCATTGCCACGGCCTTCTATGCTTTTGATTTCAAAACCATTCATTTCACACTGGTCAACCACATTATCCTGAATCGCATTTAATAAACGTTTATTAGATGCAGTACATAAAATAAATGTATCATATAAAGGAGATGCGTTCTCCATGTTGATTGCCACAATATCCTGGGCTAATTTATCGTCCATTGCTTTCACAATACATTCTACTTTAGTCATTATTAACTCCTTTTACATATTTATCATAGACTTCAAAGAAACATGGGTCGATTGGACGATGCTTCTTTGTTGAAAATTCATAAAAATCAGTCAGACAGTTTCTAAATCCTGCTTCAATGTCATGCTTACATAAAGTGATCTGTTCTGATGAATCATACCCTCTTAAAGGATCTAGCTTATCAGCACAATATAAGCACATACCAAGAAGACTCATAGATGTAGAGGCTGTTGTATGATCTTCGATTGCTTTTAAAATTTCTTCATCGCTTATTAGAAACTCATTCTCACATACATAACGTGAGAGCCATTGGTGCCAGATAGGTTCAGGCTGATCTAAATGAGAAGCATAATATTTCTTCATCAGCTTTTTAGCCTGATCATGAGGCATTTCTTTTGCGACATCATGCATCATACCAGCAATATAGCCACTAAGAGGATCAATGCCATTGCTTTCACAGAAATCTCTTGTTAAAGAAGCCACACTGAGCGTATGCTTATAGCGTTTTTCTTTCATTCTATTTCTGATCATAGTATCAAGATAAAGACCATTTTTAGAAATATATCTGAGTACATCTTTATCGAGCATATCTAATGTTCCTTCTTTAATTTCAGTACTAGACGCTGTGATTTCTACGTTATCCATCTTAATAAAGTGATATGTCTCTAAATTAGGATGAGTTGTAGGATAACCACCTCTATTAAACGCAACAAGCTGGACTAATTCTGAAATTTCTTTCGCATTTTTCCATTTTTCAAAAGCCATTGCCTGATCCATACCCATTAAATAATACAATGTATCATTAGGGTACATTTCTTTTAATGCATGCATTGTATCAATTGTATAATTCTTCTCATTGCTTGTTGAATCAAGTTCAATCGTACATACTTTCATTTTTGGGTCCTGGTGAATCGCAATCTCTATCATTTCTTTACGACTTGCGCCAGGGGCATTCTGATTATCCTTCCAAGGGTTATTTTTAGTAGGAATGAAGTAAAATGAATCAAGAGAAAGCGAAGTGATCGCTTCGCTTGCAATCTCTATATGCCCTTTATGGATAGGATCAAAACTACCACCAAGTAAACCAATCTTCATTAGACTTTATAAATTCCTTTTTCACTTGATTTAAAGAAGATGATTGTATGTCCAATAATATGGACAACATCTGCTTTAGTACCCATTGAGATTTCTAAAGCCACTTCATTCACTGTTTCAGGGCATGTATCTAATAACTTAACTTTAATAAGTTCTTTTGCTTTTAAGGCATCATTGATGCTGTTGATCTGTTTTTCGCCTACACCATCTTTACCAACCTGAAAGATTGGCTTTAAGCTATGTGCTTCACTTCTTAAAAATTTCTTCTGTTTACTATTTAACATTCATTTATCCTCTAAATTAAACTTTCTCTCATAAATACATCAATACCTTCAGGTACATAAACTTTAATCTTACCCTTAGGTGCATGAATACATACAAATCCTAAACCAGAAATCACAATATCACGCTTTTCTTCTGGTAAAGTGAATTCATAAGCCTTCATTTCCTTCATAGATGAAGCAGGTCCATAAACCTGTAACTGCTTATGTCTATTAAATAATTCATCTGCTTTTTCAGTCTTTGTACGATGAATCTGCATATTTCTAGAGAAGTAGCAGATGAAGTTTCCTTTATTTCCTTTTGTATAATCTATTCTCGCAAATCCACTGAAGAAGATTGACTGATCAGAATTTAACTGGAATGACATAGGTCTTACTTCACCCTGAGGCATAATATAAGCTAAATCCTTTTCATCCACAACGGATGTGTATTGATGTTCATTCAAGATACCTGGAGTATCATATAAAGATGAATGATCATCAAGAGGAATCTTGATCAAGTCAAGTGTTGTACCAGGGAATTCACTTGTAGTAATAAGATTAGTTGAATCTGAATAGTTCTTCAACATACGGTTGATAAATGTAGACTTACCAACATTTGTGATACCTACGACATAGACATCACGGCCATGACGGTATTCATCAATTTTATCGAAGATTTCATCAAAGTTCATATTCTTCTTACCGCTTGTCACAACAACATCAAGAGGCTTGATTCCATATTCCTTGAACTGTCTTCTTACCCATGTATTAAGGCGATGTTCCTTTAAAGATTTAGGTAAGATATCTCTCTTATTTGCAAGTACAAGTACATCATTATATCCAATATGACGCATAAGACCAGGTACAAGTGAACCATTAAAGTCAAATAAGTCAACGATATACACAACTAAACAATCTTTTTCTCCTACTGTCTGTAAAACACGTAAGAAATCATCTTTACTTAAATGAGATTCCATCTTCTGATGGTAATGCATTAATTTATAACATCTCTGACAAAGAATCTTTTCCTTGCTTAAAGCAGATTCTGGCACATAGCCAGGCTTTTTAGTATCAGCGCTTTGAATGATGGCGCCACATCCATAACATCTTATTTCTGTCATATATACCTTCCTTTTCTTAGGTCATTTTACACTATTTTTATTCAATTACATAGAGGTAGGAAGGATATTTCCTACTTTTCATCGAGATAATCATCCATTGAAATAAATTCAAACTCAGTATCAGGATCCCCTTCCATCTCATCAAAGAGATTTGGGTCTTTAATTGTGAGATCTACTTTATTTTCTTCTAACTTCTTTTTTTCATGTTCTTTAATAATCATAGAACGTGTGAGATGGACATCATCAATAAAATCAAATGGGCATTGTTTTAACGTATTGGCCTTTGCGCTTAATGCTCCAAAGCTAATATCCTTAGAGACAAGCTTCATTGTTTCTGTACCACTCTTAATAGTGAATTCATCCTGTGGATTGCAGATGAATCCAGTAAAGATCTTAGTTGGTTTTGTCTTTAATGATTTAAATAATAATGTTCCCTTAGTTGCACGATGACATGCTGGGATATCACTGATATGAATACGTTTAAAATGGGCAGGATTTAAAACAAGTAATAAAGAAGAAACAACTGAAGGATCAAATACACTCATAAAGGCAACTTCATCATCACGCATATTGATTCCTTTGACACCACCTGCTTTTACACCTAATACAGATATTTCATCTTCACTATATAAAGTACCGTAACCTGCTTTAGTGACAGTAATGATACCCTTTGACCCATCACTTATATCCACACTGACAAGTTCATCATTGTCTTTTAAGTTCATACACTTTAATGGCTTAGAGAAACGGCTGACATTAAAGTCCTTAATACTTACACGTTTAATCTGTCCGTTCTTACTTGATAAGACAACATACTGGTCTAAATCGAATGATTTTACAAGAATACTACCAATAATCTTTTCATCATTGCCTAATTTAATCAAATAACTTAAATGTTTACCGAGATCTTTCCACTTGAAGTCTTCTAGCTTATAAACAGGCACAAAACAATAGTTTCCTTTATTTGTGAATGAAAGAATGACATCTAATGTATTGGCTTCAAATAAGTCAACAAGCATATCTGTATCTTTCTTACCAAATGTATTCTCATCGGATGCTTTATATGAACGTGTAGAAATCTTCTTGAAATAGCCATCGCGTGTAATAGAGACATAAACATCTTCAGAAATGATCATTGCCTGCTGATTCACAGATGTATCCATGATTTCATCTTTAATTTCAGTGAGACGAGGTGTTGGATATTTCTTCTTAACCCCTTTTAACTCATCAATAATGACTTTTCTTAATACTTTTTCACTATTTAAAATCGCATTTAAACTTTCAATGAGAGCCTGTAATTCTTTCTGTTCATTTTCTAAAGATACAATATCCGTATTTGTTAAACGGTAGAGCTGTAATGTAACGATTGCTTCTGCCTGTCTTTCAGTAAAGCCAAATGCATTCATTAAATTCACTTTTGCATCTGCCTTATCCTTAGATGCTCTAATTGTCTTGACTACTTCGTCAAGAATAGAAATAGCTTTAATAAGCCCTTCTACAATATGTTCACGTTCCTGTGCTTTATTGAGATCAAAAATAGAACGTTTAGTCACGACTTCACATTCATGCTTGATATAGCCATCAAGAATATCTTCAATACCCATGAGTACTGGTCGCTTGTCCTTGATTGCAGTCATATTATAGTTATAGTTCTTCTGTAAATCTGTATTCTTAAAGAAGTAATTCAATGTATTTTTTGCATCTACATCTTTCTTTAAATCAACCGCAATACATAATCCATTACGGTCAGATTCATCTCTGACTTCAATGATTCCATCAATATCACGATTAAACTGTATCTCAGCCATCTTTCTTACAAGTTCAGCCTTATTGACTTCATAAGGAATTTCTGTGATAAGAATCTGATTGATGTTTTTCTGTTCTACAATTTTATAGCGTGAGCGAACAACAACCTTACCACGACCTGTTCTTAAAGCAGTCGCAATATCACTGGCTCCTTCTACTATCGCTCCTGTAGGGAAATCAGGCCCTTTTATAAATTGATGAAGTTCATCAAATGAACAATGAGGATGCTTGATTCGATAAATAGTGGCATCAATGACTTCCTCTAAGTTATGAGGAGGAATATCAGTGGCATAACCGGCTGAAATACCTGTAGCCCCATTGACTAATAGGTTTGGGTACTTTGCAGGAAATACAGTTGGTTCATATTCTGTATCATCGAAGTTAAGTGCCATTGGCACTGTTTCTTTATCAATATCTTTAATAAGATCAAGCGCAATAGGGGCTAAACGTGCTTCAGTATAACGCATGGCAGCAGCAGGGTCATTATCAATAGACCCGTTATTACCCTGCATATCGACTAAAGGCATACGCATCTTCCAGTCCTGAGATAAACGGACCATTGCTTCATAAACAGAAGAATCTCCATGAGGATGATAATTACCAATAACTGTACCGACAGTCTTAGCTGACTTACGATATGGCTTATTAGGAAGATTGCCTTCCTTCCACATAGCATAGAGTATTCTTCTTTGTACTGGTTTTAATCCATCTCTTACATCAGGTAATGCACGATCCTGGATAATATATTTAGAATAACGTCCAAAGCGGTCACCCATGATGTCTTCTAAGGACATAATAATATTTTTTTCTGTCATGTTTGATCACCTATCCTTCCATAAAGAAGCTATCTTCTAATGAGAATTGTACATTGTTTTCAATCCATTCACGTCTAGGCTGTACTTTATCCCCCATTAATACAGAGACACTTCTTTCTACGATTGCGGCATCGTCTATAGTGACTTGAATAAGAGTACGTGTTTCAGGATTCATAGTTGTTTCCCATAACTGTTCCGCATTCATTTCACCAAGACCTTTGTAACGCTGTACATCATAGCCTCTTCCCATCTTCTTACGTGCAGCTTCTAAATCCTTTTCATCCCAGCAATAGATGACATTGTCTTTCTTGCCGGACTTCTTAGATACCTTATAAAGAGGTGGCATAGCGATATAAACCTTACCTGCTTTAATTAGACCACGCATATAACGATAGAAGAATGTAAGTAATAGGATCTGGATATGTGCTCCATCAGTATCCGCATCGGTCATGATGATAATCTTATCATAAGCACTGTCATCTGCATTAAAATCAGCACCTACACCTGCATTAATTGTATTAATCATTGTACTGATTTCTTCATTCTTTAAGATATCTGCCTGTGTGGCTTTTTCTGTATTGATGACTTTACCACGAAGTGGAAGAATAGCCTGGAATTTACGGTCTCTTCCCTGCTTTGCACTACCTCCGGCAGAATCACCTTCGACTAGATATAATTCATTCTTACGCTTATTTTTAGACTGTGCAGGGGCTAATTTACCACTGAGGAACTTCGCTTCACGGTTATTCTTCCCTTTTCTTGCTTGTTCCTTAGCCTTACGTGCTGCCTGTCTAGCATTAGCTGCTTTGATCATCTTTTCAATCAGCTTTTCTGCAATATCTTTATTTTCTTCTAGGAAATAAGTAATACGTTCAAAAGTTACATTTTCTAGAATATTACGGGCAATAGGAGAACCAAGCTTAGATTTAGTCTGTCCTTCAAATTGAAGATGTTTTTCTGGAATCTTTATAGAAATAATCGCATTCAATCCTTCACGTACATCGCTTCCTTCAAGATTCTTATCCTTTGCCTTTAATAAAGCATACTTTCTTGCATATTCATTAAATACTTTAGTCAAGCCGGAACGGAATCCTACTTCATGTGTGCCTCCATCTCCTGTACGTACTAAGTTAACAAATGAAATAATATTTTCCTGATAACTTTGTGTAAACTGCATCGCAATTTCTACTTCTATTTCATTATTTGTATCATCAAAAGAGATGATTGGTGAAACAGCTTCTTTATCATTGTTGATCCAGTCAATGAATTCTTCCAAGCCTTTCTCATACTGATATGTTTCATCTTTATCTGTACGTTCATCAATAAGCTCTATCGTCATTCCTTTTAATAAGAATGCATCTTCACGTAGTCTTTCACTAATTGTCTGGAAACTAAATGTAGTGGTAGAGAAAATAGACGCATCAGGTTTGAAATGAATAATTGTACCTGTCTTATTTGTTTTTCCTACTTTCTTTAACTTTCCAATCTTTGTAGCACCCTTTTCAAAACGCTGTGTATGAATGACACCATCACGATGGACAGTCACCTCTAAAAATTCACTGAGGGCATTTACTACAGAAGACCCTACACCATGCAAGCCTCCTGAAGTCTTATAACCACCATCTTCTGAGAACTTACCACCAGCATGTAATACTGTTAAAATAACTTCTGTAGTTGGTTTTCCTGTTTCTTTATTAATACCTGTTGGCATACCACGGCCTTCATCTTCGACCGTTACGCTATTGTCTTTATGTAATGTAACTGTGATCTTCTTACCATAACCAGCAATGGCTTCATCAATAGAGTTATCAACGATTTCCCATACAAGGTGGTGTAAACCACGAGAATCAGTTGAACCGATGTACATTCCTGGTCTTTTTCTTACGGCTTCAAGACCTTTTAAGATTTGAATATCAGATTCATCATAATGTGTATTTGACATGAGCATACCTCCTCAACTTGACTAGTATAACACAAAAAGGAATTTATAGGAAAGTTTGATTTTTTGTAGTATTTATGTATAATGATTTTTTGTGAGGTGAGTCGATGAAATATTTAATTACGATCATTTGTTTATTGATGAGTTATCTATATGGTTCAATACCATTTGCGTTAGTTATTGGGAAAGTATTCTATAATACAGATGTTCGTCAATATGGGTCACATAACCTAGGGGGCACTAATGCAGGAAGAGTACTTGGGAAAAAAGCCGGAATGGCAGTCATACTTCTTGATGCAACAAAATGTATCATTACTATCCTATTGACAGGATGGATTGCGAAAGTATCTGGTATTTCAGCCAATATCATTTATCCATGTGCATTATTCTGTATGATTGGTCATTGTTATCCTGTATTTGCGAATTTCCAAGGTGGTAAGGCTGTATCAAGTGCAATCGCCTATACATTAATGACTAATATATACGGTTTTATTATAGCAGTTGTTGTGTTCTTAATTACACTCAAAACAACTAAATATGTTTCTTTATCTAGTATCCTTGGTGCAACAGCCGTTCTTGTAGCTTCACCATTTATTGGATATTCTACAATAGGAATCATTACTAATATATGTGTTGTAGCACTCATTGTCTATAGACATCGTGCCAATATTATAAGAATAAAAGACGGAACAGAAAATAAAGTCAAATGGTTTTAGCCATTTGACTTTATTATTGTGTAATTCTCTGAAAAGAGAATTAGTGACTTTAGTCAGTTGAGCACATGAAATGTGCGAAATAAAAAACCACCTGCTATGCGGGTGGAGCGATAAAATAGTTATACAAAGGAATCACCTT